>ERZ842401.2669-NODE-2669-length-23532-cov-5.068109_pt1 | contig 23532 bp, 18 predicted proteins | sample MGYA00521270_ERZ842401 | MGnify/ENA primary metagenome ERZ842401 (study PRJEB31892, sample SAMEA3878208) | bioreactor metagenome | biome: Moose rumen | place: Sweden | collected 2011-10 | study: EMG produced TPA metagenomics assembly of the PRJEB12797 data set...
TATGAAAAACTTAAACAGCCCCTTTTGTGTTTTTTTCGGGGTGCTGAATAGTTACAATATTTTTGCATTTCACAATTGATGGGAGTAACAAACAGTTTATAAAATCCTCGCCTGTTTTGCGACCACAGCCATACTCTACGTCCTTCCTGCCGTTTGCACAAGCCCCAGTTATATAAAATGCCGCAGAATTAAGGCCAGAATACATTTTGAAAAAATTCCGTGAAGGGAACGGTCTGGTAACCGTGGTTTGCGAACAGGAATGGGTGCCCATCTTCGGGCTCATCAAACAATTCAAGGTGCAAGAAAAAAACATCCGTCTTCGCGGAGACCTTCCTCGCCAAGAGACGAATTGCGTTTCTCTGGAGTTTGTACCTTTTCTTTTTCCATTTCACGATGTCAAGCATCCTTTTCGTCTTTTGTCATCTTCCGTCCCAGCCTTCTTTCTATCCGAGCTTTCTCTCTGCCATAACTGTCATGTTCATACTCATTTTTTCTGTTCTTCGTGATGTGATTAAACATACCTCCCATGCCCGAAAGCAGGGGCTGCTTAGTGGTGTCAGCGGATGCCACACGGGCGGGAGGCGCTGGCTTCCAGTGCCCTGCCTGTGCCTTGAACCCCCGCCCTGCCTCAATCGCACCCTTCTCTTGTCAAAAAACATAGCACCGACACTCCTCTGAACGGGGGCAAGATAGAGCATCTGACTATCCCACCTCAGTATATGATATGCAAAGCCATGGCACAGGTTCAAGTCTATGCGCTCTGCTGATACGCAAAACTTCTTACAAGTTACTGCGTACACTTATTAACAAGGGGGCATTGATACTTCACAAAATAAAAGCTACAATAAGCGCTATGAAGGCAACTGGTTCACAGATAATCGTTACGTTGTTGGAACGGGCAGGCATAAAGATCGTGGCGGGCATTCCCGGCGGCAGCATACTGCCCCTGTATGATGAATTAAACCGCAGCTCCATCCGCCATATTCTGGTACGGCAAGAACAGGCGGCGGGCTTTATTGCGCAGGGCATTGCGCGTTCCAGCGGGAAACCCGCAGTCTGCATGGCAACAAGCGGTCCCGGTGCAATGAATCTGCTCACCGCCATTGCCGATGCGCGTTGTGACTCGGTGCCCATCGTCGCCATTACGGGACAGGTAAACACCGCGCTCATCGGCACAGATGCCTTTCAGGAGGCAGACACATTCGGACTGTCGTTCCCCATCACCAAGCACAGTATGATGATTAAAAACGCTGCCGACTTGCTCACCGCCATTCCAAAAGCTTTCGCCATCGCCGTGAGCGGGCGCCCCGGCCCCGTGCTCGTGGATATACCGCGCGACGTCCAGACTGCGGTCGTTGAATTTGATTCCTGGCCCGACATGCCCTCGCTTCCCGCAACCCGCTTTGCTACGCCTGCACAGGAAATACCCAATATAATAGAAGAAATGTGCAATATCCTGCTTGCCGCAAAGAAGCCCGTGCTCTATGTGGGCGGGGGCTGCAACACGGAGAAGGCTTCCGCCGTCATCGCCGATTTTCTACAGGCATACAGCTGTGCCGTTGCGACAAGCCTCATGGGAATAGGCGCGGTTCCCCGCAGTTATGAAAACAACATGGCAATGGTGGGTATGCACGGCTCTTATGCCGCAAACCGCGCCATGCACGATGCGGACGTGATTCTTGCCGCCGGCGTGCGCTTTGACGACCGTGCGACAGGCGTTATCCGCCAGTTCTGCCCCTGCTCCCGCATCCTGCACATAGATATCGACGCCGCAGAGATAAACAAAATCCTGCCCGCTTACAGATCCATCGTCGGCAACGTGGAGGAAATCTTTCCGCAGCTTACAGATGTCCTCACAAACCGCGCCGCAGCTGCTTCTGAGGAAGGAACTTGCAAAGAGCGGGAGGCATGGCTCAAGGAGCTCAGGAAGCTCTCTCGCGAGACAGAAAGCGTTGAATTGGGGCGCGGCAACAGCGTGCCTGCGGATGCGGTGAACCCGCGTGCGTTTATACGTGCCCTGCCTGGCTATGCAGGAAAGGCAGGAACCAAGCCGGAAGACATCATCGTGACGACGGACGTAGGCCAGCACCAGATGTGGGCGGCACAATACTACCCCGTGGAAAAGGCGCGGCAGTTTTTGACAAGCGGCTCGCTCGGTACAATGGGTTTCGGGCTTCCTGCGGCAATAGGGGCTGCGCTTGCCAATCCGCAAAAGCGGGTCATCTGCATCAGCGGAGACGGCAGCATACTGATGAATGTGCAGGAACTTGCCACGCTTTCAGAGCTTGGGCTGAACGTCACGGTAGTCGTATTACAAAACGGTACGCTCGGCATGGTGCGCCAGCAGCAGGAATATCTTTTTGCAAAGAACTACAGTGCGAGCATCTTTGAAAAGCAGCCTGACCTTGTGGCGGTGGCAAAGGGCTTCGGAATAGACGCGGTGAACGCAGCTTCTGATGCAGACTGGTACAGCAAGGCATTCACACCCGGTCCACATTTTGCACTGCTTCCCATCGCCATGGCGGAAAACGTCTTGCCCTTCGTTGCGGCAGGCAAAGCAAATATAGAGGCAATAAGGAATTAAGGGGAATAACTATGGTAAAACACGTAATCATCTGGCAGCTCAAGGATGAGCTGTCCGACTCAGAAAAAAAGGATATAAAGGAAAACATCAAGCGCGGACTGGAAGGGCTGAAGGGCAAAATTCCCGGTCTCTTGGATATTGTCGTGCGAACGGACAAACTCGCCTCTTCCACGGGAGACCTCATGCTCGATTCTTCATTTGAAGATGAAGCCTCCCTCAAGGGCTATTCCGTGCATCCAGAGCACGTGAAGGTGGCGGACACCGCAGTGCGGCCCTACACCAAGTCACGTGCCTGTCTGGACTTCGTTATCTAGTTCTTAGCGGGATAATGGGCTACGCCGTCGCCGCTTTCGCAGGCGAAAAAGCCTGCCGCGTAGCCTATTTTTGCGGTATACGCTTTCTGCACATTCTCAATGAAGCTGTCAAGCTTGTCTTTGTGTACAAGGGCAATGCCGCAGCCGCCAAAGCCAGCGCCCGTCATGCGCGCGCCAAGACAGCCGTCCTGCTGCTGTGCTGTTTCTGCAAGCGTGTCCAGCTCTATGCCCGTCACTTCGTAGTCATTCTTGAGAGACTCGTGGGAAGCATTGAGCAGCTTGCCGAGCTGCACTAAATCGCCCGCCTTTAAGGCTGAAACGGCATCCTTTACGCGCTGATTTTCGTATACGCAGTGCTTCGCGCGCTTGAGCAGCACTTCATCTTTGACCGCAACCTTCGCCTTTTCCCATTCTTCAGGGCTCAGCTCGCAGAGCGCGTGTATCTGCACGCCGCTGTCCTGCAACAGTTTGAGCGCCGCTTCGCACTGACCGCGCCTTTCATTGTACTTGCTGTCCGCAAGGCGGCGCTGCTTGTTTGTGTTCATCACCACAAAGCGGTAGTCCCCCAGTTCCAGAGGTGCGTATTCGTAGTCAAGCGTATTGCAGTCAAGCTTTATGGCGGTGTTCTTCTTGCCCACCGCTATGATGAACTGGTCCATTATGCCGCAGTTGACGTTCATAAAGTTGTGTTCGCTCATCTGCCCCAGCTTGGCAATAGTGATGCGGTCGATATTGAAGCCAAAAAGTTCGCTGACGGCATAGGCAAAGCCGCATTCGAGTGCAGATGACGAGGATATGCCGCCTCCAGCCGGAATATTGCTCACCATGAGCACTTCAAAGCCGGAATCAAACTTATAGCCTTTTGCCTTGAGCTGTGAAAGTATGCCGTTAAGGTAGTTCGCGTAATCATTTTTCTTGTCAAAGACAAAATCATCGTTGATATCGAATTCGTAGGAACCGGGGAAACGCACATCGTTGTAGAAAATCTTGCTGTCTGCCCGCTTGCGGATTGCCACATACAGGTAGCGATTGATTGCAGCGGGAAAGACCATACCGCCGTTGTAGTCTATGTGCTCACCGATGATGTTTATGCGCGCTGGAGAAGAATACAGCTGCACGCCCTCCGCAGTACCGCCATACAGCTTGACAAACGCCGCCGCTAAATCGTCTGGATTGTAGGTTTCTGAAGTTAAAGAATCCATTTCTACCCCTCTTGCATTCATAGTATAAAATAGTTCGCCGCTAAAAAAAGCAGCTTTTAGCGGCTTTTCCTATTTTATAGCATAAATTTTCTGCTGGCAAGGTACAAATGTTACAAATCCGTCATGCAAGGCAGCTGTCTAAATCCGCGCTGATCTTTTCCTTGTCGAGATCCTGGCCGATGATGCAGAGCTTTATCATGCGGTCGCCTACCTTGGCATCCCATTCCTCGCGGATGCGCGGGTTTTCAGCAAGTATCTGCTTCTGCTCGTCCGGCGGACATGCCGCAATCCACTGACCGGAATAGCCCGCCTGAATCTGGCGGCCGGAAGTCTCATAGACCCACGCCATCTCCGGCTCATCGGCAAACCACATAAGCCCCTTGCAACGGATGATGTTGCGCGGCCACTTGTCTGCATAGGCATCAAGCTTCTGGCGGTCAAAGGGCTTGCGGCGGTAGTAGATGAAGGTGCCTATGCCATATTCATCTTCATCGGCGCCCTCCTCGCGGTGCTGATGGTGATGATGCTCGTGCTCATACCCGTGTTCTTCATGCTCATCGTCATCGTCGTCATCATCTTCCTCTTCGGCTTCTTCAAGCTTTTTGCACCAGCCTGCGCTTGCGTATACTTTGTCAAAGTCAAAGCTGCCGGTAGCAAGCATCTCCTCCACAGACACATCGCCATGAGAAGTCTCAATGACCTTCACATTGGGATGAATGACATTGATGACAGCGCGGACTTTCTTGAACTCGTCTTCCGTCACCAAATCCTTTTTGTTGATGACGAGCGTAGAGCAGAATTCAATCTGCTGGACGAGCAGGCTTTCTATATCTTCTTCGTCCTTCTCTTTGAGCAGGGCATCGCCGCCTGCAAATTCGTCCACAAGGCGCTTGGCATCGACAACGCCCACCACGTTATCCAGCTTGCCGTTTGAAATTGTCTCCAGCTCCTGGGCAATGGGCATAGGCTCGCACACGCCGCTTGCTTCAATCAGAATGTAATCATACTTGCCGCTTTTGATGAGGTTTTCTATATTCTGGGCAAGCTGCGTTTTGAGCGTGCAGCAGATACAGCCGTTGGTCAGCGGCACAATGCTGCTTGTGTCGGTGATCTTCGCGCCATCGGCGATGAGCTTGGCATCAACATTGACCTCGCCAATGTCGTTTACGATGACGGCTACCTTGTAGCCCTTCTGGTTCGTTAAAACTTTATTTAAAAGCGTTGTCTTTCCGGCTCCCAGGTAGCCGCAGAGCAATGTCATAGGTGTTAATTTTTTCATCTTCATTTCCTCATTGCATTCTTTTCATTGCTATAATAGCATAGTGAATTATAGTGAATTTCCATAACCTTGACAACGCAAAGCCGCTATTTCGTATGGAACGTAATCGCTCCGTCCCAGGACTCCGGGGGATTCTTGATGAATTCATCGCACCTCTCGCGCATGAGGGAGGCGGCTTTGTCGCCGGGGGCTTGGGCGAGGGCTTTGTCAAAGTACTCGCGGGCAAGGTTGAACACGCCTTGGCGGTACAAGCCAAGAGCCTTCGCGTAGCAGTCGCGGTAGGTGGCAGTAAAGTCGTCTTCTCCGCGGTCTACGGCGTAAATAGGCACCGGCTGCGTCTTGCCCTTCACCTTAACAGCATCAAGGTAGCGGAAGGTAAACTCACCCGCAGGGATGTCAGTCTTTACCGACTCGCTCACGATAATCATAGTGCCGTAGGTCTTGGTGAGCCCTTCCAGACGGGAAGCCAAGTTCACGCTGTCGCCGATAACCGTGTAGTCAGTCTTGTCCGAAGAGCCGATAGAACCCACCGTCACATCGCCGTAGTGAATGCCTATGCCGATGTTGAACTTCATTCCCTCGGGGAGCACCAAGTCTTCAAGCGGCACAGAGGGAAGCTGCTCGCGCATCTCGTAGGCGGCGGCAACAGCGCGGCGGGCGTTATCCTCATAGGAAACAGGGGCACCAAACTCCGCCATAATTGCATCTCCAATGAACTTGTCTATGGTGCCGCCGTAGCGCTTTATGGCATTCACCATCGCGGTAAAGTAGCGGTTCAGGAAGGCGACCATAACCTCAGGCCTGTTGCATTCGCTTATGCTCGTAAAGGAACGGATGTCGCTAAAGAGAATTGCCACCTTGCGCTTTTCGCCCACGGCAACCTTGTCCTCCTCTTCGTCCGCTGCCGCGACAAGGTCGTCAATAATCTGCGGGGGAACAAAGCGGCTGAACGCCCGCCTGATGTGCTTGGTAAAGAAGATTTCCTTCTTGACGATGAGCGCCTTGTCAAAGATAATGCCCGCGTTCTTCACGCTGAGGTCAAAGAAACTCTGCTTGTCGCCAGAGATGTTCCCGTCGGAGACAATGTGCACCGTTCCAAAAAGCTGCATGCCGTTGCTGGACTTCAGCTCCGCGCTCGCATAGCTTGAAAGCGGTACGTCTGGGCTGAAAAAGCGGTTCAGCTCAGGCTTTTCGTCAAGCTTCTTGGGCGCAATCTTAGAGACGTTGAACTGCGGCAGCACCTTTTCAAAGTCAGCGCCGCAGACATTCAAAAAGTCCGAAGCCTCCTTTTCGCCAATGTTCTCGGAGCAGACATAGTAGCCGTAGGGACCGTCATTCTCCTCAATATACAGCCCTGCGATGGGCACCTCGCAGACTTCCGCAATCAGCGAAAGGAAATCCCTTACAAGGGTCTCCATCTCGGCAATGCTGTCCGTCATCTTGACAAGCCGCGCGAGCAAAGCCTTCTGGTAGGAGTCATTGTCCAGAACCTTCATCGCATTCATAAAAAGGTACGAGTCGTCAAAGCCCTTCTTCAACTGGGAAAGCACATCCCTGTCCGGCCGCTTTGAAGGCAGACGCCCCAGCTCATCTATGTTCAGCAGCAGGGTCTTGGGGTCAATGCGCACAAAGGATGTAGCCCCGCTTTCCATGGCAAAGGCTTCATCAAGGGGCGAGGGGAAAGAAGAGTACACCCCTATTGTCATCTCCTTAAAGCACGGAATAGAGCGGACAATGCGCACAATCTCAAAGCTCCGCGGCTCCCGAATATCGCTGTTGATGAGGAAAATGTCGGGCTGGAACTCAAAGAGCGTATATATTGCCGCCTTGCCGTCATTTATAAATTGTACCGCATAATCATCGCTGTCAAGCTTCGTGGTAAACAGCTTCTGCATCGTTACCGAAGTCTCAAGCGCAAGGATTTTCTTACTCATTCTGCTTCACTCCTATACATTAACCAGCTCGTTTACCAAGCTGATGAGCTTGCCGCGTTTAAAATCGCCCTTTGCGATGAACGCACTTGCCTGTGCCTTTTCAAACTGCTTCATGGTCTCCCTGCTCTGGTCGGCGGACACAACGATGATGGGAGCATTCTTGTACTGCTCCATGTGGCGCAGGTTTTCAAGCAGGACTATGCCGTTCATGCGCGGCATATCCTTGTCGGTAACAACAAGGTCATACGGCATTTGCTTTGCCTTTTCAAGCGCGTCTATGCCGTCAACAGCAACATCCACCGCAAAGCCGCCGCTTTCAAGGATGGACTTTTCAATCTGCCGCGTCGTGTCGGAATCATCAACGGCGAGTATGCGTATTGTACGCTTCTTTGTCGCCGCCTCGTACTTCTTGATATCGTAACCGCGCAGGGACTTAAACTTCCGCAAAATTTCCGGCACGTGCAGGATGGGCACTATGTCGTAATGCTCATCAAAGACTATGCCCTGCAGTATTGCAAAGTTCTTGAAGGCGTTCGGCAACGGCTTGACCACGAGGGACACATACTGCTGCACTTGGTCCACGATGATGCCTATGCGCTGTTCCATATACTCCGCAATCAGGATGGAATCAGCATCGGAAGCGACAAAGCCTTTCTGGTCCTCAAAGAGAGACGAAAGCGAGAAGCAGGGAACAAGCTGCCCCTCAAACTTTATGTAGCTCTGGTTCTGGAGCGTGATGTACTCGCTCTTCTTGCGGTAGATGATGTCCACAATGTGCTGCGAGGAGATGAGGTACTTGTCGCCGTTCGCAAAGACAAAGAGCCCCTGCAAGGTGGAAAGCGAAAGCGGAAAGCGCAGGATGAACGAAGTGCCCTTGCCCTGCGTGCTTTCTATCTTTATGCGGCCTTTAATTTTCTCCACGTTTGCCCACACCACATCAAGCCCCACGCCGCGCCCCGAAAGCTCCGTGACCTTGTCCTTGGTAGAAAAGCCTGACTGGAAGAGGAATTGGGAAAGCTCCCTGTTGCTCATATTCTTGATTTCTTCCGCACGTTCGGGATAGAGCCGCGTTGCCTTCGCGCTGATTTTGGCGTAGTCAAGACCGCGCCCGTCATCGCTTATCGTAAGCTCAATGTGCTTTGTCTCCCTCACGCAGGTTATGCTGACCGTGCCTTCTTCCGGCTTGCCCGCAGCCTTGCGCTCTTCCGGGGTTTCAACACCGTGGTCAAGCGCGTTCCTAACGAGGTGCATGAGGATGTCGCCAAGCTCTTCCAATATCACCTTGTCTATGGCAACATCCGTGGGAGGAATGACGCACTTTACCTTCTTGCCAAGGTTAAGGCTCTCTATGGCGATGGTGTTCTCAAAGGGGCGCAGGACTATGCTTATGGGCAGCATGCGCAGGTCAAAGACCTGTTCCTGCACGCCGAATATAGACGTTTCAAGCGCAAAGATATCAGACTCAAACTGCTTGCGGATTTTGGAAAGCTCCTGCAAACCAGAGACCTCCTCCACCTTGCGCAGCTGGTCAAGCTGATGCTTGAGGCGGAACTCCCGCGTTATCATCGTGTCAAACGCCGCGATAATCTCGTTTACCCGCGAAAGCTTTATGCGGATTGACTGGATTTCGCTGACGTCCTTTTCGTTTTCCTCTTCATCGTCCCCTTCGGCTGCGATGCCCTCAAACTTTTTGACTTCCGCAATAAAGGCGTCTATGTCTATGAGCTCGCCCGCCGCAAGCTTGTCGCAGTACTGAAGGTACAGCTCTATGTTCTGCTCGTCAGAGCCCTTCTTCTTTATTGCGGCAATGCAGCCTTCAATCTTGTCCATGACGGCAAAGACCAGTTTGACCAAACGGTCGGAGTTCTTTATCTTGCCATCTTTAACGCTCTTGTATACATCTTCAACCGCATGAGAGAGCTTTTCGATTGTTGAAAAGCCGAGCATACGGGAATTGCCCTTCATCGTGTGCAGGCAGCGCAGAAGCCGCGTAAGGGCACTTTCATCGTTCTGCACATTTTTAAGCGTTATGATGTCTTTTCTTGAATCCTCTACAAGGTCGCCGACTTCTTCAACGAAGCTTTCGATAATATCTGCCGATACTTTCGCCATTCGTCCCTACCTCCCTTTCTTCTTACGAAAATAAAACACATTTCCATCCACCACCTTCTCAAAGGAAGGAGGCACAACGGAAGAATCAAGCTGCGCAATCTCACTCATCGACACAAACAGAACGCCGCCATCTGCAAGGCATTTATCGGCAATCGTGTGCAAAATGCGCGAGCGAAGCTCTAGATTAAAATAAATGAACACGTTGCGCAAAAAGATGATATTCTGGTTCTTAGGCAAGAGCGAGTCATACAGCGGGCTGTCAATCAGCGAAAGGTTGATTTTCTTCACCGCTATACAGCTCTTTATGTCCTCGGAGAACTTTATCCAGCCATCCGGCTGTATGTACGGTAAAAGCAAATCCTTAAACGCACGTCCGTCCACCTGCCTTATTGAGGAACCAGTAAACACGCCCTTTTTGCAATGCTCAAGCACCTCTGAATTGATGTCGCTCGCCGTCAGCGAGGCTCTTACGCCGCAAAACTTTGCAAGCAACGCCAAGGAATACGCCTCTTCGCCGAAAGAGCATGCAGCGCTCCAAATTCTCATCGTCATATTGCCGAACATCGCCCGCCACATGGGGAAAAGCCGTGAGCGCAACAGGGCAAACTGCTTTTCCTCGCGGAAAAAATATGTTTCGTTCACCGTGCTTTCATTCACCAGTTCCGAAAACAGCGTATTGTCCGTCAAGAGGGCGGTTTTGTAGCTCTGCACTGTGCAGCACCTTTCGTAGAGCTCTTTTTCTATATATAACTTTATGCCACTCCGATGGCTTGCACGCGGAATGATTCCCGTCTTTTCGGTGACGAGATGGATAATGCTGTCAAGTTCAGCATCAGTTATAAGCATTACATTACCCCTGTATTACTGCGTTACCATCGCCAAGACGCGGGGAGCAATCTCTCCGCGCGGCAAAACCTCTTTTGCACCTCCCACCTCTATCGCTGCAGCCGGCATTCCGAACACAACGCAGGTGGATTTATCTTCAACAATGGTCCAGCCGCCCGCATCGCAGATGACCTTGCAGCCATCAGCACCGTCGCGCCCCATGCCCGTGAGGAGAACGGCAAGGCAGTTCTTCTTGTAGAACTGAGCCGCGCTCCTGAAGAGCTTGTTCACCGCAGGCCGCAAAAAGCGCTCAGGCTCTTCGTCAGAGAGCTTGAGGACGGGATTGCCGTTTACCTTTACGTAGTCAATGACAAGGTGCGTATCTGCGGGAGCCATATACATGGAACCTGCTTTTGCTTCCTCGCCGTCTTCTGCAAGCTTTACGCGCACGTTGTCACAGACGCTGGAAAACCACTCCGCCATAGACTTGTCCGCGCCTATTTCGATATGCTGTGCATATAAAATGGGCAGCGGAAAATTCCTGCCAAGCCCGCACAGCACCTCTGCCACCGCAGAAGGCCCGCCCGTGCTTGCCCCTATGCAAAGGATTTTATAGCCGCCCCCAAGCTTTACCGCCACACGATCCTTCGCAGAAGAACGAGAAACGGGGCGGCGCGTAGCAGACTCGGAAATAATCCGTGAAAGATTGCTCATCAGCGCATCAAAGAAATCCTGCTTGTAGCCGTCTAGCTTCGGCTTCACCATGAACTCGGCAGCTCCCGCCCGCTTTGCGTTTATGCGGGAACCTTCATCCTCACTCAGAATCAGGACGGGAATGCGGAACTTGCCCGAAAGCGTCTGCAGGGCTTCAAGTCCCGTCATCTCGGGCATATCGATGTCGCTTATGACGGCATCGGGATGCTCGTTTTTCGCAGCGTGGATAAGCCTCCTGCCATTCGACACGGACGCGATGATTTCCACATCGGGGTATTTCGCGAGATTCTGGTCAAGAATGGCACGTATGACGGCGGAATCATCCGCAATGATGAGCTTCATCTTTTTACCTTCCCTTATCCTTATTTTCCTTTCAGCAAGCCGACGGCAAAGAATTTTCTGAGCAAGTTGTCAGGAGAAATGAGGAGCTGCTTTTTAAACAGCTTCCCCACCTTGCCGTCAGTCAGAAAACCCACCGCGCAGACACCGCACTCTTCCTGCCGCTCCCGTATGCCCTGCGGGATAAGGCGCAGCGTGCCTATGTCTATAATCCTGCTCGCAATAGAGCTGTTCACCGAGAGGGCAAGATAGCCGCTTGCCGGAAATGCCGTGTCGGTAAAGTTCACTATCTTCTGGCGCACGTCACGCGCAAAGTCATGCATCTTCATAACCAGCACGATGTTGTAGTTTTCGAGCGGCTTGCACAAAAACTGCTCTTCCAGAAGAGAACCTATGTGGATATGCGGAAGCGTCTCCCGGTTGAACGTGATGTTCCGCACCGTCTTTTCAACGTCAAGGTACACGCCGGCAACAACGTACTTGCTCTGGATGAGGAAGTCCACGGTGTCATACGCAATGCAGGTAAAATGATTATTGGCTTCCAAGGTCTTTCCTTATGAGCAGTTCAAAGGCATTCGGGTTTAAGACCGAAATCTCTTCTCCGCCGTAGCCGAGCGTTCCCAGAAAGAAGCTGTCTTCATTGCTGCCGGGGATGAGGTTCAGGTTGCTTTCCTCTATATCCGTGAAAAGAAGTATGTCAGAGATATGGATGGAAAGCTGGTCGTCATCCCGCTTTAAGATGAGGAACAGCGGTTCTTCCGGCGGAGTGGCATCGTCATCACCGATGAGCTTTCGGGGATTTATGACGGTGAAAGGGTCACCGCGGCGGTTCAAAATGCCTTCTATGTAAGCAGGCATAAAGGGGAGCCGGTACACGGAAACATCGCGGATGATTTCCAGCACATCGGCAGAGCGCACTGCGTACTTCTTCTTTGCAATAGAAAAGATGAGCCAGGTAGTCATCTTCTTCTGCACGGCGACTTCTACCTGTCCGCTCTGCTCCTGCGCAATCTTTTCAGTAATCTCTTCGTTCATCATGCGTCCTTGGCTACAGGCTGTTCCGCATCCTCGACCGCCTGCTTGCCGTTCAGTTCTGTTGCAATTTCCTTAAGCTTCTGGGATGCGGAAGAAATATTCTCCGTTGCCGCGCTGAAGTTTTCAACGCCCGCCGCAATCTGCTTAAGCGTAATCAAAATCTGCTCGCTCGCCACCGTCTGCTGCTGGATTATCGTCGTGATATCTCCCGCACTGCCTGCAGTGATTTCGGAAGCATTCTTGATGCTTTCAAAGCGCTCAGAAAGCGCTGCCGCGTTCTCCACGCCGCTGTTGATTTTCTCCGTGCCGCTCTCGCTCGCAAGGATAAGGCTGTCGGAGCTCTGCTGTATCTCGCTTATGCGCTCCTTTATCTCCTTCGTACCGTCTATGATGCCATCGGCAAGGCGGCGGATTTCCGTAGCGACGATGTGGAAGTTCTTGCCCGCTTCCCCTGCGCTGCTCGCCTCAAGCTCCGCGTTGAAAGCGATGATTTTCGCCTGATCTGCCACGGAGTTGATAAGCGTCACGATATCCCAGATGTTTTCTATTTTATTGCCAAGCTCCTTTATGCCGTCTATCGTATGCACGTTGGCGGCGGCAATCTCGCGCAGCTTTGCCACGTTGTCCTCAAGGTAGCGCACGCCGTCTGCAACATCGCTGTTTGTCTTGTTTGCCACGCTGGACACGTCTTTTATTTTCCGCGAGATATTTTCAGAAAGCTCGTTGCTGTCTTCCATTGTGGCGACTATCTCCTTGACAGCCGCGCTCTGGTCCTGGCTTGTCGCAGCGTTCTCCTTTGCCGCCACAACAAGGTTCTGCGTCTCTGAAAAAAGCGTCTCTCCCATCGCGCGGTCACGCTTCCGCATCCTCTGCATAGACTGGAAGATGATAATGCCAGCGAGAAGCACCATGACCACAGTGTAGGGTACGACGATCTTCATAACCGCGTTTGCAATCTGGGTCACAACAGAGCAGCTTTTTGCGATGAACAGCATGCCCTTCACTGCCCCGTTGCCCGATTCGAGCGGCGCATATACGGAAAGATACTGCTCGCCCCCGATTTTGTTCTTGCCTATGAACGTGCCTCCCCTGCGCAAGACTTTCTCAATGATGGTGGCATTTTCCAGTCGGGTACCCGTACCTATGTTGAGCGTTGTTTCAACTCGCTCGTCCCCCTGAAACAAGGTGCTTTCCACATCAAAGCTGCTTTTTATAAGCTCCGTAAAGTCACCAGAGGTAAGGTCGTAGGCGACAATCACCGCGCCCAGCAAAAGCCCCTCGGTGTCATGGATGGGGGAAGCATACGCCATAGCGAAATTTGAATCGCCCAGCGGCTCATAGGTCAGCATAGAGTGGTTCCTGAGCGCAGCTGCAAAGCCCTCATGCTCTCGGATGCTCGTGCCTTCAGCTATGTTCCAGCCGCTGCCGGGCAGGACAACGCCGTTCCTGTCGGTAAACGCAAGCATATCCACATCGTTTGCCTCTGCAAGCGAGCGGGCGGCATTCCGGAGCAAGATATGGCTGTCTTCGCCGCCCAACGCCTTCACAATGTCGGGGCGGACGGCAGCGGCTTCTGACACCCCTTTCAGCAAGGCAGCCCAGTCATCCAAGATGCGCACCGCGCCCTCGCTCATGTGGGCAAGCGATTCCTGTGTGCTCTGCGTATAGTTTCTGTCAAACACGGCGATGGCAAGTATGACTGCGCTCACCATGCCGAAGGTCATAGCACCAACGATAATTCCCGTAATCTGGCGGAGCATATTTGAGTTCTTTTCTGAGCCTGCTTCATTCTTGATGCGGAACTTCATAACGCTACAATCCTGTTTATTTATTTAAGCCTTCTGCCAGATTCCTGAGGTTCTCTGAGGCGGTGGAAATCTTTTCCGTCGCCGCGCTGAAATTCTCCACGCCTGCCGCAATCTGCTTAAGCGTAATCAAAATCTGCTCGCTCGCCACCGTCTGCTGCTGGATTATCGTCGTGATATCTCCCGCACTGCCTGCAGTGATTTCGGAAGCATTCTTGATGCTTTCAAAGCGCTCAGAAAGCGCTGCCGCGTTCTCCACGCCGCTGTTGATTTTCTCCGTGCCGCTCTCGCTCGCAAGGATAAGGCTGTCGGAGCTCTGCTGTATCTCGCTTATGCGCTCCTTTATCTCCTTCGTACCGTCTATGATGCCATCGGCAAGGCGGCGGATTTCCGTAGCGACGATGTGGAAGTTCTTGCCCGCTTCCCCTGCGCTGCTCGCCTCAAGCTCCGCGTTGAAAGCGATGATTTTCGCCTGATCTGCCACGGAGTTGATAAGCGTCACGATATCCCAGATGTTTTCTATTTTATTGCCAAGCTCCTTTATGCCGTCTATGGTGTTCACGTTGGCAGCTGAAATTTCGCGCAGCTTTGCCACGTTCTCTTCAAGATAGCGTACGCCTTCGGAAACGTCACTGTTGGTCTTGTTTGCCACGCTGGACACGTCTTTGATTTTCTGAGAGATATGCTCGGAAAGCTCGTTGTTGTCTTCCATAGTGGCGACTATCTCCTTGACAGCCGCGCTCTGCTCCACGCTGGTAGAAGCATTTGCTTTTGAGGAAGCGGCAAGCCCTTCGGTCTCTGAAAGCAGTTTGTCGGCAAGCTGCTTTTCCTTGCGGCGCATCACGCCCATTATAAAGATGTTCACAAACGCGCTTATGCCGCCGAGCACAAGCAGTATGCAGAGGATGATGAAGATGCTGCGCTTGAACGAGGCGTTGAAGTCAGAAACGGGACCATCGGTGACGACGAACCAGGGGGAAGTCCCAATGCGGCTTGCGACATAGAAGCGGTTCCCCTCTATGAAGGATTTCTGGCTGCCATCGAAGAACTGTTCCTTGGTATAGCCTGCCTTTTTTAACTCCTTCAGGATGGCATCGGTAAAATAGCTTTCTTTCATTATTTTCTTGCCGTCGGGGTTCGTCAGGTAGCGGCCATCGGAAAAGAGGATATAGACGTTGCTGTGCTCCGATATGTTGGCACGGGAAACAACTTCCGTCAGCTCATCGAGCATGACGTCCATGCCCGCCACGCCGAGGACATTGCCCCTGTTGTCTTCAACGGACTTGGAGAAGGTGGCACAGAGGCTGCCGGTACGGTCGTCAACATAAGGCTCGCTAAAGGTAAACACACCCTTGTTTGCCATAGCCTCTTTGAACCAGCCCCTCGTTGAGGGATCCCAATCGTCATCGGGCTTCCAGTCAAGGCTGTTGATGAAAAAACCCTCTTCATCAAAGCGTGAGATATATGTGGCATAGTAGAAAAAAGCACCCTCAGCCATATCTGTTGCCATGCCGCGCATAACGCGCTGAAGCGGTGCTTCTTCGTGTATCTCCATGACAATAGCCTGCCAGTTGCTCATCTTGTCCACATTGGGCTGCAGTATTTCCTGCACATCGCCATTCAGCTTGTAGATGGCAGCGTTCACAGTCGCAGAGATGTTTTTGTGGACTGCGCTCGTGTTAGTGATAGAAAAAGAAAGGCATGCAAACAGCGCGACAATCGCTGGCGGTGCAATGCTGGATACAACAAGTTTTGGCGAAATCGATGAGAATAGACGAATCTTTTTCATTTAGACAGACCTGCTCCTTTCACCGTTATGCAACACACAACGATATTTTCTGCCCCTCCCCCCTCATTATCGGCGGGCCGAGGGAAAATCTTCATATCTTTCGCAGCACCCTTGCTATCGCCCCCCGTTGAAAGTATAATGACGGTATGTTGCGGACGATATATCACGGGTCAAATAAAATCATTGAACAGCCACTTTTTGGCGGCGGGAAAAAGAGAAACGACTACGGATTGGGCTTTTACTGTACGGAAGAGCTGTCCCTTGCGAAAGAATGGGGCGTATCAAAAGACTCAAACGGCTACGCGAATATCTATCAAATTGAAACCGACGGCTTGTCCATATTCAACCTAAATTCCAGTAAATACACAATCCTGCATTGGCTTGCCGTACTGCTCGAAAACAGGATTTTCGATATAGGTTCTGCACTTGCGCAGGACGCAAAAGATTACCTTCTGGATAATTTTGCCGTGCCATACAAAAAATACGACATTATCACAGGCTACAGGGCTGATGACAGCTATTTTTCTTTCGCACAGGATTTCATAAACGGTACAATTTCCGTCCGCCAGCTAGGAAATGCAATGAAGCTCGGAAGGCTTGGTACCCAGTTTGTTCTGAAAAGCAAAAAAGCCTTTGATGCCATTAAATTTATGGGCTATGAAATTGCAGAGTCAGCTGAATGGTTTGCAAAGAAAGAGCAACGCGACAGGGCGGCAAGGCGGCAGTACTTTGATGTAGAGAAAAACAAACGGCAACGCGGCGACCTGTATATAATCCAAATTCTCGATGAGGAAATTAAAGCTGATGACCCACGCCTACGATAAAATCTATCTTTCAAAAGCCAGAAACACCCTTGCCTCAATGCTTGATTTTGCTGTCTACGACTTAAGAGAAGATATAACTGCTTTTTACAAAAAGTTTCTCCTATCTAAAATAGCCTCGCAGTTTGAACGGGGAGAGTCCGCTGTGGTTGCGGGAAAATCGGGAGTAGAACTTGCGCTTGACATCCTTGGGGATGAGGCGCTTGCAAAAAAATATCGCCCCGTAGCAAACAAGTCGCCCGAATACTGGGCGGGCTGGGCGCTAACGTACTTTCAGTGGGAAAACAACCTGACTTTCAAGCAGATTGACAATTTCATCCCCATTACAGAAATCGTGCAGCTCTATACACCGTATCACGAGATGGATATTTCCCAGTTCTGCGACAAAATGCTTGAACTCTACAATGCTAATCGTCGGACTTCTTCCGCTCAAAATAGTGCGAGTCTTCCAGATACTGGCGGCGGGTCATAACCAGCCTGATGAGTTCCTGATACATATTGTAATCAACCTCAAGGGCTATGGGGAAGATGAAGTACTCCGTTTCGTCGCAGTAGCGTTCAATAAACTCCGCGCTCGTCACAAAGCCCAGGCTTATCATATTGCTTATCCTGTCCGCGCACTTGAGCAGCTTTGCCTTGTGGCTGCCGTTGTCCAGAATATTGCGCAGATAGTCCTGCTTGAGCTGGCCCGGCATCTTTGTCACCTCGCGCACAAGCTTGAGGACTTCCGGTCCCTCCTCGTCAGCCTTCTCAATGAGGCTGCTGTCAAAGCCCGGAATGTCCTCAATGACATCGTGCACACAGCTTGCTTTAAGCAAAGTGCTGTCTATGTAGCCGTAATCAATGAGTATGCCCATCGTATCAATCTGGTGACGGAACATATTGCCCCCCGCAAAGCGGGTCTTGCCTATAAGCGCGGTGGCAAGCTGCATATACGGCGCCATATAGATGCCTTTCAGCTGCAACATGTGTTCTTCGTCCATCCGGTCTGGCTTTTCCGTCGCCATATTGAATACTTTGGCCATACAATTCTCCTTACAGTGCCGTTATATAGGAATTGAGTTTTTCCACCCTGCGCTTGCTTTCCGCAAGAGAGTCTCGCTCAGCCTGAACAACCTCGGCAGGGGCATGCTCCGCAAATTTGCCGGAAAGTTTAGCCTCGCTCCGCTTGATGGCAGCTTCCTCGGCGGCAATAGCCTTGGTAAAGCGGGCGACGAGCTGCTCCTTGTTTATGGAATCATCCACAAGCAGGAACGCCTCAAAGCCCTCGCCCACCGTGCCGATCGCCTTTTCGGGCTTGCCGTCCACAAAGTCAATCTTTGCAATGCCCGCAAGCAGCGAGACCATATCAGTCTTTTCCCTGATGACTTCGGCGGGGGAAGCGGGGCTTATCTGGATGGCGACGTGCAGCTTTGCCGCGGGGTCAAGCCCGCACTCCACGCGCAAGCCACGCAGGCTGCGGATAAGCTCCTGCAGAACGGCAAAGCGTTCAGACACCGCCGCATTCACGCGGGCTTCCAGGGGCACAGGGTACGGAGCATTGACGAGCAAGCCCTGATAGCTTTCCACAGGCAGAATGCCCTGCGTTCCCTGGGCGGCGCGGGTCGCGATGATGTCCGCGAGGGGCAGCTTGGCGTAGATTTCCTCTGTAACGAAGGGAATGTAGGGGTGCAAAAGCCTCAGGCTTTCTTCCATTATATTGAGCAGGACGCTGGTAGCGCGGTCCTTCTCGTGCTCATCGCCGTTGCGGAAGCTGAGCTTGCTCGCCTCCACATACCAGTCGCAGAAATCGTTCCAGAAGTATTCGTAGAGCGCGGAAGCCCCATCGTTGTAGCGGTAGCCCTCCAGTGCGGAACGCACGGAACGCACCGCGTTATCAAGGCGGGCATAAATCCAGCGGTCAAGCTCCGTCAGGTCGGAGTCAGCCACGGGGATGAGCGTACGCCCTTCCAGATTGCCGAGTATATAGCGGCTCGCGTTCCAGACCTTGTTGCAGAAGCGGCTGCCCATCTTAAAGCTGTCCTTGTCCACCAAGACGTCCTGCCCCTGCGCGCACATATAGCTTAATGTAAATTTCAGCGCGTCAGCTCCGTACATATCGATGATTTCAAGCGGGTCAATGCCGTTGCCGAGGGACTTGCTCATCTTGCGCCCCTGCTTATCCCGCACAAGGCCGTGTATGTAGATGTCGTGGAAAGGAGCCTTACCCGTAAATTCAAGCCCCGCCATAATCATGCGGCTCACCCAGAAGAAGATGATGTCGTAGGCGGTAACGAGTGCCGTCGTCGGGTAGAAATTCGCCAAATCTTTTGTATTTTCTGGCCAGCCGAGCGTACTAAACGGCCAGAGCCAAGAAGAAAACCAAGTGTCCAAGACATCGGGATCTTGCTTTACATTCGTGCTTCCGCATTTCGGGCATTTTGTGACATCTTCGCGGCTTACGATTGTTTCGCCGCATTCGCAATACCATGCAGGGATTCTGTGCCCCCACCAAATCTGACGGCTCACGCACCAGTCGCGGATATTTTCCATCCAGTGCGTGTAGGTGTTTTCCCATTTTCGCGGATAGAACACGATGTCGCCGTCTCGCCATGCTTTGAGTGCTTTTTCGGCAAGCGGCTTCATTTTGACGAACCATTGATAGCTCAAATACGGCTCAACGACCGTCTTACAGCGGTAGCAGTGCCCGACCGAGTGCGTCATTTTTTCTTCGCCCTTGAAAAGCCCCGCTTCAGTCAAATCTTCGATGACGAGTTTTCGCGCCTGCTCACATTTTAAGCCGCGGTATTTTTCGGGCACATTCTCGTTGAGCGTTCCATCGGGATTCAAAAGATTGATGACTTCAAGATTGTGTCGCAAGCCCACTTCCCAGTCGTTCGGGTCATGCGCCGGCGTGATTTTCACCATACCCGTTCCGAATTCTTTATCGACATAAGCGTCTGCGATAATCGGGATTTCTTTTCCTGTGAGCGGAAGTTTAAGCGTTTTTCCGACCAAATCCTTGTACCGCTCATCGTCCGGGTTCACCGCAACGGCAGTATCACCAAAGAATGTTTCCGGTCGGGTGGTGGCGACTTCGATTTTTCCGCTTCCGTCGGCATATTCATAGAAGAGATGGTACATCGCGCCCTGCGTGTCAACATGGTCAACTTCATCATCGGCAAGAGCCGTGCCACAGCGCGGACACCAGTTCACGAGCCTTTGCCCTTTGTACATAAGCCCTCGCTCATAGAGCGTGACGAACACATCGCGCACCGCTTTTGAAAGCCCCTCGTCGTAAGTGAATCGCTCGCGGCTCCAGTCAACCGAATTTCCGAGCTTTTTCTGCTGTTTTACGATTGTGTCATGATGGTCGCGCGTAACTTCCCACGTGCGTTCGATGAACTTTTCGCGCCCCAAGTCGTTTCGGGATTTGCCCTCTTTTTTGAGCGCGCGCTCAACCACATTCTGCGTGGCGATTCCCGCGTGGTCAGTTCCAGGAATCCAGAGCGTGTCGTCGCCCTTCATGCGGTGATAGCGCACCACAATGTCCTGCAACGTGTTGTTAAGACCATGCCCCATGTGAAGCACGCCCGTGACATTCGGCGGCGGAATGACGACCGTATATTTGATGTTCGATGATTTTTTCTGAGCGTGAACGGGTGAGTCCGAATCACTTGCGGGCTTAAAATAGCCCTTTTCGACCCACTGAGAGTAAATTCTGTCCTCAAAATCCTTTGGATTATACGCTTTTTCCAATTCAATAGAATGCATAGAAACACTGACCTCTTTAAAATTTGAGGTCTATTATAGTGAATCAGAGGCTTTTCTTCAATAAAATATATAACCACAGATGTCACAGATTACACGGATTTTTATTTTTCATCTGTGACATCTGTGTAATCTGTGGTTTATTTTATTGTATCAGCGAAATTCAGCAGTTTTCTAAAGGCGGAATCATCTTTCTTTAGTTCCCGCGAGCCGCGCGTGATTTTGCAGAGCGAGATGTGGAATTTCTTGGCGATTTCGCGCTGGGTCGTGCCTTTGTCGATTTCGCGCACCAAAAGCCACCGCTTCGCAAAATCGTTCAGTTCGGCGGGCGTAAACAGACAGCCGAAAAATTCGTATATAAAGGAAGAATCATTGTTTTTTGAGAGAAGATTGCACAGTTCTTTGAGCGCATTTTCCAAGTCAGCGGGGGTAAGTTCAGTTTCCATTGCAATTCCTATTTTAAGTATTTTTCTTCAAAATCAACGACGGGAATCGGTCGCGAGAAGCAGAATCCCTGGAACAAATCCGAACCGGCAGATGCAAGGAAATTCATCTGTTCTTCGGTCTCAACTCCCTCGGTAATGACTTTCATGCCCAATTCCTTTGCAAGCATGATAATTCGTTTTAGAATCAAACGGCTTTTTTCGTCATTCCGCGATTTCTGCAAAAATGCCATGTCGATTTTGAGCACATCGACCGAAATATCTTTGAGCATGTTGAGGCTCGAATAGCCGCTTCCAAAATCGTCCATTTCAACCACGAATCCTGCCTCGCGAAGCCTGTCAAGAAGCCGCACTTGCTTTTCCAAATCCATGATGATTGCCGTTTCGGTGATTTCAAGGTTCAAGTTGGACGGAGAAATGCCGTATTTTTTGACAAGTTCCGTGAAAGTCTCGTACAAATCCATCGTGAAAAAATCTTTTGCCGAAATGTTCACCGAAATTGCCAAGTCATCTCGCCCCATAGCCTTCCATTCTGCGAGTTTTTTGCACGCACATTCCCACACATACAAATCGACATCAGAAATAATATTGATTTTTTCGATGACTTGAATGAATTCTGTTGGCGGAATAACCCCACGGCTCGGGTGATGCCAGCGCACGAGTGCCTCAGCTCCCACAACCGCGCGGTCTTTCGTGCATTGCGGCTGAAGGTACATGTGCACCTGCCCGTTTTTCAAAGCCTGTGGCAATTCGTTCATGAGCATTTGCATTTTCAGCACTTCGTCGCGAAGGTTATCGTCATAATACGCGACCATGTTCTTGTAATCATTTTTTATGGTTCGGAGCGCGAGAAAAGCCCTGTCGCACATAACGGAAATGGGGAGCGATAAATCATCGATTTCAAAAATTCCCATGTGCCCGACAATCGTATACGAAAAAGTATTCATATACTGAACGCAATTTTTAAATGCTCCGATATAGGTTTCTTCATCAAAATGCCGCTTGGGAACGAGCATAACGAAATGGTCATTGAAAAGACGGCCATAAATGTCATCGGAAGCCGCGTTCCGCCGAATGCTCTCCGCAATCCGCACGAGAATCATGTCTCCAAAGGGCTTTCCGTGCAAATCGTTAATCAGCTTGAAGCTTACAATGTCGGTGACAATCAAATAATACGGCGTGAATTTGTCGAACCGAAGGCGATGCGCCACTTTCTCAAAGAAATAATCCTGATTGTACAGTTCCGTCAGTTTGTCGCGCGTACGGAGCATTTTTTCTTCATGAATCTGATTTTTTGACTCGGTGATGTCCATGATGAAAAAATAGTGCCCGAGCGTGAACGACTCTTCTTTAATGAAGAAATCTGAAATTTGAAACACACGGCGTTCATCTTCATTCTGGAAATCAAGCTCCGCCGAAAAAACAGAATGAGGCTCGATGTTTGAGTTCTTCTTCCGTTCGATAAAATCAGAAATCAACTCCCGCTTCAAAACCGTGTCGGAATCGCAATCAAGCAGCTTTTTTACGAAAGCGTTCACATAAATACAGTGCTCGTCGTTGTCGAATAAAATAATTCCGTTCGAAAGATTGTCGGAAATAAGCCCGAGCGTTTTTTGAATCAGCCGCTTTGGAATCGTATTCGTTACCACAAAATAGATAATCAAAAAACACGCACCGTATACAAGAATCGAAAAATTGAACGGAATCTTCGAAAAAACATACAGGACATTTGAAAAAATAATGAAAATAAGCGAAAGAAGCACCGTGTTGTACTTAATGCGGAATGAAGGCGGCTCTTTCAAACTTCGGCGCAACAGAATAAAAACGCTGAGAAGCAGAAGAACATAGCCGAACAAAATGTGGACAAGCAGCAGTTTTGAGGGAAGATACTGAAGATAGAATTCATGCCCCCAGCGCATATAGTACACTGAGAATACAAACGGGAAGAAATTATTCGCGAGCATGGCGAAGGTGTCAATAAAAGTGAGCGGAAGAACAAGGAAATTGTAGAGTTTTCGGGAAAATCCCCCTTCCGAATACTGAATGCAGAACGAAAAGATAGAAGTAGAAATCCAAGTGGCGTTTGCAAAATAGAAAGAATACGCAATGAGCGCGAGCCGTTCATTTTTTGCAAGAATGACGATGATATGCGCAATAACAGACAAACTGGCAGGAATAAGAATATTGAACATGCGCAAAGAGAGACGATTTCGTTTTTGATACAGCTTTTTTACACCAATCGGAAGAAAAGCCAGAAGCACGCCCATAAGGGCAAGAAACAACACTTTCATTAATGCTTATAGTGTAGCACAGAATTTTAAAATTGAAAACGGAAAAATGAAAATTGAAAAAAAATCCCCGCATGTTTTGTATGCGAGGAAATTCGCCACAGGATGTGGCGCAAAGACGAGCGAGAATTCTTGCTGCATAAGGCAGACAACAGGAATTCTCGGCCACTTTTTTCGAGCACACGGATGTGCGAGAATAAAAGTGCTTATTCTGTAGGTCGCTTCTTCAAGTTCTTGCTTTCGGCAATCGCTCTGCCTTCGCCGACTTTCTGCTCCATCATGGCGCGCACTTTGAGCG
>ERZ842401.2670-NODE-2670-length-23529-cov-5.610676_pt1 | contig 23529 bp, 17 predicted proteins | sample MGYA00521270_ERZ842401 | MGnify/ENA primary metagenome ERZ842401 (study PRJEB31892, sample SAMEA3878208) | bioreactor metagenome | biome: Moose rumen | place: Sweden | collected 2011-10 | study: EMG produced TPA metagenomics assembly of the PRJEB12797 data set...
TAGAGCAACTGCCTTCTAAGCAGTAGGTCCTGCGTTCGAATCGCAGCAGGGTCACACGACCAAAAGAGCCCCTATCGAGTACGATACTGGCTCTTTTTCAATAAAAACCAGGCCATGGCTGAAGGTACAGTCCATTCCATCCCATACCCACAATATGCCGACGTGATATTGGCATTCCGCACAGAATGCTCAAAATATCTGAATGCCCAGGACAAATATTTTTCGTGTGGCTGGACCTTGTGGCAGATAACGGGTGGCGAGATAGAGTACAGCGTTGAGGGCAGCCTTCGCCACGGACGAGCAAATCACGCCCTTATATTCGCCCCGAGAGACATTGTCAAGATCCACAGTTTTTCGGACGACCTGGCCATCGCGGTACTCTGCGTGCCCGAAGCGCTTATGAATACCGCCATGCGTACCGACGTCTCGAAACAGAAGCTCCTCACCTTGCCCGTATTGCTGAAACAAGATGTCGGCATTGATGTCGACATGCACCACTTCGAGCTCAAGGCGAAGACCATGGACGATCTGAACAATATTTTCAACATTCTTATCGACCACGTTCCACCTTCAAGCCCTACGGTATTCGCCGATCTGGCAATGCCCCTTGTAGAGGCCATGATGTTGCTGATATTCGAGAGCATAGGCATTTCGCACAAAGCCATCCGACCCGAATCGAGAATGGAGAAAATCGCCTACAACTTCATGTTATCGCTCCCGCTAAACTATCTGGACCACCAGGATGTTGAATTTTATGCAAACCGTGCCTGTGTATCGGTAAAGTATTTCACAGCAGTTATAAAATCGGTCACTTCGGTGTCGCCAACCGAGTGGATCAACCGCTTGCTCACGACACGCGCCCGCGAGCTGCTGTGGCTCACCGACAAGACAGTGAATGAAATATCCGACGAGCTCGGTTTTTCATCGCCTCCTGTATTCATACGTTTCTTCAAGCGCAGGACAGGCTGTACACCAAAACAATTCAAAGAGCTTCAAATCTGGAAATACAAGATTAGTAACTAAGCATTGGCACAACAATAATCAATATCATCATGCGTAATAACAATCGCTCCGTTACGTCGAGCCACAAACATCCTATTTTCATACTTTTGGCTATTTTTATCATGCCTTCGGTCGTGTTTGCCGACGAGGGGATGTGGATACCGATGCTGCTCGGTCGCAACGAGGCCGACATGCAGAGAGCAGGTATGCACATTTCGGCCAAAGATATTTACGACATCAACAACGCATGCCTTAAAGACGCTGTTGTGCTTTTCGGCAGCGGCTGTACAGGCGAATACGTATCCGACCAAGGCCTCATGTTGACCAACCACCACTGCGGCTATTCATTCATCGTGCGGCACAGCACCGTGGCCAACGACTATCTGACGCAAGGCTACTGGGCATCGTCGCGCGAGCAAGAGCTGCCCTGTCCGGGGCTGACAGTTACACGCCTTGTACGTATGGAGGATGTCACGGACAAAGTGCTCGATGGTGTGAGCGACAGCGACGACGAACAGACACGGGCGCAGAAGACCGAAGCAAACATCGAAAAAATAACCACACAGGCAGTGGCCGGCACCCACTACAAAGCAGTAATAAAACCATTCTACTACGGCAACCAATACTTCATGTATATCAACGAGGTTTTCACCGACGTGCGACTTGTTGGGGCGCCGCCATCGAACATAGGCAAGTTTGGCGGCGACACCGACAATTGGATGTGGCCGCGCCATACGGGCGACTTCTCAATGTTCCGTGTCTATGCCGACAAGGACGGCAAACCCGCCGACTATGACAAAAACAACGTCCCATACCGTCCGCTGAAACATCTCACAATCTCGTTGAAGGGTGTCGACGAGGGCGACTTCACCTTTGTGTTCGGCTATCCAGGCACCACCAAACGCTACGTGACACACGACGAGGTAGACCTCGCCGCCAACGCCGAAAACCCCGTACGCATCGCCCTGCGAGACATACGGCTGAAACACTACAAGGCAGCCATGGAACAGTCGCCCAAACAGCGCCTGCGCTATGCATCGAAAGTAGCCTCCATCGCCAACGGCTGGAAAAAATGGCAAGGTGAAAGCCTCGGCATAGCCCGTCTGAAAGGCGTTGAACAGAAAAAAGAGCAGGAAAAAGCCTTCCGCGAGTGGGCGAAAGACAAGCCGCTATATGCCAACGTTCTCGACGAGCTTGAACGCAACTATGCCACGCTGCGCCCCGTCGAGGTGGAGTGGACCTACTTCAACGAGGCGGTGATGGCATCCGACTTTATGAGCCGCGCCTATACCCTTTGGCGTATGAAAAGGGTGTTTGAACCGTCAGATTTGACCGCCCTTGCAAACAAAATCATCAGCAGCAACGAATCCTATTTCGACGACTTTGCCGAGCGTTCGGCCGTGGATAAAGCAATCTACATCGAAACGCTCATGAAGATGTGGAACGACGGCTACGTGAACTACCCCAAGGCCGGCGACGAAAAAGCCATGCGCAAAAAACTTGAAGCCATATACTCGAAGTCTATTCTCAACAATCGCGCGAAACTCGAAATGGTTCTGCGCGACATCAAGCCCGGCAAGGTGGACAAACTAATGGACGACCCCGCCGTGGAACTGTTCGACAAACTGTATGCCGACTCCTACTCCAACAACAAGGCCGCCGCCTACAACGACTCGAAGGAGAACATCAGCCGCCTGATGCGCCTCTACGTCAAGGGGCAGATGGAGATGTACGCCGACAGCAATTTCTTCCCCGATGCCAACTTGACGCTGCGCGTCGCCTACGGCCATGTGCAGGGTTTCACGCCACTCGACGGACTCTACTACAAACCCTACACCACCCTCGACGGCATCATGCAAAAAGAGAACCCCGATATCTACGACTATGTCGTTGAGCCACGTTTGAAAGAGCTTTGGACAAAGAAAGACTATGGTCGCTATGCCAATGCCAAGGGCGAACTGCCAGTGGCCTTCATCGCAACCAACCACACCACCGGCGGCAACTCGGGCAGCCCGGTGCTGAACGCCGACGGACAGCTCATCGGTATCAACTTTGACCGCTGCTGGGAAGGCACTATGAGCGACCTGCTTTTCGACCCCGACTACTGCCGCAACATCTCACTTGATATACGCTACTGCCTCTTCCTGATTGACAAATTCGCCAATGCCCGTCATTTGGTAGACGAAATGACGATTGCTCAATAGCAAGCGTTTCTGTCGCCGGTTTAGCATTTGCACCCTTCGTTCAGGCGAGTCAAAAAGGAGATGTTTTCCTTGACCATCGAAGTGATGTAGTCGGGGAAATTTTTCCCGTTCTCATCGTGGAAGCCAATGCTCATCGGGAGATAGTAGACGGGAAGCCCCACAACCAGGTCCCGCAAGCGTGCCGCATCCTTTTCCGTGGTGATAATGATTTTCGATGGGCTGTTGAGGGCTTCGAACCGTTTTGCAATCTCGGCGACGTCCCTGCCACTGAAATTGTGGTGGTCGCCAAAGGCCAGGTGATCCACCTTGATGCCATGCGCACGCAGTTCGTCAATCAGTGGCGACGGGTTGGCAATACCTGTTACACAAAGCGCGTGGCGCACATCGGCAAGCAGTACATCCGGCGCATCGAGAAGTGCGACAGGCTCACCATACTCGATATATGAGAAAAACAACTTCTGATAGCACTGCACCTTCAACCGTTCGGCAATAAGGTGTTTTTCAAGCAGGTTCAGTCTCCTGGGCGACTTGGTTACGACTATCACATTTGCCCTGCGTGACGCCGTACGCGGTTCGCGGAGATTGCCGAATGGCAGAATGTAATCATCGGAATAGAGCCGATTGTACTCCGTAAGGAGGACATTAATGGTCGGCTTGAGAAAGCGGTGCTGATAGACATCGTCGAGGATGACCAGTTGCGGCGGATTTTCGGTGGCCATCAGATGGTCTATTGCCACAGTCCTCTTCTTGCACACGGCGGCGGGGACATTTGGGTGTTTTGCAAGAAGCATGGCCACCTCGTCGCCTACCTCGGCCACCGATGCCTGCCCGTCGGTCGTCACCACACAGCCCTTGCTTTTCCTCTTGTAGCCCCGGCTTACCACGGCTGTTGCGAACCTTTCGCTGAAAAGCCCAAGCAGATAGTCGGTCATAGGGGTTTTGCCTGTGCCCCCTGCGGCAATGTTGCCGATACCTATGGTCGTGACCGGCGATATGGTTTGTTTTATTATTCCCAGCTCGAACAACAGGTTGCGCAGCACAACCACCACTGCGTACCACATCGTTACAGGCCACAAAACCCACGAAATCTTTTTTCTTATCGACATATTTGAAGATGAGTCAAGAGAGTAATCTAAACCCTATGGTTATCGAGCAGCCCACACAGCAATTGTCCACTCGTCATTTCAAATAGTACTCAACCGTTGTTACCACACGCACCTTTTTCATTTGCGGAGTGGTTTCGTCGAGGTCATTCACCTCAAAATAGCCCTGTGAAGCGGTGCGCATTTTGCCGATTTTGCTGTGGCTGTTCTTGGCAAATTCCTCGGCACTCTCGCGGGCTTTTTCGAGACTCTCGGCTATCATTGCCGGTTTTATCTCGTTGAGGCCCAGGAACTGGTAGTCGGCGTAGCCGCTGACCAGGATATCATCCTTAAGCATGTCGGCTTCGAGCGAGTTCTGCAATTTTTTTATCACATCCATCTTCGAGGTGAAAACATTGACGCTTTGGCTCACATTGTAGCGGTAGGTGATGCGGGTGACATCGTTGCTCCACGCATAGCGGTCGTCCATACTGGGGTTACCCACAAAAATCTCCGACTCTTCCAGGCCGGCTTCTTTCAGCTTGGCCAGAATCGCTTTGCTGTGGTGGTCGATGACGTTGCGTGCCTCGGCCAGAGTGTTGGCTTTCTCCGAATAACTCACACGATAGATCACGCGGTCGGCCGGCAATTCGCGCTCACACAAGCCTCTTACCGACACGGTGTCATCGAACGATTTTAGAGTCTTGACGGTAAATATCATCATCAATCCGAGCACAAACGCGGCCAGGATGATGCTCACTCCCATAATGTAGTTTTTCTTGAACGGAATTTGACTGCCTTTCATAACTTTGATGTTTAATGTTTTACATAAAAATATAACGGTGCCCAATGGCAACTTGTTACAACATTCATATCCCTCGAAACCGACCCTTCGATAGCACTGATTTCATTCCTTATCAACCGTGTGTCGACGAACACATAATGCAAAGCGTGATCAGAATGATTGCATAAAAGACAAGAGCCATAATATTTGCCGACACGTTTTGCCTCTTTTTCTTGGCCGCCACCTCCTGTCTTTCGGACGCAATCTGCTTTTCGGCACGGCTCATTGCCTCCGCACAGACATCATGCAGGCCGTAATCCTTCATACGTTTGCCATACTCCATTACCTTTCCCACGTTGTTTTGCGTGCCACGGTAGAGGTCGGCCGAGCGACTGTAGACATTGGCACGCGACCACAAGTCGCACGTGATTTGCTTGTAACGTTCATGGCCTACTGCATCGATGCGGTCTCCCAACGCATAAAGCAATTCTGCAAGTTTCTCATCGTCAGCATCAAGTTCCATATCCTCGTCGTCGGCAAAAGCCTGATCGGTGAAGTACGGATTGATTGTAACATCGACAAACTGTTTCAACCTCGGCTTGTAGAGCCTGGCCGAAATACGTGCTGTCTCGTCAGCAATTGTCTTGATTGCGGCATCCACTTCCGCTCCCTCACGATTATCGGTATCCGCACCTCTGGTGGCCGCATCGATAATGAAAGGCGTCATCCGGATAAACTTGTCGATATGTTCGTCAACATCCGTCCATTTGCCATGTATGATGGCAAGCAACGCGTCGAAGAACATTGGCTCCCAATTTGAGGCGTCAGCCTTTAGCAGTTCACTATATGCTTTTTTTGCCGACTCATAGTTACCTGCCTTATAGTAGCGGCGTGCGAGGGTGTACAGGCTCTCCTTGCGAGTGCCGTCAGTATGCGACCGCGATGGGGCTTCCTCGCGCGTATGCCTTGTGCCACAGTGCTGGCAGACAAAATAGCCGTCCTGCTCAACCAGTTCAGTGCTTCCGCACATCTTGCATTTTATCGCTTCCATCTGTTGAATGTTGCTTCCTCCTGTATAAACGCATAGGAGCTGCATATATTGCACTGATTGTGGATTTTTGATTTTCATTTTGTCTCTGTCACAACTGATTGGGCCGGTATCTCACAATAAACCGCCTGACATGGCGTTAGTGAATAAGGAACATCCAACATAAAGCGCTGTAACACCGCCACAACCCACACCTTCGTGAGACGCAAACGCAGACAAAGACCCTTGCCGAAAAACCCTTACAATCACCGATGATGACCCTTAAACCAGCTGTTCTCTCCTTGCTTCTCTGCCTTGCGGTATACGTCCATGCACAGGAAACCTATACATACACCACCCATGGCACACAGGAGATGAAACTCGATGTGTACCGGCCTGCCAAGCCCCGTGCTGACGGGGCTACGGTGGTTTACGCGTTTGGCGGAGGCTTCGTGCTCGGGGCACGCAACGACAGTGCCGCCGTTCATTGTTGTCACCTGCTGGCCGAGCGGGGTTTCACCGCAATAAGCATCGACTACCGTCTTTGGCTTAAGCGCATTGACCCTAACAACATCAAGTGGACCAAGGTTTTCGACTATTTCGACAGTGCCATACGCGTGGCCACCGAAGACTGTTGCGCCGCCCTGCGCTACATCGTCGACAACAGCGGTTCACTCGGCATCGACCCGTCAAAAATAATCCTCACCGGCAACAGTGCCGGAGCCGTGACCGTGCTGCAAACCGACTATTGCCGTGCCAACCAGCGTCCCGAGGCTTCGGTTCTGCCAGCAGGATGGAAACCGGCTGCCGTCGTCCCATACGCTGGGGCTGTCTACGAGACCCGAAGCAAACTGAAATACCTCACACCACCCGCTCCAACCTGCTTCTTCCACGGCACAGAGGACAAGATTGTGTTCTATCGCAGCGTGCATCTTTGCCGACATCGCGTGGCAGGTGCCTCCTGGCTCGTCAAGCACCGCTTCAAAAAGAATCGCTACCCCTACTGGATTATGCGATTCAAGGGGCGTGGCCACGAGGTGGCCGGCTACCTGCCTGACACCATGGAAGAATTCGAAGCCTTTGCGAATGCCGCCCTTGCAGGCCGTGTGACCTTCTACGATGCCACCTGCGAGGACGCAGCCCTCAAGCCCAACAAGTGGACCAAGATGAACATCATTCAACTCTACACAGGAAAATAAGTACCGACTGATTTCTTGCTATGCCAGATCACACTATTGAAATAATGGCTCCTGCCGGCTCATACGAGTCGCTTATGGCCGCCATACAGGCGGGAGCCGACTCGGTATACTTCGGCGTGGGGAAACTCAATATGCGCTCACGCTCGGCCAACAACTTCTCGCTCGACGACATGCAGCGTATAGCCGACACTGCAGCACAGCACAAAGTCCGCACATATCTTACTGTCAATACCATCATCTATGACGATGAGCTTGACGAGATGCGAACCATAGTCGACCGCGCTCGCGAAGTGGGCATCTCGGCCATCATTGCCTCCGACTTCGCCGTTATGGAGTATGCCCGCAGTGTGGGTATGGAAATCCATGCCTCAACCCAGTGCAACATATCGAATCTTGAAGCACTGCGTTTATATTCGCGCTTTGCCGACGTAGTGGTTACAGCACGCGAGCTTTCGCTGCGGCAGGTGGCCGACCTCACCGCCGCCATCGCGGCGCAGAACATCCGCGGACCGAAAGGCGACCTCTTGCAAATCGAAGTCTTTGCACATGGTGCACTCTGCATGTCGGTGTCAGGCAAATGCTACCTCAGCCTCGACAACTACAACTACTCCGCCAACCGTGGGGCATGCCTGCAACTATGCCGCCGCGGCTATCTGGTCAAGGATTTGGAAAGCAATACCGAATTGGTGATTGACAACCAATACATTATGTCGCCAAAAGACCTATGCACCATAGGGTTTCTTGACAAAATAGTGAAAGCTGGAGTGCGTGTGTTGAAAATCGAGGGCCGTGGTCGCAGCGCCGACTACGTGCAGACAGTGGTAAAATGCTACCGTGAGGCGCTGAGCGCCATTGACGAAGGCCGTTATACCCCTCAACTGATAGAAGAACTCACGACAAAACTTCGCACTGTATTCAACCGCGGCTTTTGGGACGGCTACTATCTTGGACGGCGAATGGGCGAATGGGCTGACCGCTACGGCTCGCAAGCCACTGAAAAAAAAGTCTTTCTCGGCTTGGTTACCAACTATTTCAACCGTATCGGCGTGGCCGAGGCTCAAATGCAGACCGCCGAGCATCTTGCCGTGGGCGACGAAGTGATGGTGACCGGCCAAACCACAGGCGTAAGTCGCGGCACCATAGGAGAGCTGCGACTTGACAAAGGGTCTGTGCAAAAAGTGCACCAGGGCGACATCTTCAGCTTCAAGACCCAATCAGCCGTACACCGTGGCGACAAACTCTACCGTGTGGACAATGTGATTGACGAATACTGACCCAATAATGACCATTGAAGAAGCCATAAAAAACTACACACACCACCTGACTACCACACGGCGGCTGGCTGCCGGAACGGTGAAGAACTACACAACCGACCTCCTCTCGTTTGCATCGTGGGTTACCGAAAGCGGCATAACAGATGTCAGCGACCTGACCGCCCGCGACATACGCGGATGGCAGATGGCCAACATCGAAGCCGGTATCAGCGACGGCACAATAAAACGCAAACTCTCATCGCTACGCTCATGGCTCAAATACTTGCGAAAGCAGAAACTGCTTGACCACGATATCATGGCCAAAATAACCGCCCCGAAAACACCACAACATCTGCCCGTCTTCTTCAAAGAGTCGGAGGTGGAACACATCTACGAAGGGACACTGTTTTCCGATGACTACGCAGGCGAACGCGACAAACTGATTTTGCGAATGTTATACGAAACTGGCATGCGTCGGTCGGAACTAGCTGGACTTATGCCCACAAACATCGATTTCAGCGCCAAAACATTAAAAGTACTTGGTAAAGGCAACAAAGAGAGATATATACCTGTAGAAGAGGAATTGTTACACAATATCGAAATCTATTTGGCGTTAAAGGAGAAAGAGTACCCGGACAGCGAAGCACTTTTTGTGATGAATAACGGGCGTGCGGCCAATGCCAACGATGTCTACAGGATTGTGAAGAGATACATGCGCGGCCTGTCGGATGCAGAGAGGGTGAGCCCACATGTCTTCCGCCACACGTTTGCCACCCACCTGCTCAACGAGGGGGCCAACATCGATGCCATAAAAGAACTGCTGGGGCACGCCAACCTTAACGCCACCGAGATTTACACCCACAACACACGCGAACACCTGAAAGAAACATACAAGCACGCCCATCCCAGAGCAAAAAAGCGATGAGCCCAGTCCACACACAATTGTATAACCTTAAAAACCTGATACCATGAACACTGTAATTAATGCCGTAAAATTCAAGGCCGATCCGAAACTTGAAAGTTTCGTGAATGACAAAATCGCAAAACTCGACAAAATGGTGGACAACGCAACCAAATGCGAGGTTACGCTGAAAGTCGACAAACCGGAAAGCGACAACAACAAGGTGGCTGAAATCTCCATCTCCCTGCCCCGCCAAACGTTGTTCAACAGCAAACAAGCCGACACCTTTGAGCAGGCGGTCCTTGAGTGTGTCGACACCATGAAGGTGCAGATTGAGAAATACAAAGCAAGCTTCAAGTAGCCACAGACTATCATATTGCGAGCAAGGGTGCCGCGGAATGTCCGCAGCACCCTTGCTCATTATCTGACAGGCCAGGCCTGACGTCGTCTGCACTAATCGTTGGCCGCCTCGTAAATCAGAAGCTCCTCGCCCGTGTAGATGAACAGCAACGGGTCTTTGTCGTTCTTCTTGAAAATCCAGCAACCACCGTTTTCGCGGTCAGCTTCAAGTTTGCAGTATTTCTTGTGCACCACCTGCTCGGCAAGCAGCTTGTCTTCCTTGCTGTAGACCTGCAGATATGTTTTGCCGTCGGTGTCGTTGACCAGTGCGTACATCACATCGCCGTTCATCACAAAATCGACCATATCGACCTTATAGTTGTCTCGGACATATTCGCGCACCACAACCACATCGGTGCAGTGGTAGTCGTACCAGTAGCTGTTGCAGTAGTACCAGAACCCGGGCCAGTAGAGCGGACGCAGCGGCAGAGGATCCCAAAAAACAGGGTGCATGTGTATCATGCCGTGATGATGCGGATGATGGAAGTAAGGGGCCGGTCGTACAGGTCTTGCGGCCGGCGGCATTGTGCCACCATTCCGGCCAGCCTTTGCATAACCGGTATTGGCAGGGCCGCGTGAGCCGGCAGGCGCAGCCTGTGGTCTTTTGTTTTCGGCAGAAGCCGGTGCCATAGAGCCTCCGTTTCTGCCAGTCTGCGTGTTCGCCGACACAGCCGGACGACGGTCGCTGGTGGCCGCTGTGCCAGGTTTTGGCTGGTTGCCACCACCTCTCGCGGGCGAGTAGGTCCCTCTATAGGTGCCGCGCGCAACGCCGTTGGTTGCCGTACCGCGACTCGGGCTGTTGCCCCGGCCAGAAGAGGCTTCGCTGCGAGATGGCGAACCATACGAGCGGTTGCTGCTCGACGAGGAATAGCTGTCGCCACGCGAACGCGTGTACGAATTAGAGGAGTGGTTGCTGCTTGACGACGAAGGCGAGCTGTAAGAGCGGCTGTTGCCCGACGAGTAGCTGCCGCGCGAAGAAGAAGGCGAGCTGTAAGAGCGGCTGCTGCTTCTGCTTGATGACGAGTAGCTGCTGCCGCGCGAGGAAGAAGGCGAGCTGTAAGAGCGGCTGCTACTGCTCGATGACGAGTAGCTGTTGCCGCGTGAGGAAGAACCTGAGTAGGATGAGCCGCCGCGAGAGCCGCCGGAGTAGGATGAACTACCGCGCGACGATGAGCCGCCGTGACTTCCACCACCGCCACGTTGAGCATAGGCAGGAGCGACGCTTACGACTGTTCCTATCAGAACTGCTGCGATGAATTTTGAGGTTTTCATAATGTCTCCTTTCTTTTTTTGTTTTCGTTGCAAAGTTAGGAGTATTCCAGAAATGGTTTTCCCCGAAAAAAAAATATTTTCCCTGAATTTTGCGAGTTTTTTCTTTTCAGCCTGTTTTATAGCACCTTAAGCAAACATCTCCGCTCTCAATTATTTTGTTTGCCGTACATTGACTCATAGTATTTTTGGTAGTCGCCGCTCGTTACGTTGTTCATCCACACCTCATTATCGAGATACCATTTCACGGTGAGCTCTATACCCTCGTCGAAGTTCACCTGCGGCTTCCATCCAAGTTCGCGGCTCAACTTGGTGGCATCTATGGCATAGCGCAAGTCGTGGCCGGCGCGGTCGGTGACATAGGTAATCAAATCCATATCTGCATCTTCCCTACGGCCAAGCAGCCTGTCGACTATTTTCACAAGGGTCTTCACCACATCGATATTCTTCTTCTCGTTGAAACCTCCTATGTTGTAGGTTTCGCCCGCTGTGCCACGATGGAAAATCAGGTCGATAGCGTGAGCATGATCTTCAACATAAAGCCAGTCGCGCACGTTTTCGCCTTTACCATAGACGGGCAGTGGTTTGCGGTGGCGTATGTTGTTGATGAAAAGCGGTATGAGTTTTTCCGGGAACTGATAGGGGCCGTAGTTGTTCGAGCAATTGGTGATGACCGTAGGCATGCCGTAGGTGTCGTGGAAAGCTCGCACAAAATGGTCACTCGACGCTTTCGAGGCCGAATAGGGGCTGTGGGGCATGTATTTGTTCTCTTCGGTGAAAAGATTGTCACCATAGGGGCCATGTCCATCGCCGTCGCCGTCGGGACGATTGAGTGTGAGTGCGCCATAGACCTCGTCGGTCGAGATATGGTAGAAGCACTTGCCGTCGTACTTTTCAGGTAGGCTTTCCCAATAGAGGCGGGCGGCCTGAAGCAGCGAGAGCGTCCCCATTACATTGGTTTGCGCAAACGAAAACGGGTCGCGTATGCTACGGTCTACATGACTTTCGGCAGCAAGGTGAACAATGCCCGTGACTTGCTCGTCGCGCATGAGTGCACACACGGCATCGAAGTCGCATATATCCATGCGTCGGAAAGAGTAGTTGGGCTTTTTCTCAACATCCATCAGATTTGCAAGGTTGCCAGCATAGGTCAGCTTGTCAAGGTTGATGATGCGGTAGTCGGGATATTTGTTCACAAACAGGCGCACGACATGATTGCCAATAAAACCGGCACCGCCGGTGATTACGATTGTCCTCATGATTATTAATGTTTTACTGGTTGCTTGATAATTGAATGTTATTGATGCACTTTTCAAGGCTATGTTCCCAATAGGGAATTACGATACCGAAGGTATTCTTTATTTTTGTTTTGTCCAAAACCGAGTAACTCGGACGGACAACTTTGCTTGGATATTCGCTGCTTAGGCACGGCCTGATATCGCACACGGCTTCCGACAATCGCGCAATTGCCTGCGCGAAATCGAACCAACTGCACACACCTTCATTTGAAAAGTTATAAATACCGTAGTGTTTTTCAAACTTTCTGTTTTCAAGAATATTAAGGATGGTTTTCGCAAGGTCGCCAGCGTAGGTCGGGGTTCCCGTTTGGTCGTAAACAACTGCGAGGGCATCACGTGTGTGCATCAGCGAAAGCATGGTTTTCAGAAAATTACGTCCGTACTCGCCATAAAGCCATGAAGTGCGCAAGATGATGTGGCGGCATCCTGCCTCGACAATCGCTTGTTCGCCAGCAAGTTTTGTACGCCCATAGACACCGAGTGGGTTTACCTGGGTCTCTTCTGTACAGGGGGTGTTGCAGAGATTGCCGCCAAACACATAGTCGGTGGAGATATGTACCAAAAGCCCGTCGTGCTGCTTCATCGCCGCCGCAAGAATTGCCACGGCACGGTGGTTTACCCTGTCGGCAGCAGCCTCGTCGTCCTCGGCTGCATCGACATTGGTGTAAGCGGCACAATTCACCACACAATCAATCGAATGGTCAACCACGAAACATTCCACTGCCCGTTGGTTTGTTATGTCGAGGGTATCAACATCCGTGAAAAACCACTGGTTGCATGATCCCGAAGAGGCTTGCAGCCTGATATGACTCCCCAGTTGTCCGTTGGCACCTGTTACTAAAATATTCATATCTACCTGTTTGCAAGTTGGTTAGAAAGGAGTAACGATATCGGAGAGGTATGGATTTGCGCGGTCTTTATCCGAGACGATTACATCTTCGGGCGGCAGATGCCAGTCAATCAAAATGGAAGGGTCGTTCCATGCTATGGCACCTTCGGCCTCGGGATGGTAGTAGTTGTCACATTTATACTGGAAAACAACCTCTTTGCTGAGTACCGAGAATCCATGAGCCATCCCTCGTGGCAGATAAATCTGCCTGTGGTTTTCGCCCGTGAGTCGCACCGACACATATCTGCCGAAAGTCCTGGAGCCGCTTCGCAAGTCAACAGCCACATCAAGTACTTCGCCCGACACAACACGTATGAGCTTAGCCTGTGCATACGGCGGCTTCTGGAAATGAAGCCCTCTAACCACTCCATAGTGCGAAAACGACTCATTGTCTTGCACGAAAGGTTCGGTCAGAGAGAGTGCCTCGGCATATCGCTCAGAATGATAGCTCTCGAAAAAATAGCCACGACTGTCCCCAAATACTTGCGGTTCAATAATCACAACACCCTCTATATCAGTTTTTACGATGTTCATCCTTTGTATTTATAGTTCTCGTTCAACCGTGCAAAGATACTAATTTTTGAGCAAGAGGCGAATTACTGACAGGCACCGTCCATGCCAAACCAGTATAGCCCAAACCAAAGAACAATAAAACCGTGTACTGCTCGTTAGAGTACAAAACATCGTCATCATGGAGGCCATCATTCTTGCCGCCGGGCTGGGCACGCGGCTACGCCCGCTTACCAACAACAAACCGAAGGCCCTGGTTGAAGCCAACGGACAAACACTTCTTGAAATCAATATTCAACGTCTTATCGCCTTAGGGATACGACGCATCGTGGTCAACGTTCACCATTTTGGTGATATGGTGATTGAATATATATCTGCACACCAGTGGGATGCCGAGATTTTGATTTCGGACGAACGCGACCTGTTACTCGACACCGGCGCAGGCGTAAGAAAGGCTTCAGCCATGCTTTCCGGCAACGAGCCCGTGCTGGTACACAACGTCGACATCATCTCGCATATCAACCTGCACGATATGATCGCACAGCATCTGTCGAATAAAGCGGACGCAACATTGGCCGTGAGCCACCGCGACACAAGACGCCAATTGCTCGTCACTCAGGATGGGCGGCTCTGCGGCTGGCGCAACCGCGAAAACGGCAACACCTTAATGGCATTTGAAGCATCAGGCTTTCAAGAACTTGCCTTCAGTGGAATATGGATTGCAGAGCCGCGACTGCTGACCCGCTTGCCTGCGCCGACCCTCCCCTACCCTATCATTCCCGAACTTTTGGAACTCGCTGGCAGCATGACCATTGCTGTCTATGAACACCCACCTTGCCAATGGATGGATGTCGGAACCGTTGAAAAACTTGCAGTCGCATCGCAGTTTCTGCAAAACGCCCTTGCCTGAGCCCCTATTCCACCGCCACACTGCAAAAAGATTATTCGCAAGATGACGCAGCCGTGCAAGCCGGCACCCGCGAAACAGTCACGTAACACATGATATGGAACCCTTTCTGAAAGAAACCCTACGCACTATCGTAGCTGCACACCCCGAAGGACTTGCCAATGTGACACTGGTTTTCAACAACCGGCGACCCACACTGTTTGTCAAGCATTATCTGCGCGAAATGCTCGGCGAAACATTCTTCCTGCCACAGACCATAGTCTTTGACGACCTGATAGCCGAACTTGGCGATAACGAACTGGTTCCAAACGAATTCTTGCTATTCGAGCTCTACGACATACACCGCCGTATAAACCCGACCGACAAACGCACACTGGATCAGTTCATGCCCATGGCCGACATGATGCTGGCCGATTTTTCAGAAGTGGACCGCTATATGGTCGATGTCAAAGATATCTATGGCAACCTGCACGACCTAAAAGAGATAGGAGAATGGCAAATCGACAACAACAAGCTGACACCGTTCCAGCGTGATTACCTGAAATTCTACAAGTCCATCTACACATACTACCTGGAACTCAACCGACTGCTTGCCAGCCGCAGACAGGCATACTACGGCATGGCCTATCGCAACGTGGCCGAGAACATCGACACACTGCTCGACCAACAGCCACAACGCACTCTATACTTTCTTGGTTTCAACGCCTTGTCGAAGTGCGAGGAAAAAATAATACAATGCTACATACGGCGCGGCATGGGGACATATCTGCCCGACGGCGACAGATACTATATTGACGACAAAACCCAAGAAGCCGGCTACTTTCTGCGCAAACATCAGTCACTTAGCTCGTCTCACGACTACCGCGAGCATTTTGCCGAGGGTAGACGGATTATCAACATAGTCAAGGTGCCCGACAGCGTGTCGCAGGCCAAGTACGCTGGCATGGTACTGCAACAAATAACCGCTTCCGACAACGGGATACCCCTGAGCGATACCGCCCTTGTGCTTGGAGACGAGGGACTTGTGACATCCGTGCTGAACTCGCTTCCTGACAGCATGGAGCAGGCCAATATAACCATGGGTATTCCTTTCACACAGAGCGAGATGCACTCGCTCACACTCACTCTGTTCTCGCTCTATGCCAACAGCCGCACCACAAATCATGGCGACCGTCTCTATTATCACAAAGACCTGACCGATTTACTGGGAAACAAATATATAGGGGGTCTGATTGGAATAAATGCACTGCCAAAAAGAGCAAAACGCTACATGACCGACCGCAATGTTATCTATGCCAGCCTTCCGGAACTGGATAAAATGCTGGAAAGCATGAACGGCAGCCTGGATGACGTGCGTTTTGTTTTCGATGCCGATACCACGAAACCCTTCAGCCTACTTGACACCGCAAAGCAGCTAATTGAACTGATTGCCACAAAATGCCTGATTTCCAACGAATCGAAAGAACACGCGGCAATGGAATGCCTCACACAGATCATAGACTATCTGCTCACCCTGCGCGAGAGACACGAGGCAGAGGGTGCGCGAGCCATCCCCATCGACGACGTCCAGACGCTGCGCAAAATCTACCTGCGCATAGCCCAACGGCGCAACATCTCGTTCATAGGCCTCCCGTTGAGTGGGTTGCAAATACTCGGCGTGCTCGAAACTCGTTGCCTCGACTTCCGCAGGGTGATACTGCTTTCGGCCAATGAGGGGGTGATACCCTCGTCACGCAGCAACAACACCTTGATTCCAAACAGCTTGAAACGTTTTTTCAAGATGCCTACCTACTACGAACGAGATGCCGTCTACGCCTATAATTTCTTTCACTTGCTCCAGCGGGCCGAAGAGGTTTGCATTGTCTCGTCAGACGACGGCATCAAGGACTCGGAAAGCCGTTTTGTGCAACAGCTGCGGTCCGAACTCGCCAAACACTACAAAGACAACGTAGAAATCAATGAAATAAGAGTTGCGAGCAGTAACCACAACTATGCCATACAAGCAACAAATCAAATTGAAAAAGACGAGGCCATCATTGCACAGCTGCAAAAGAAACGCTATTCGCCATCGTCACTGAACAGCTATATTGAGTGCCCCCTACGTTTCTACTACGAAAACCTGCTGCACATACGCAAGGATGACGAGATAAGCGATACCCTGGAGAGCAGCGACCTGGGGACTGTGATACACCAGTGTCTGGAAGACATATACAAACCATTCAAAAACAAAAGTTTGGACAAGGCGGCGCTTGTCGCCGCCATCGACACCGTGCCTTCTCGCATAGAGACACTTATGGAGAACTGTTTCACCCATGGTGAAATCCACCGCGGCAAGACCGACCTGATGCGTTCGGTGGCAATATCGCAGGTGGTGCATTTCCTACAGCACGAAATAAAAACGCTCGAAACAGGGCATCGCATCGAAATTGTTCAACTTGAGGAAACCATGAACACGCCTGTGTTGTTGCCGCTTGGCAGTGAACAGCAGCCAATGGAAGTGGCCTTCAACACGAAAGCAGACCGAATAGACCGTATCGACGGCCTGCTACGGGTGATTGACTACAAGTCCGGCCGCGTCACAGACGACGACATCGCCATAAACACACTTGACCCGAACGAGTGGGTCAACCTGCCGGCCAAGTGGTTTCAGGTGATGTTCTATGCGTGGTACTACTCACGACTGCACAACGTGGACGAAGAGATTACAACCGGCCTGTGCGCACTACAGCGACTCGGTGGCGACTTTATGCCCGCCTCCATCAACAAAAACACCATACTCACAAAAGAGACAATGCAAAAATTCGAACAAACACTAACCAACCTGCTGTCGGAAATCATGGATCCCGCCACGCCGTTCGCCGCACGGCCAAACAAGTTATGCAGCTTCTGCACCATCGCGCCCCTATGCAGCAAAACCAACGATTCTACCACCACCGCAGCAACATCCGACAACATCACACTTTGATTACAAGTCAGAAGCGCAACACAAGGTAAAAAGAAAATGCCGAAAATTAATCGGCAAAATCCGGGAAAAAGATTACTTTTGTGTTTAAATGAAAAAAGACAATAAACAAATGATGAATTGAATTCCACCTCGCAGTGTATGCAAAGGATTTGGCCGCCTGTCGAGACACTGCCTGGGGGTTCTGCTTTTAAAGTGAGCCTATGAGTACCGAACAAAACACACATTCCCATATCTTCACAAACAGAGATGGGAACACGCTGATGAAAGAGTTTGAGGGTGTTCTGCAACACAACCCTTTCATACGTAATCTTGATGCCGTGGTGGGATTCCTGCGGGCATCGGGTTATTTCTCGCTGCGTCCGTTTCTCGATAACATTGGGAAAGTGCGCGTCTTGATAGGGATTGATGTGGACAAATATATCGCCCAGTCGGCCAGACAGGGCAAGCTCTTTTTCGGAGCAGAGGAGGATGTCAAGTCTGAATGCCTCAGAAAGGTGCGCAAGGACATTGAATCGTCCAACTACCGAAAGGAGATAGAAGAGGGCATGTTCCAGATGGTGCAGGACTTGATTGACGGCAAGCTGGAACTGCGCGCCCACCCCTCGAAAAAGATCCATGCCAAGATTTATGTGCTCTATCCTGACGAGTTCAACCAATACACACAAGGCATGGCTATCACCGGTTCAAGCAACCTGTCGGGCAACGGTCTTGGCATCTCCGAAGAACGCCAGTACGAGTTCAATGTGAAGATGACGCAATATGATGACGTGAGATTTGCCAAAGACGAGTTTGAGCGCCTTTGGAAAGAGGCCGAGGGTTGTGAGATTACTGCAGATGACGTGAAGACTTCCATTGACCGCACCTACCTCAAGGGCGACGTCTCTCCCTACGACCTTTACATCAAGATGCTCATGGAGTATTTCTCCGACCGTGTGCTGGAAACCGACAATGACGACCCGTTTGATATGCCGGAGGGCTATACGAAGTATGACTACCAGATGGATGCCGTCGTCGAGGGCTATCAAAAGCTCATCCGCTACGACGGATTCTTCCTGGCCGATGTGGTAGGACTTGGCAAGACGGTCGTCGCCACGATGATTGCCAAGAAATTCCTCATCGAGAACGGACGCGACAACACCAAGATACTTGTAGTCTATCCGCCTGCGGTTGAACAGAACTGGAAAACCACTTTCAAGGATTTCGGTATCGACAAATACGCCAACTTCATTAGCAACGGCAGCCTTTCGAAGATACTGGACGAAGAGAATTACAACTACTGGAATGCCGATGAATACGACCTCGTTCTTGTCGATGAGGCGCACAAGTTCCGCAGCCATACCACATCGGCTTTTGAACAATTGCAGGAGATATGCAAGATGCCCCGCATCGAGACAGGCAACATCCCCGGCTACAAGAAGAAGGTGATGCTCATCTCGGCAACCCCGATGAACAACACCCCTGCCGACCTCTACAACGAGATTCTCTTGTTCCAAGACCCGCGCCACTGCACCATAGATGGCGTCGGCAATCTCACGGCATTCTTTTCTCCCCTGATAAAGGAGTTCAAGAAACTGCGCAACAATCCTGATGCCGACATCCGGGACTTCAAGCATCTTGCCGAGCGTGTGCGTGACAGGGTGATAAAGCCTTTAACTGTGCGCCGCACACGTACCGACATCGAAAGCGTGCCTCGTTACAACAAGGATGTGAATGGCTTTCCGAAGGTCGAGCGGCCCAATGAGAGCCGCTATGAATTGAACGAGCATCTGGCCGACCTCTTCGAGCAGGCCATGCAGACCCTCGACAAGAGGCTGACCTACGCCCGCTACCAAGCCATTGCATATCTGAAGCCTGAGGTATCCAACGGCTTGTACGACAATGCGGAACTTATCAGCCGCAGCTTGGCCGGCATACGCAAGAACGGACTGGTGAAACGCCTGGAGAGCAGTTTCTACGCTTTCCAAGTTTCCATCGACAATTTCAAGCAAGCCAATCAGAACATGATCGACATGTTCGAGAATGACAAGGTGTTCATCGCTCCTGACCTCGACATCAACCTCCTGCTGGAGTCCGGCTTCACCGAGGAGGAAATCGAAGAAAAGCTGAACGCCAAGGCTGAGGACAATCCGAAAAATGCCGTCTTCAAAGCCGACGACTTCCGTCCTGAGTTCATCGAGATGCTCCGTCAAGACCAAGCCATTCTGGAGCAGATGGCTGCCGACTGGAAAGACATTACCGACGAGGACGACTCCAAGTTCGCAAAGTTCAACGAGCTGTTGAAGCACGAGCTGTTCAAGACCGACCGCAATCCGGAAAAGAAACTGGTGGTCTTTTCCGAATCGGTGGATACGGTGGAATATCTTGCGCGTCGTATCAACCGTCCGGATGTACTTGTCATCTCGGCCAAGAACCGCAGCCAGCAGTTCAAGACTATTCGCGAGAATTTCGACGCCAACTACAAGAACAAACTCAACGACTATAACATCATACTGACAACCGACGTGTTGGCCGAAGGAGTGAACCTCCATCGCTCCAATGTGATAGTCAATTACGACACACCGTGGAACTCCACCCGGTTGATGCAGCGCATCGGTCGTGTCAACCGTATTGGTTCCGCCTCCAAGCATATCTACAACTATGTGTTCTACCCCTCAAGGGAAGGCAACCGTGAAATCAATCTCAACCAGATTGCTGTCAGCAAGATACAGACTTTCCACAGCACTTTTGGCGAGGACAACCAGATTTACTCGCAAGCGGAGATTCTGGACCGCAACCTCAGCAAGCTCTTCGACGAGGCCATGCAGGAACAGAAAAAGGACTTCAACAAAGAGATTCCTTTCTACGAAGAGTTGCGCACACTCTATCTGACAAACCGTAGGGAGTATAACCGCATAGCCAAACTGCCGCTGCGAAGCCGTACAGGGCGCGAGAGCAGAACGGTGGAGGGTGTTACCTTGTCGGGAGACACGCTGGTGTTTCTGAAAACCAATTTCCGCAAGGTGTTCTTCCTGGTGTCTGAGAGTGCCGAAGAAATATCTGTTCTTGACGCTTTGAACTATTTCAAGGCGCCCAAAGAAGAACCTGCCGTTCCGCGAATCGAAGGCCATCATAAGCATGTTGATATGGCGCTCAAAAAGTTCAGGACCATACAGGATGAGGAGGTCCTTACCCAGGAGACAACGAATGAGGACTCCGGCAATATGGGAGCACAGGTGAGCACAGCCATCAACCTGCTGAACAATTTCATGCGTGAAATCGACGACAGCGACCTCTACCTGAAGGTGGCCCAGCTGAAGTCGCTGGCAGAGCGGGGTGTCATCACCTACATCGCAAAGCGTCTGCAACGCATCCAGAAGGATTTGAGGCGCACAAGCGGCAAAGCACGTATGACCCATGATGAAGCCCTTGCTGAAATCATTGAGATGGCCAAGAAGTATGCACCTTACTATATGGCAGAAGAATCGCTCCTGAACGAGCAGGAGACCGATGCCGAGATTATATTGTCAGAATCATTCAAATAACTATCCCTATGAATTACAAAGAAGTCATTGAGTCAAGATACAACCGTGAAGCATGGCAGCAACTCCTTCACGACATTTTCCTGAGCAAGGTCACATTCTACAGTCGCCCCTCCTCGGTGCATGTGAGCAGCCGACTGGCAAAGGAAGCGTTTAACCTGGGGCGCATCTCGTTGTCCGACGGCGAGTCCATCGCCATCTACGAGGTGGAACTTACCGACAAGGTGGATATCGAGCGCAACCGTCGCGGCATACGTGACATGCTCACCTCCGACTGGCGAAACATGGGTTATGCCGGCGCCTTCATGTTCTGCTTCCGCAAGAACGAGAGTGTGCTACGCTTCTCATACGTCAGCGAGACCTGGGGATTCAACAAGCAGGGCGAATACGAGAAAATATCCACCGACACCAAGCGTTACACCTACCTGCTGGGCGAAGGCCGTGGCTGCCGCACAGCCATCGAGCAGTTTGGCATCCTGAAGAACAGCAAGCAGTCGTTGAGCGACATCACCGCTGCCTTCTCGGTGGAAGCACTCACCAAACAGTTCTACAAAGATCTGTTCGAGTGGTATCAGTGGGCGGTGGACGATTCGTCGAATGTCACCTTCCCTAACAACACTGTTATTGAAGAAGATGACAAGGACGACATCGAGAAGAAGATTATCCGCATGATAACACGTATCATGTTCGTGTGGTTCATCAAGCAGAAGGACTTGGTGCCTAACCGCATCTTCGACATCGACTATCTTTCCACCATACTTAAAGACTTTGACCCGTATAGCATGACAAATGGCAACTACTACAATGCCATCCTGCAAAACCTGTTCTTTGCCACGCTCAACCGCGCCATAAAGGATGAAGACGGCAACACCCGAAAGTTCGCCACGTCAAAGTCACGCGACGTGAAGACCCTCTATCGCTATGCCGACATGTTCTCCATTAGCGAGCAGGAGGTCATCAATCTGTTTGCAGAGGTGCCGTTCCTGAATGGCGGCCTGTTTGAGTGCCTCGACAAGACGAAATATATCGATGGCGTGGAACAATGCTACAACTTCGACGGCTTCAGTCGCAACGACCTGCGTTTTGCCGACGGACGATACAAGCATCGCGCGGTGGTGCCGAACAACCTGTTCTTTGAACCTGAGAAGGGCTTGGTTTCCATCCTGAGCCGCTATAACTTCACCATCGAGGAGAACTCTCCCGAAGAGCAGCAGGTGGCACTCGACCCAGAACTACTTGGCAAGGTGTTCGAGAACCTTCTTGGTGCTTATAACCCTGAGACAAAGGAGACGGCACGAAACCAGAGCGGATCGTTCTATACTCCTCGCGAGATTGTGAATTATATGGTGGACGAAAGCCTCATTGCCTATCTGGGCGATAACGCTTTTGTCCGTTCTTTGTTCCGCACAGACTTTGCTTTCGACAAGACCAAGACAGACGACTATCAAAAGATAGCCTGCAAGCTGAAGGCGGTAAAGGTGCTTGACCCAGCATGCGGCTCTGGCGCATTCCCTATGGGATTGCTGAACAGGATGATTGACATTCTGGAACGTATCTCACCCGATGAGCATATTTACGACCTCAAACTGTCTGTCATCGAGAATTGTCTCTATGGCAGCGACATCCAGAGCATTGCAGCACAAATCACCAAACTGCGTTTCTTCATTTCGCTGATATGCGACTGCGAGAAAGATGCTTCCAAGCCAAACTACGGAATACCGACCCTCCCGAACCTTGAAACCAAGTTCGTGTCAGCCAATTCACTGATAGCAAAGAAAAAGAAAGCACTACAGGGCAACCTGTTTGAGAACCCCGAGATAGAGCCGACCAAGAATGAGTTGGCCGAAATACGCCACAAACACTTCTCGGCCAAGTCGGCATCAACGAAGCATCGGTTGAGAGAGAAAGACCAGGCACTCCGTGAGAAACTGGCTAAACTGCTGTCTGATGACGACAATTTTGCCCCAGAGGATGCCAAGCAACTGGCTGCATGGAATCCCTACGACCAGAATGCCGTCAGCCCGTTCTTCGACCCTGAATGGATGTTCGGTGTGGCAGATGGATTCGACATTGTCATTGGCAATCCACCGTATATCCAGCTTCAGAACAATGGTGGTGAACTGGCTAAGCTGTATGAGGATTGTGGCTATTCCACTTTTGCACGCACAGGCGACATCTATTGTCTGTTCTATGAGCGTGGATGGCAGTTGTTGAAAAAGGACGGACATCTGTGCTACATCACATCTAACAAGTGGATGAGAGCCGGATATGGAGAAAAGACACGAGAGTTTTTCGCCACAAAGACGAACCCGCAACTGCTTA
>ERZ842401.2671-NODE-2671-length-23519-cov-8.397716_pt1 | contig 23519 bp, 27 predicted proteins | sample MGYA00521270_ERZ842401 | MGnify/ENA primary metagenome ERZ842401 (study PRJEB31892, sample SAMEA3878208) | bioreactor metagenome | biome: Moose rumen | place: Sweden | collected 2011-10 | study: EMG produced TPA metagenomics assembly of the PRJEB12797 data set...
CAAATGTTTCTCTTACCCAACTGCTTATATTTTTAGTCCAAGAAAAATTATTTATTGCAAGACCGACAAAAGATGTCTTTTTATCATGTTGAACATTCACCCCTGCATATAAATCCGTAAAGTTCCTACCTCTTGGTAATTGGAAATTCATACCGCCATAAAATGATGCCTCTTTATTCACAACCCCTGTAATCCCTGTTTCTGAAACAAGTTGTACTGCTTTTTGAGCTTTGCAAGGTGCAAGTGTCGCTAAACTTATTAAACTTGTGATAATCGGTTTTCTTACATTCATTCTATATCCCTACTAATTATGACATAAAATTGCCATTCGCATGCTATATCATATTATAAAACCCGTAAAAATAAAATTTGCTAGCGGATTTTGGCAAGAGTGAGGACGAAGTCCGAAACTCGTCGTTGTGAGGAAACTGTAACGAGTGGCTATTTCTTGCAAAAGAAATATAACGAATGTAAGTTTGCGAACCGCCAATAATCCAAGACGGGTAATAAAAAAAACAGTAGTAGTAGTAGCGTGCATTTTAATGCACGAAAAACTTATTCATAATCCAATTCATCAATATTATATTCATTATTAAAATTGCACCAATTTTCATCATACAAATTATTTTTCACAAAATTTTTAAATGATGAATATACCTAGTCTTTCGGTGCAATATTATAATGTTTCATTGGATTAAAATGAATATAATCGGTGTGTCTGAATAAATCTTCCTCATTCCTTATTATATGGTCATAATATCTGCGTTGCCATATACCTTTTTCATTACGTTTTTTAGCAGATTCAGAAATATTATTACAAACATATTCATCAGAAATATGTGAAGAAAAGTAATATTTTATGGATTTAATAATTTGTGGAATTTCTGCAGATTTTTTTGTACAAATTATCAAATGACAATGGTTTTTCATTACTGCTATTGCAAAAATATTAAATAAATATTTTGTTTTTGCGTACCTTAAACTTTCTTTAAATAAATTTATATTTGATATTAATATTTCTCTGCGATTATACGTAACAAATGTTATAAAAACGAACATCTGCTGATTATTGAAATATCTTCTAAATGTAGCCATGTAAGATATAATAACACAAATCATGTTCGTGCATTAAAATGCACGCTACTAACTAAACGTAGCCATGTAATACATAATAACACAAATCATTTTCGTGCATTAAAATGCACGCTACCAGCTAAATGTAACCATGTAATCCATAATAACACAAATCATGTTCGTGCATTAAAATACACGCTACTAACTGTTTACAGTTCATTAACCTATAATATGTAAAAAGTTGGTTTTTTGTTGTCGGTTAAGTTGTTCTTGAATATAATCTTCCAATTTTTCCCCACTTATACCTTTTTCTTCTGCCATTTTAGTAATTCTTTTAATGGCTTCTTTGCACATTCTATTTTTACCACCACAACCTTCAAATGTCATATTGTTGTTTTGAATTCTTTGTACTTGCATTTTATTTTACTCCTTCTACTTTCGCATGCTATATCATATAATAAAACCCGTAAAAATAAAATTTGCGGGGTTAGTGCATAAAAACAGGAAGTGAAATTTTTTCACTTCCTTGTTTTATTGCGTAATATATTACTTTTCTTCTTTTGGTGGAGGTGGAGGAGGGAAGATTCCTTTTTCCCCGCCTTTGAAGCCCGAACCAAACATCCCAAACGGTGGTCTTGGCGGATGTTTCTTCTCAAATCTCTTTCTGCCTTCGGATTTCATCTTTGCAAGTTCGTTTTTTTGTTCGGTTGTTAAGATTTTTTCAAAATCTTTTCCGTTTTGTTTTCTGATTTCATGTGCTTTCTTATCAAGTTTTCTCATTTCTTTAAACTTTTTAGATATTTGTTCATGTTTTTTTGTTTCGTCTATATCAGATTTTTTGATTGCATCGATTTCTTTTTTTAGTTTAATTTTTTTATCCATCAAAGATTTCATCTGTTTTGCGCCTTTTTCGTGAATTTTTTTAGCTTTTGTTTTTTGTTCTTCTGTTAAATTGAGGCGTTTTTCAAATGATTCTCTGACTTTCATTTGCTGCTCTTTTTGAGGTTTTTGTTGAATATTATCAGCTGATTCGCCTGCAATTGCCTGAGTCGAACCGATTGTTAAAACTGCTGATAATAAAAGGATTGAAAGTATTTTTTTCATAGTGTTCTCCTTATATTAAATCTTTTAGTATAATACTTAATTCTTTTTTTGCATTAAAAATGCGTGATTTAACTGTGCCGAGCGGACATTTTAACTTTTGCGCGCATTGTTCGTATGAATATCCGTCGATTTCAGTCATTATTATTACTTCTTTAAATTTTGGTTTTAAAGATTCGATTGCCGATATAATTTTTCTTTGTCGTTCAAGACTTATAATTTTATCTTCCGGAGATATTTTTTTGTCTTTTATTGAATCAAGTGTATATTCGTCTGAGTCACTGGCACAAATAATCCTGTGGTATGCGGATTTGATGTAATCAAGTGATGTGTTCTTCGCAATCATTGATACCCAGCTTTTTACCGAGCCTCGTTCTTCATATTTGTGCGAGTTTTTCCATATTTTTAAATATACTTCCTGTTCGATATCTTCATTTTCTTCTTTTGTTATCAAACGGATTATATTTTTGATATTTTGTTTATTTGTTTCTATTATTTTGTTAAAATCCATCTATTCTACCATTATTAATCCGTATGAATCAACCGGAAAGCCTAAGTCTTCGGCACTTAATGTCGTGCCGTATTTTAATGTGTCAGAAATATCAGTGTTTAAATTTACAATGCCTATTCCTGTTCCTAAGAATGCAAACAGTAAAAATGAACATGCAATTTTTAATATCTTACTTTGATTGCGTTTTTTTCTGTAGTAAGGTTTAACTTCCTGTACTAAAGATGAAATTTTTTGCATCTTTTCGTGTTCATGCCTACAGTCTTCACATTGTTCAATGTGTTTTAGCAAATCTTCTTCACTTGCAAAAGTAAAAAGAGCTTCGTATTTTGTACATTTTTCTGTCATAATTTTTATCCTTTACAATATTATAACGATTTGAAAATAAATAAGTTCATTTTTTGTTAAAATATTTCATTTTGTTAATTTATAACTCTAAAGTATTATATAAAAATACTTCCAAAGAATAGAGTGAATTTATACTTTAGAATGGTGCCATGAGTGTCATGAACGGTTATTATATAATTGTAAGTTCAATGCATCCAAGCACTTTTTCGGGGTTACGATAAGATTTTGTTTCTTTTCCGGTTTGGTTTAAAATGTTTTGAACTTACGCTTTAATCAAAATTTTTCATGTTTTATAACTTCCGACTTGTTTTGTTTCTTGCAAGGCAGGTCTTTTTATTGTAAAATATCTTAGAGTTTAGTATATATAGTGTGTATTTGAAAAGGAGTGTATTATGACAGAAGTTAGAGCAAGCCATATATTAGTAAAAACAGAACAGGAAGCAAAAGATTTATATGATGAAATAATGGCCGGTAAAATTGATTTTGCTGATGCGGCTATGGAAAAATCTTTATGCCCATCAGGCAGAGCAGGTGGAGATTTGGGATATTTTGGCAAAGGCATGATGGTTAAACCTTTTGAAGATGCATGCTTTTCTATGGAAATCGGAGATATATCTCAGCCTGTTGAGACCCAGTTTGGCTGGCATTTGATTAAATTAACCGGAAAAGAAGATTAATAATCTTGAAAGTATTGAGGTTATATGAATATACGAACCTTTATGCATGATAATAATATAAATTATCTTCTGGTAAATTCTACTAATGAATTTCTGGTAGAGTACAATGCTTTAGAGCATAATTCAAGGTATAAATTGACCGGCTTTTCGGGCTCTACAGGGGAGGCTTTGGTTACCCCCGAAACAATTTATTTATTCGTTGATGGAAGATATCATATTCAGGCTGATATCGAGGTTGATCATAATTTTGTTTCGGTTGTTAAATTGCAAAACGGACAGAATTTTATTGATGAAATTGTAAATAAAATCCCTGAGGGAGAGATTCTGGGCATTTTTAGTAAAAAGATTTCTCAAAAAAATCTGGAGTTATATGCCCAAAGAAGAAGAATTAAACTTTTTGAAAATGATCCTTATGATGATGTAATTCATTATAATTTAGATGGAGAGATTTCTCTTGATGTAAAATATACCGGCTTAAATTCGGATGATAAAATTGCAAAGATATCTTCAAATCTAAGCGATGATGAAGCTATTTATCTTACTGACCCTGATGAGGTTTCGTATATATTTAATATGCGTAACTTTACAAGACAGCCTTATAGCGCAAAAATTATGGCAAAAGCGATGATTATGAAAAATAATGCAATATTGTTTAATGGTGAAAAATTAAATAATATTGTTGAATTCTTAAAAAATATAAAGCACGATGTTTTTGTTGATAAAACTTCTATTAATGCCTATGAATATGCCTTGCTTGGTGATAGAGCTTTTAATTTGAAAAATAATCCTGTGAAACTTTATAAAGCTCAAAAAAACAAATTTGAGCTTGAACATATGAAAGATGCCTTTAAAAGAACAGATAATGCTTTAATGGCAATCAGAGATTTTATACATAATAATGATAATATTTCTGAGTTTGATATCGCATTTCAGCTTGCTAAAGAGTTTAAAAATCAAGGGGCAACCGGTTTGAGTTTTGCTTCAATTGTAGCAAAAGATAAAAATAGCGCATTGGCTCATTATTCAAAGTGTTCCAAAGACGAAATTATAACTGACGGAAGTCTTGTTTTAATCGATTGCGGCGGTTATTTTGAAGGAGGTTTGGCTACTGATATAACAAGAGTGTTTGTAAAAGGTACTCCTTCTTTATTGCATAAAAAAATCTATACATATGTGTTAAAAGCTTTTCTAAGAGGATATAATTATTGTAATTTATCAGCTAAAAGACCTGTAACAGGTTATGAAATAGATTCTATGGTTCGTGAGTTTTTTGCTCAATGTGATTTAGATGGTTTTGTTTTTAATCATGGTTTAGGTCATGGTATTGGTATTAATGTTCATGAATATCCGCCGAATTTGAGTTCTCATGAAATCGCTAAAACACCTTTATTAGAGGGGGAATGTTTTTCAATTGAACCCGGGTTATATAAAGAAGGTGAATTTGGTGTACGATTAGAAAATTCATGTTATTTTAAAGATGGAGAAATTCATTCTTTCGTAAAAATGCCTTATGAATCAAAATTGATTGATTATGAATTGCTTAGTGAAGAAGAAAAACTCCGGCTAAATGAATTCGAGGTTATATAGTGGAAATAACTAGTACAAATAATGATTTGGTAAAATCCTGTTCAAAATTACTTCAAAAAAAATACAGAACCGAATCGGGAAAATTTTTACTCGAGGGTTTTAAAGCTATAAAAGAAGCTTTTGATTACGGAATTAATATAGAAAAAATATTTGTAAATAAGGATAATGTTTCAGATTATTCTTTTGCAAAAGATTTGGTAATTGAAACAACTTCTGCAGTTTTAAAAAAACTTTCTTCTACCGAATCTGAACCGCCCGCAGTAGCTGTTGCATACCAAAAGAAGTATGATATCAATGATTTTTCAAAATTTAAAAAGGTTATTTTATTGGAAAATATTAAAGATTTAGGTAATTTGGGTACTATAATCCGTTCTGCTGTTGCATTTGGGGCTGAGGGCATTGTTTTGTGCGGTGAAAGTGCAGATATTTACAATCCTAAGTGTGTTCGTTCTGCTGTCGGTAATTTATGGAAAATACCTTTTGCCTATGTAAATGATTTCAAAATATTGGACAGCGTATTTTCAAAATTTTCAAAGGTTGCAACTTTACCAAAAAGCCAGAATATGTTAAAGCAATTTAGATGTATGTATCCGACATTAATTATGTTTGGTGCAGAATCTGACGGTTTATCAAAAGAACTGAAAGATTATGCAACAGATTCAGTTAAGATTGAAATGAGTGAAAATGTTGAATCCTTAAACCTTGCATCTTCTGTATCTGTCATTCTTTATGAATTGTATATGTAACATTACGATGTAAGAATTATATTAAGTTTTTGCCAATTTTAAATATTTGTTATAATATATTTTGGTAAGTATAAAAATTTACCTTAAGGGATATAGTAAAAGGATTATTTAATATGACAGTTCAAGATTGGTTTGAAAAGCGGAAGGAAGCTCAAATTCAGCGCAGAGCACTTGAAGCCAGAGTTGAAATAGAAGCAAACCCTGACTTATGGACAAAATGTGTTCATTGCGAAGCTCAATTGCTAAAAAAAGATATAGAAGATAATTTGATGGTATGCCCTGCTTGTGATTACCATTTCAGGGTAAATGCCAGAAAAAGAGTAAACCAGTTGTTTGATGAAGGCTCTTTTGATGAAATGTTTTCAGAGATAAAACCAACTGATCCTTTGGATTTTGTTGATACTGAAAGTTATAAAGACCGTGTTGCTAAAGCTCAGGAAAAAACAGGATTAAATGACGCGGTTATAACAGGTGTCGGCAGTATTGACAGGCACAGAGTTGCAGCAGCTATTATGGATTTTGATTTCATGGGTGGCTCTATGGGTAGTGTAGTTGGAGAAAAAGTAACCAGAATTATTGAAAAAGCGATTGAGTTAAGATTGCCTGTTATTGCCGTTACTTCATCAGGTGGTGCAAGAATGCAGGAAAGTGCATTAAGTCTTATGCAAATGGCTAAAACCTCATGTGCTTGTGCAAGACTTGACGAAGCAGGATTGTTATATATAAATGTAATTACTGATCCTACTTTTGGTGGTGTTACCGCAAGTTTTGGCACTTTGGGCGATATTATTGTTGCAGAGCAAGGTGCAAGAGTCGGTTTTGCAGGCCGCAGGGTTATTGAACAGACAATAAGACAAAAACTTCCTGCAGATTTCCAAACTGCAGAGTATTTAATGAAGTATGGACAGGTTGATGTTGTATCATCAAGAAAAGATTTAAAAAGTACATTGGCAAATATCTTGTCAATGCACGAATAAAGGAGCCGTAAGTATAAATGAGTACATCTTTAGATTTTGAAAAACCTATATTAGAAATTCAAAAGAAAATAGAAGAATTGAAGGAAATGAGTATTGACTCAGGTAAGGATTTAAATAAAGTGATAGAAACATTAGAAAGAGAAGCAGAAGATTTCAAAAAAGAATTATATGAAAATCTTAACCCTGCTCAAAAAATGCAGATAGCACGTCATCCTGAAAGACCAAAATTTCTGGATTATGTTGATTTAATTACAACTGATTTCGTAGAACTTCATGGTGACAGAGTTGGTACTGATGACAGAGCTATTGTCGGAGGTTTGGCTAAAATTGATGGCCGCCCTGTTATGATTATCGGAACAATGAAAGGTAAATCAACTAAAGAAAATCTTGAGTATAACTTTGGAATGCCGCAGCCGGAAGGATACAGAAAAGCATTAAGACTTTTCTATCATGCCAATAAATTTAATATTCCGATTGTTACTATTATTGATACTCCTGGGGCTTATCCGGGAATAAGTGCAGAAAAACACGCTCAGGGTGCTGCTATAGCATATAATCTTAAAGAAATGCAAAAATTAAGAGTACCTGTTATTGCTGTAATTTCAGGCGAGGGTTGTTCAGGGGGTGCTTTAGGACTTGCTGTTGCAAATAAAGTTTATCTTTTAGAGCATGCTTATTATACTGTTATTTCTCCTGAAGGTTGTGCATCTATTTTATGGCGTGATGCTTCAAAAAATCTTGAGGCTGCGACAGCATTAAAAATCACTGCCCCTGATTTGATGAAATTTGGTATTATTGATGGCATGGTTAAAGAACCAACAGGCGGTGCTCATACCGATTACGAGGGAACTGCGAATAATCTGAAAGAAACAATTTTAAATGCGTTGAAAGAACTTGACGGCATGTCAGGTGAAGAATTGAGAAATCAACGCTATGATAAATACCGCGCAATGGGTGCATTTATAGAATAAAATTTAACATATACAGGAAAGCATTATGGATAGACTATTTTTAACCGTAAAACCGTTTTTTATTTTAGCATTTAAATTTATAATAGTATTTTCTTTGTCAATTGGAATTTTATTACTTTTGTTAATTCCGTTTTTGCCGTTCATATTATTGGAAGAAAATCGATTTATGGTTAATATGTCTATTTTGTGTGCACTTATGGTTGATGTTATAGTAATAATTTTTGTGTTATTGTCGGACTATTTAAATTATAATGCAACGATATATAAAGTTTTTGATGACAGAATAGAATTTGAAGAGGGCTTTATAAATCACAAATATGCGACTTTAAAGTGGATTGATATAAAAGAAATACATTTTACTCAAAATTTTCTTCAACGTATGTTTGGTATCGGTCATATTAAATTTATCACTGCCGCAAATACCGGATATAACGGCTATAATGACGGCATTAAATTCAGAGATATTCAAAAACCAAAAGAAATCTATGATAAATTAAAGAGATTACACAGCAGCATTCATGCGTAATTATGATGATGAATAAAACTTATTACGAATTACAACTAAAAATTAATCCTGCGATGGAAGATTTAATTAGCGAAATCTTCTTTGATAATTTTGATTGTGAAGGGGTAATTTTAGCCGAAGAAACTTATAAAGACCTCGAAATGGTTGATACAACTGAAGGTACTTTGCGTATATTTTTAAAAAATGACGAATCATTTGAAGATATGCAATATGATATTGAAAATGTTCTGGATTTATACAGAGAGGAATTTTCAAGCCGTGGTCTGACGCCTTTTGAACTTGGTTCCTGGGAATTCAGGTTAGAAGAAAAAAAGACCGAAGACTGGTCACAGAAATGGAAAGAAAAATGGGATGTAACTCATGTTACGGATAAAATAGCAGTAGTTCCTGATTGGATTGAATATCAGACAAAAGAAAATGAAGTAGTAATAAAACTTGAACCGGGGTGCGCTTTCGGTACAGGGACTCACCAGACAACTCAACTTTGTATGAAAGCTTTAGAAAAATATATGAAAAAAGGGGACAGAGTTGCAGATATTGGCATGGGTTCAGGGATTTTGTCTATTTTGGCAAAAAAGCTTGGAGCATCTTATGTTTACGGATGTGATACGGATGAGACGGTAATTGAGGTCGCAAAAGAAAATGCGAAGAAAAATGGACAGGATTGCTTGTTTGAACTTGGTACCGCAGACAAAATTTCTGATAAATTCGATTTCGTTGTTGCAAATATTTTACATTTTGTTTTAGCAGAAATCATGGGAGATTTGAAAAATATTATGAAAGATGGTGCTTATCTTTCGTTAAGCGGAATTTTAGATGAGAAAAAACAAATGGTTTTGGATGCAATTAAAAGAGAAAATCTGGAAATTATTGAAGAAATACATCAGGATCAATGGACATCGTTTGTTGTAATCAAATAATGGGTCGTATGTTTTATGCTGCTTTTCTGCGGTTTGAATTTTTAGTATCCTGCTTGTAGTATAATTGTGATAAATATAGGAGGTTTTTATGGGAAAAAGTGCAATAATTATACCTGCCAGATATGGCTCATCAAGATTAGAAGGTAAACCGTTATTAAAGGTTTTTGATAAACCTGTTATTCAGTGGGTTTATGAAAAAGCACAGGCTTCAAAACTCGCTGATACTATTATTGTTGCAACTGATGACCAGAGGATTTATGATTGCGTAAAGGGGTTTGGTGGTGAGGTTGAAATGACTTCAGAGAATCATAAATCCGGTTCTGACAGAATCATGGAAGTAGTATCAAGACATCCTGAAATTGATTATATATGTAATTTGCAGGGCGATGAACCTCTTATAGAACCAGATAGCATTGATGCAGTTATAAAAAATGTTATTGAAGATGATATGGCGGATATTTCTACATTAATCAGAGAAATCTCCGTGCATGAAGCTGAAAACCCAAATCTTGTAAAATGTGTAACTGATATAAATGGTTTTGCTCTTTATTTTTCTCGTTCAAAAATTCCTTTTGAAAGAAATACCTCAATTGCAAAATTCTATGGGCATTTAGGGATTTATGGGTATAAAAGACATGCTCTTGAGTCTATGACCTCGTTGCCTCAGACTATGCTTGAAAAGACCGAGAGCCTGGAGCAATTGAGGGCATTGGAAAATGGTATGCGTATAAAAACATCAGTTGTAAATTTTGTTCCGGTAGGAATTGACACGAAAGACGATCTTGAAAAATTTAGAAAAATTGTAAGTAAAAAACTTTCTGTAGCGCAATAACAGTGATATATTATACAGCAGGACAATAATATAAAAAATATGCACTTACCCTATTGCAATTTTTTGTAAATTAGTGTAACATACTGTTATAAAAGTATAGAAAAAGATACAAATTTTAATATTTATATATAATTTTTCTATAAGGTAGAATTTTAAAGAAATAAGGAAGTCACTATGTCAGAAAATGTTGAAATGCCTGTTAATGAGGGCGACAATCGTCAGAGGATTCTTTTGGCTGACGATGAATCAAGTATCAGAAGGATTCTTGAAACAAGATTGAAAATGGCAGGTTATGATGTATATACTGCACAAGACGGTGAAGAAGCGGTTTCATCATTTAATAAAAATAATCCTGATTTGGTAGTATTGGATGTAATGATGCCAAAAATGGATGGTTATGGTGTAACAAGAGAAATCAGACGTACTTCTGATGTGCCTATTATTATTTTGACTGCGTTGGGAGATGTATCAGAAAGAATTACCGGCTTGGAACTTGGCGCAGATGATTATGTGGTAAAACCTTTCAGCCCAAAAGAACTTGAAGCAAGAGTAAAAGCTGTATTGCGAAGAACCAATAACCGTGAAATGAGTTCATCTTCAGGCAAAGTTACAAAGAATGTGATAACGACAGGTAATATAAAAATTGATACTGCACGTCGTCAAGTTTACAGAAAGAATGACCGAATCAGATTAACCGGTATGGAATTCAGTTTGTTAGAATTGTTGGTTAATAATTCGGGTCAGGCATTTTCAAGAAATGAAATCTTACAGCATGTATGGGCATATCCGCCAGATCACAGAATTGATACAAGAGTTGTAGATGTTCATATTTCAAGATTGCGTTCAAAGCTGGAAACAGACCCTGCAAATCCTGAGTTAATATTGACCGCTCGCGGAATCGGTTATATGTTTCAGCGTATAAATTAAATCAAAGGGATAATTAATAAATGAGGGAGAACCATGTATGTGGTTCTCTTTTTAGTACTTGATTTTGAATATTTATTTGCTAGTATGAATATATTGAAACATATGGCGGGTGTCGTCAAGTGGTTAAGACCACGGATTGTGGTTCCGTTATGCGTGGGTTCGAATCCCACCACCCGCCCCACTAAAAATGTTTTGGTATTTTCTAAAACCTTTTTTATTTGAGTGGTGAATATTTAGATAAAAAAAATATGAGATAAGCGACCGTTTGTAATAAAGATTTATAACTTTTGCAATTACATATTTTAAAAAAAGCCGATAGTTTTCAACTATCGGCTTTCTACATACAATTTATTTCTTTTTAATTTCCCATTAATTTTGCCAGAAAATACATTGCGACTGTTGTAACTACCGTAAAAATAATCGAAGCCCAAACTCCTGTCCCTGGTGCGTTTGAATAGTGTTCTATATTATTCTCTTCATTTGTTTTGTCTGTTTCGTTATTATTATTTTCTTCCATATTAAATTCCCTTTATCTTAAATATTTTAAATATATGTATATTGTACTTATTGCAAGTGAAATCCCTACAACTATTACACCGTATTTCATAAATTGTACAAATTTAATCGGGTGTCCGAATTTTGCGGAATTTTCACTAACAATAACATTAGCCGCGGCACCTATCATTGTCATATTACCGCCTAAGCAAGCTCCTAATGATAAGCACCACCATAAAGGAATTGTGTAACCCACTCCCATTGTTTTTTGAATTTCAACAAGCATTGGAGACATTGTTGCAGTATATGGAATATTATCAATAATTCCCGATATTATACCTGATGCCCAAAGAATCAACATTGATGTTGCAGTTTGAGAGCCTTGTGTAATTTTCAGTATCCACTCTGCCATAAGTTTTATACCACCGGAGGCTTCAACACCACCTATTATTATGAATAAACCGATAAAGAAAAATATTGTATTCCATTCAACATCTTTCAATATATCAGTCGGTTTTTCAAATAACAACAGTACGCTTGCACCAACCATTGCCGCAACACAAGTTTCAATGTGCGTAATATCGTGAGTAACAAACCCCAATATTACCAGCCCTAAAACCACAATTGAACGAATCATTAAACCTTTATCAGTTATGGTTTTTGAGTTATCAATGTCCATAACTTCCTGCATTTTTTCTTTTGATGTCTTTAAATTTTTTCGGAAAACAAAAGTTAAAAATGCTATTACGACAAAAAGGATTATTGAAATAACAGGTGTTAAAACCTTAACGAAATCCATAAAAGATAGTCCTGCCGCACTCCCAATAATGATATTCGGAGGATCCCCAATTAAAGTTGCCGTTCCGCCAATATTAGAGGCAAATACTTCCCCTAATAAAAAAGGTATCGGATTTATGTCTAATTTTTTAGCAACAAAAAAAGTAATCGGCATAATCAAGATAACGGTTGTAACATTATCTAAAAATGCACTTGTTATAGCGGTAAAAAGTCCTAAAGCAATTAATACCAAAATAGATTTACCCCTTGTCATTTTCAAAAGTTCATTAGCAATCCAATTAAACATACCGCTTCTTGTTGATATATTTACTATTATCATCATTGAAACAAGTAAAAATATTACATTGAAATCAATAAAATTAACAAAATAATGAGAATTTAAAACATCGCCAATCATTTTATGCTGGCTGACTAATCCTAATAACAAAGTTATTCCGGCACCAAGAAGTGCGATAGTAACCTTTGGTATTTTTTCCAATGCAATAAAAATATATGAAATTATAAGTAGTGAAGCTGATATTGCTACACTATTTTCAGAAATAAAAGATGATATCATTTTAATTTACCCCTGCCCTTTTCCTCATAGCAACGGCAATAGCAAGAGCAATTTCAGATTCATCATCTTGCTTTTTCTTTCGGGTATTTTTTTCTTCAGGTATTGGTTCCGGGAAATATTTATTTATAATACCAATTACTTTTGTTGTAACATTCATTGCAACAATCATAATGGCTAAGAAAACAAATACCGCAGCCATGCCAATTACCATAAGGGTAATCCCGACATTCAAATTTTCCATTATGAGTTCTCCTTAAAATTATTCATTACAAAAGTTGTGCATTTTAATTCAAAATACACTTACATTTTTTTATTTGTCAGAAGTAACTCAATTATGGCGCACGAGTAAAAATCGCATTTTTTAAATTTGGAGATATATTATGAGAAATGCGATTGGTAATAATATCATTTTTAGTCAATATAAAATTATTAAAAGTATATTTAGTTGATAAAGATTTATCCCCAAGTACAGGATCAAAGTTGTAATTTTTTTGTGTTGTTTTTGCTATCTGACAACGACTTTGATTATTTGAAACGAAATATGTTTCTTTATGTTTATTTGTAAACGTTATTTCAGTTTTGGTTTGAGAGATATAACTCAATGTTTGAGTGTTATGAGTAAAAGTATTACAAGCATGTACTGAGTTTGGGCTTATAAACAAAGTTAAACAACAGTATAGAAATGCAAATAATATTTTTAAAAATACTCTCATATGAATATACTAACACAAATAAGGTGGAGTAATTATGATAGTTTATTAATCGTAATCCTGATAAACGAGTTTGTTTCTCGTATTTCCTAAATGAAAGTGCGGATTTCAGTACTCACTATAAGAAAGATTAAACTAATTGTTATAATACATCAAACTGCAAGTCTTGGTATGATTTCTTTAAATTGTAATTTTTTATTAAATAAATTGTTTAATAACCAAGTTTTGTATATACTATTATTATTATTTTGTTTCGATTTATAGTTTATAGGAGGGAATATGATAAAATTGTTTAACAGGGAAATTCCGATTAGTGTTGTTATTTTTGGATTTTTTCTTGTTCTTTGTTTATTTTTTATGATTACAAATGTCGATGTTGCGATAATGCTGTTTATTTCGTTAGTATTTGCGTGCTCTTTGAATCCTATTGTTGATAAATTAGAACAAAAAATGCCAAGACCTGTTGCTACATGTATTGTGTTATTCGGGGCCTTAGCTATATTAGGGATATTACTTGCATTTATATTTATGTTGGGTGCATACCAAATTAGTGAATTAATTAAAGAATATCCGAATTATGTTAAAAATTTAGATGATGCCATAAATGGTAATGTCTTATTTCAAAAAATGGGTATAACCAAAATAGATATCGACGGACTAACCGCGTCTATGGCAAGTTCTACCGAAGGCGCAATAGATTATATTCTGGGATTAATAAAAGGCATGGGCTCAGGTTTTGCTTATTGTTTGACCGGCTTAATCTTTCTGTTTTTCTTCATGCAGGATAAAAAGAGTATTAAAGCGACTATCTTGAAATATTTCCCTGCAAATATAAAAGATAGAACGGAAGAAATTCTTGACAATATATCATCAAAAATGGGCGGATATGTTTTTGCTCAGACAATGGCGGTATTAAGTGTGTTTGCCGTAAATGCCGTCGGTTTATTGATTTTGCAGAATCCTTATGCAATTTCGATTGCACTAATTGCGGCAGTTTTGGATATCATACCTGTTGTCGGACCAGCCATAGCAATTGTGATTTGTTTAATTGGTGTTTATGAATTTGGCGCAAAAGTGCTTATTACAACTCTTATTGTTATGGTCTTAGCGCAACTTGTAGAAAATAATTTGGTAAGGCCTTATGCATTTAGCAAGTTAATGGATTTGCATCCGACAATTATTTTCTTGTCATTAATTTTAGGCGGGAAATATTTCGGCTTTATAGGAGTCCTTTTTGGACCTGCAATGGCCGCTGCGGTTTGTGTTTTGCTTGATGAATTATATGTAAGAAATATAAAAGAAAAAGATGAAAGTGTTGAATTAATAAAGGAGAAAAACTAATATGAAAAAAATATTAAAAAGTATTTGTGCATTATCATTGCTTATAGTTTTTGCAGCAACAGCAAATGCAGCAGGAATGATTAAAGATTATCATGCATATAGAATAAAAGGGCAAAATATAAGAACAGTTGTCCCTGTTGTGGATAACCTTTTGAGCAGAGAAGCTGAAGTAAAGAAACTTGAACGAAATGCCTACTATGCAACATATGATGGAGAACACTATTATATGAAGTTTTACCCTGCTTTACATGATACTGATGTATATATTGTATCAGATGCATCATATGATAAAGATAACAATGATGTTACGGAATTCTTCAGAAGCCAAAATTACAGATATGAAACATTAGAGGATAAAGAGGCATATAAAGAATATAAATTTGATTTTATTGATTATGCCAGATCAGGGGCTTTAGATGGTTTGTTTACACTCCCTGACGGGTTAAAGCCGCTTAAAAAGGGTATGAGTAAAATAAATGATAAATTGTCAAAAGGTAATGAAAAAACTTCTGCAATTCCTTATTCTGAGGATAATGATCCGATTGATTTAACCTGTATTGACTCGCAAGAATTTTATGATTCATATGCAAATGTAACGGTAATTGTTAATGAATACCGTTTAAAAAATAAAGAAAATAAATATGTTCATGCATTTGAGTATATTGTTAAAAATAACTCAAATTATGACATAAAAGTGGAAAAGGTTTACTCAGAAAGACTCGCAGCTCTGAAAGATGTTACGACATCCACATTTGTTGATATGGATAGATTAGATCTTGCGGATAATTTGGGAGTTCCTCTTGCTATTGCTACTGGCGGTTTGTCATTAGGGTTTACGGTAGCAAACAATGTAAGACTTGGTATGGTTATTAAAGAAGCAACTAGATTTGCTCATTCATTGCCTGAAAATTATGACCTGAAAGCAAATTCTTCAATGAGAATACTTTGTTTAAAATTTAAGGATGATCCAAAGCCGTTGCAATTTACTATTAAAAAGCAGGGACAAACTTATCAGTTTACATATTAATAACTATTATGCAGGTAATCGTAATTAAGGAAGTTAAAAATGAAAAAGATTTTGTTTCCGCAGAGGTGACAAAGCTATTTTTGTTATCATATTTATGTTTTATTACATAACATATAAATTAATTTTTTGCTATAATCTGTAACTTTTGTATATGATTGTTGTTAAGTTTCTTTCATTGTAAAATTTTCAATATTTTTTATCTGTTTTTTGGTATGATATAATTTTTTTATGAATTTGGTTTGTAAAATATTCAATAATTATAAAAAAACATTAGTCGTTGTAATGGTTATTCTCTTTGGTATAATCATTTATGGGAATATTGATTTAAGCGAAAAATCAAATTCCGTAAAATTTGATAAACCTCGTAATGTAGAGTATTTAACTCGTGGCGGATACGCGGTAAAAGTGGATAAAGGAGTTTATCTGAGCTGGAGACTTTTAGGAAATGAGCCAATTAATCAGAGGTTTGATATATATAAGAATGGGAAATTATTTATCTCAAATTTAGATTCTACAAATTATTTTGATAAAAAGGGAAATATTAAGGATGTATATAATGTCGTCCTTAAGGGATTAAAACCGGTAAAAAATGAAAATATCGCAGTTTTTAAAAATAATTATTCAGATATAAAATTAGATAAACCAAAAGATGGTGTAACTCCTGATGGCGAAAAATATTCTTATATGATATATGATGTTTCAGTTGGAGATGTCGATGGAGACGGAATTTATGAGTATTTTATTCTGTGGAACCCGACAAATAAGCGTGATAATGGTTTTCCGGGATATTCCGGAAATGCTTTTTTAGATTGTTATAAGGTAAGTGGTAAAAAATTGTGGCGGATTGATATGGGTATAAATATACGTGCAGGTGCTCATTATACTCCGTTCATAGTTTATGATTTTACTGGTAACGGTCGTAGTGATGTTGTTATGCGTACGACTTTGGGCACAAAAGATTCTGCAGGTAACTTTGTAAGTGATGTCGGTGCTAAATTTGACGGCAAAGATTTATTATTTACAGATTCTGAAACAGGTAAAAAATATGCTAATCATAGTGATTTAAGAGAAAAAAATGCCGATTTAAAAGGGAAAATTGTTCATGGCCCCGATTGGATTACTATGTTTGATGGAAAAACAGGCAGAGCTTTACAAACGGTAAACTTTTATCCTCAGCGTGGGAATTCCCAAAGTTGGGGCGATGAACGAAAACAGTCAGGGAACAGGTCTGAAAGGTTTTTGGCAGGAGTTGCCTATCTTGATGGTGTGCATCCAAGTATTATAATGTCACGAGGATATTACAGAAAAGCTGCAATGGCTGCTTATGATTGGGATGGCAAAAATTTTAAATTGTTGTGGAAAAGATATGATGATTTCCGAGGGGAAACGCTTTATGGTAACGGAAATCACCAATTGTCTGTATGTGATGCGGATAATGACGGTAAAGATGAAATTGTCTTTGGCGCAACTGTCGTTGATAATGATGGTTCAATTCTGAATTCTACCGAACATGGACATGGAGATACCCTGCATGTTACAGATTTTGACAACGATGGAGAGCAGGAGATCTTTCAGGTTCACGAAGAAGCTCCATACTATTTTTCATATGGTGCTGATATGAGAAAAGCCAAAAATGGTAAAATAATTGGCGCAATTCCGGCAGACAGGGATATAGGGCGCGGAGTTGCAGGTAATATTGATGACAGTATAAATTCTTCAGTAATGTTCACTACAATTGATAAATATTTGTATAATATGAAAGGTAAGCGGGTTGGTCTTGTACCTCCGGGAAATCCTGCATTCATAATATGGTGGGATGGAGATTTATCAAGAGAAATTGTTTTCCGAACAAAGATTTCAAAATATAGTATCCGTCGCCATAAATATAAAACAATAGAAAGTTTTGAGAATGTATTACATATGGAGCGTGATGCCCCAATTTTTCAAGCAGATATATTAGGTGATTGGAGGGAAGAAATTGCTTATGCGACAAAAGATAATTCGGCTTTAAGAATTTATTTTACAACGTTCAAAACGAAGTATAAAATGCCGACATTATTACACGATACTCAATACAGAACGGCAGTTGCTTTTCAAAATTCGGGTTATAATCAGCCGCCTCATCCAAAATTTTTTATCGGGAAAAGAGCCTTGGATAAATGGAATAAGAAATATTTAAAGCCTGCAACCGGTTATGATTATGTATATATAATAAAATCAACCTCTAAGTAGTTTTTAGAGGTTGATTTTATTTATTGATTGTTCTTTTTATGAAAAGCATATATTTTCTAGAACTTTGAAAGCTAAACTTTTTGTCCCATTATTAACGGCATCATCTATAACAGCTGTTCCTACAGGATTTATTTGTGCAGCCGCAGCTCTGACAACTTTTGCTGTTGTTCCGTTAGCACCATTGTGAGCAACATCTCTTGCGATAGCATAACCAAGCGGATTAACTGTTTTTGCGTATGCTTTTGCTGCTCTTACTGTTGTACTTCTTGATCCATTTTTTGCGACATCTTCAACAACTGCTGCTCCAATTGGATTTGCTGCTCTTGCTAGTGTCCTTACAATTTTAAATGTTGTACTGTTTTGACCGTTTCGTTTTACGTCTTGTACTGCTTTTGCGCCTACGATTGCTGCTGTAATTAATCCTAACATAATCTTTTCCCCCGTGTTCTCTTAATTTTATCCCCTGTGTATATATAAAGTATTTATCTTTTAAATAATTGCTAATTTCTAATAATTATTATGCTAATTTGTAATATTTCTTTACAATACGTTGTAAAACCTTTATTACAGTGGCTCTCCAGACGTATAATTCTTGAGTTCAATATAAAAATGTGGTATAATTTTCAGGCAAGAGGTTATGTAGTGAAAAATTATGCTGTAATATTAGCTTCAGGTTCAGGAAAGAGATTTGGCAGTGATTTGCCAAAGCAATTCGCACAGATTAATGGAAAGACATTGATAGAGTTGTCTGTTGAAGCTTTTGAGCAATGTTTGTTCATTGATAGTATTATTTTAGTTGTTAATTCTCAATATAAGCAGAAAATACTTGATATTATAAATAATAATAATTACAAAAAAATATTAAAAATTGTAGAAGGCGGGAAAGAACGCAAGGATAGCTCTTATAATGGGGTATTTGCGATTGAAGATGATGAGGCAAATGTATTGATTCATGATTGCGCAAGGCCGTTTGTTACTCAGGATATAATTGAACGATGCGTGAAGGCCTTGGATTCGCATAATGCTGTGACAACAGCGATAAAATCTTCAGATACTGTAGTAGTAGTTAAAAACGATTTATTAGTCGAAATTCCTGACAGAAGTACTCTCAGACGTGTGCAAACCCCTCAGGGATTTAAATTGTCATTGATTAAAAAAGCACATTTACTTTCTGCAAATGACTCAAATTTTACTGATGATTGCGGTCTGATTCTTAAAAATTCTCTCTCTGATGTATTTGTTGTGGAAGGTTCTGAAAGTAATATCAAAGTAACATATCCGGAAGATATTAAGTAGTTGATAAATATTGTCGGTATTTGTATAATTGAAACATCTGTTTAAGTAAGGAGAAGCTATATGGAAGATAATAAGTTAGATATAAATGAAAAACTATTTTCGTTTAATGGTGCAATAGGAAGACATGCGTTCTTATTAAATATTGTAATAATATGTGCAATAAGTACTGTTGTTATGTTTCCTTATTCTACATATACTTATAGCCATATAAAAGAGTTTGGAGATTTTTTTAATATTTCAAAGATTTTTTATGATGCCCCGTTATTACTCAAATTATGGATTTTGACAGGAACTGCTTGTATTTCCTTACTTAGTATCTCTAATATATACAGAAGATTGAATGATATGTTCGGGAAAGTTAGAAAACATACTAATCTGGCTCTTTGTTCAATTCCCGCAATTGGTGCTTTTTCCTTCTTATATCCTTTGATTTATATAATATTGTTCTGCTGTTTATCTTTAATACTATTTGCGTATTTATTTTTTCAAAAAGGTAAAATTACAGGCTCTTTGCCTTATGATTATAAAAAAGAATTTAACTGGGGTGCCTTTTTCGGTACCTGGATATGGGGATTATTCAATAAGTCTTATATCCCGTTGTTTGAACTTTTGTTATGGGCGACTCCATTGGGATTTTATTTTCAGATGTATTGCGGTTTAAAAGGAAATGAGTGGGCATTTAAAAATAAAGGTTGTACTGATGTAGAGGAGTTTAATAAATCGCAGAGAACTCATGCAACTGTATTTTCAATATTAAGTTTAGTTATTTTACCTGTTATATATTTTATTGTGGTTTTTGCGATAATTATTGTTCTGGTATTTGCAGTCGCTGCCGATTCTAAAAATGCTCAGAGTGATTCTGTTGCTCCTGCTCAAAACAAAACCTCATTTGTTGAAAACTTCTTAGACGGTATTGTCTCTTTGTACTTTGAAAGATATGAAATTACAGAAAATGAGAATAAATTTTATGTATTAAATTCAGATTGGAAAAGTTCAGATTTTAAAGATAAAAAAGATATGTTGGATTTGGCTGCTTCCAAAGCAAGTGAAATCAGAAATAAGCAATTTAAGGCTAAACATCCGAACGGATATAGTTATTTCTCAAAAACCAATGAGTTACCCCGTACTAAAATATACTCTGCCGAAACAGACCAGCTTTTAGGCGAATTCAATATGGATGAAGAAGCAATGAACAGCTCATTTAAAGATGCTATAGGTGCAATATTCAAGGCTTACAGATTCTATAACGTTGAAGAATAATTTTTCCCTTCAACTTTATTTAGAGTGTGTTCACACAAAATTTTATAATATTGTCATTCTGAGGCTTTAGCCGAAGAATCTCAAAGCTTTTAAAATTTATGAGATCCTTCGCTAACGCTCAGGATGACGATTTGTGTGAACACATCCTAGTTCGTAAATTAATTTTAAACCTTCAAGTGTCAGAATGGGCTTTATGTAGTCAAATTTTCTTTTCATATAATTTGCCATAAGTCCGCAATAACCACCTGTTGCGATTAATGTTGCCCGTTGCCCCAATTCTTTTTCACATTGTTCAATAAGTCCGTCAGCGGCACAGGCACTACCGCGAATTACACCTGCAAGAATTGCATCTTTAGTGTTCTGTGCAACCGCACAAGGGGATATATCAATATCAATTATAGGTAATTTTGAGGTAGAGTTATAAAGACTTTTTAATTGAGTTTTTAAACCCGGAATAATTATTCCTCCACAAAATTCTTTTTTAGAATTAACAATATCAAAAGTAGTTGCCGTTCCAAAATCTATTACGATAACTGCACCAATATCCATGTTAGCAGCTGCTGCGGCATTGGCAATTCTGTCTGCCCCAACTTCATCAGGAGAATCCGCTATAATTTTGACACCACTATTAACTTTGTTTGATACGATTACCGGATCTGTATTTAATGTATTCTTTATTGCGTTTTTAAATTTATCATCTAATTCATTCACTACAGAACCGATAACACAACCTGTAATTTTGTAATCTCTTAGTATTGTCCTTAGCAGGTTTTCATATTCTTCCTGAGCTAAATCTTTGTCAGAAGCCAGACGGAATTCATTGACGTATTTGTCATTGTCAAAAATTCCGAGTGTTATATTTGTATTCCCTATATCTGCAGTAAGTAGCATAAAAATAATCCTTGAATTTGTTTCAAGGATTATTTTATTACAAATATTTAAATATGCAAAAATTATTTGTTTGTGGTACCTAAGTAATTTGCATTTCCCGGTTGTACGAAACCGGCATTAGAACTTGCATTTGCCTGCAGATATTCATTAAATAAAGGCGGCATTCTTTTCTTTACACCTTGTCCCAAAGCTGCAGTTCTTTTCTGAGCTTCAAGAAAATAATTTTTTATGCCAAAATTCTGATTATCTTCATTAAATGATACTGCATCAATTTTTCCATAGCTTGCCATAATCATTCCTCCGAATTTGAATATCCATTCATGTATATAAAGTATTTTTTAATGTTTGAATTGCATAAAATCAAAATTATTGTTACATAACTTTACAAATCATTTTTTTATGTGTATCGTCAGGGATTTTTTATTGATTACACTTGACAAAGTTTTATGAGCAACTATACTAAAAGAGTATTATTGAATACTAAGTTATAGTAGGATATATAAGTTAGACACAAAAGAAAAGGAGATTAATCTCATGGCACGTGAAAAGTATGAACGTACGAAACCGCACGTTAACGTAGGTACAATCGGCCACGTTGACCACGGTAAAACAACATTAACAGCAGCTATTACAGGCGTTATGGCTGCAGCAGGTAAAGCAGATGCTAAAAAATTCGACGAAATCGATGCTGCTCCTGAAGAAAGAGCTCGTGGTATAACCATTGCTACAGCTCACGTAGAATATGAAACAGATGCAAGACACTATGCTCACGTTGACTGCCCGGGCCACGCTGACTATGTTAAAAACATGATTACAGGTGCTGCTCAGATGGACGGTGCTATTCTTGTTGTTGCTGCAACAGATGGTGCTATGCCTCAGACTCGTGAACACATCTTGTTAGCTAGACAGGTTGGTGTACCTAACTTGGTAGTATTCTTAAACAAATGTGATATGGTTGATGATCCTGAATTGTTAGAATTGGTTGAAATGGAAGTTAGAGAACTTCTTTCATCTTATGAATTTGACGGAGACAATATTCCATTCGTTCATGGTTCAGCTTTAAAAGCTTTAGAAGCTGTACAGGCTAATCCTAATGTTCAAAGAGGACAAGATCAGTGGGTTGATAAAATTTGGGAATTGATGGATGCTATCGATTCTTACTTCCCAACTCCTGAAAGAGACTTAGACAAGCCATTCTTGATGCCGGTTGAAGATGTATTCTCTATCACAGGTCGTGGTACAGTTGCAACAGGCAGAGTAGAACGTGGTGTTGTTAAAGTTGGTGACGAAGTTGAATTAGTTGGTCTAGGCGAAACTAAGAAAACTACAGTTACCGGTGTTGAAATGTTCAGAAAATCTCTTGATCAAGGTCAAGCAGGTGACAACATTGGTGCATTGCTTCGTGGTATTGATAAAACTGAAATCCAACGTGGTCAAGTTTTATGTAAACCGGGTTCAATTCACCCACACACTCATTTCACAGCTAACGTTTACGTTTTGACCAAAGATGAAGGTGGACGTCACACTCCATTCTTCCCTGGTTACAGACCTCAATTCTACATCAGAACAACAGATGTTACCGGTGAAATCAAATTTGAAGGTCAAATGGTAATGCCTGGGGATAACGTTGTAATGGAAGTTACATTGATTAACCCAGTAGCAATCGAAGAAGGTATGAGATTTGCTATCCGTGAAGGCGGCAGAACTGTTGGTGCCGGT
>ERZ842401.2672-NODE-2672-length-23518-cov-10.916422_pt1 | contig 23518 bp, 24 predicted proteins | sample MGYA00521270_ERZ842401 | MGnify/ENA primary metagenome ERZ842401 (study PRJEB31892, sample SAMEA3878208) | bioreactor metagenome | biome: Moose rumen | place: Sweden | collected 2011-10 | study: EMG produced TPA metagenomics assembly of the PRJEB12797 data set...
CTATCGCTATCTTCGGGACTTTTTTTACTGTCCAAATTTCGGGATACAGTTCATAGCCGGGGGTTTTCTTTATACAACAACAGCGTGAAGGTTTTCCCTCACGCTGTGTTGATTAAAGTCCGCACAAAATAGCTATGCCGCAGAGTAAAATAGTTAGACCGGCCAATTCATGAGCCCAATTATCTAACTTGTGTATCTGCAATTTTTGCAAGCCTAATAAGCCTAACGTTACCATCAACAACATTGCTAAAATGGTGGAGATGGAAAAGACTATGGTCGAGGTTATAACCGCATAAGTGCTTACAACGCTGGCGGCGGCTAAAATCGGCAACAATGCCTCGCAAGGCCCCAGCACAAAAATAATAAATATCACCCAAATATGGATGTTTTTTGTTTTGGGCAAATTGTGATGTTGATGACTGTGCGGGGCATGAATGCGATGTTGCAATTTGTGGCGCAAAGCCAGTAAAATATATATTAAGCCTAAACCGAACAGGGCCCAAGCTGCGACATCGGAGCGATTTTCCTCCAGCCAATCAAACTGCTCTTGGCTTAAAAAATGTGATAAATACACAAAGCCGAGGGCAATCAACAAAGCACTGCCAATATGCCCAATTCCGCAGATAAAAGTCCACAACAAAGTTTTGCGCAGACCATAATTGCGAGCTTTGGCGATGGCTATAAACGGCAAATAATGATCCGGACCGGTTATGGTGTGAACAACCGCGGTTATAAATGCCGTAAACAACAACGAATAAATAGTTAAGTGTGTCATAATTGTAAAAATAATTAAGGTTAAACTTGTTTGGGGTTATTTAAGGTTTCATTCATAGAGCCGGTGCGATAGCCTTTTAAGTCTAAAGCAGTGTAGGTAAAACCGATTTTAGCAAATTCCTCATTGATTTTCAGGCGCGTTTTATCAACCATAATTTTAGCAAATTCTTCCGGCAAAATTTCAATACGAGCAATTTTATCGTGGATACGAACGCGAATTTGAGAAAATCCCAAATCAATTAACAGCTGTTCGGCTTTATCAACCATTGACAATTTTTCTTTTGAAATCAACTCGCCATAAACAAAACGCGAAGCTAAACAGGCAAATGACGGCTTATTCCAAGTCGGCAGTCCCATTTCTTTTGATAAATCACGAATATCCTGTTTGGTTAATTTTGCCTCACGTAACGGGCTTTTGATGCCCAGTTCGGCTATGGCCTTTAAGCCGGGGCGATAATCGCCCAAATCATCCATATTGGATCCTTCACAAACATATTCTATATGATTTTGTTCGGCCAATTCTTTGATTTTGGTGAATAATTCGTGTTTGCATAAATAACAACGATTTTTCGGGTTATGCTTAAATCCCTCAATATTCAGTTCTTCTGATGAAAATACAATATGTTTAATACCTCTTTCGTTGCAAAATTGTTTTGCGGCGTCCAATTCTCGTTGCGGAAACGATGCCGAAGCAGCCGTTAAAGCCAACACCTTATCTTGAGGCAAAACACTCGATGCTACCGTTAACATAAATGTTGAATCCACGCCACTGGAAAAAGCTATGGCAACTGAGCCTAAGTCTTTAAAATATGTTTGCAAATTTTCTAATTTTTGTTGCAACTCGTCCATAGTCATTTTTCCTCATTTTTCATTGCAACGTGCTGCGCTAAATTATAAATAAATTGAAAATCTTTACCGCTTGCTTCAGCCAGTTTTTTGACGCTTTCATATTCCGGCTGAGCCCGCACAATATCTTTAAAAGTTGAAACTTTAACTTCAACTTCGCCGAATTTAAGTTGAACTTTAGTTATGTTGCGTTTCATACAAGTGCGTTCAACCGGATATTTTCTAAGCCCAATGGTGGTGGTGTATTTCAAAAAAGCATACTCTACAGCTTCCAGATGATTGGCAGGAGCAATTGCACGCAAAATATAAGCCGGACGATTTTTTTTCATATAACAAGGCTCAAAATGCACGTCGAAAGCACCGGCTAAAAAAATCTTTTCCATTGCTAAAGCCAATAATTCCGCCGAACAGTCATCAATGTTGCTCTCAAGCACATACATAGTATCGTCACCTGCGACATCTTCAATCAGCATAATCCTTAGGAAATTGGCGTGTCCGAAATCACGTTTGCCCAAACCGACGCCGGATTTTAAAATCTTATATCGCGACGGTAATTTTTCGTGAGTTTTGATGGCAGCGGCAATGGCAATGCCGGTAGGAGTTACCATCTCTCCTTGAGTGGTTGAGGGACGCAAAATAATGCCGTGATTTTGGGCAATATTAAATGTTGCCGGAACCGGTATGGGAAGTTCTCCGTGCTGGCACATAATAGTGCCTTGCCCTTCGGTTAAGCCGCTGACTATGCAATTTTCAATTTGCAAATCATCAAGCAAAACCGCTGTTGCAATAATATCTACGATGGAATCGATGGCACCGACCTCGTGAAAGTGCACTTCAGTTTTATCTACCCCGTGAGCTTGAGCCTCAGCAACCGCAACAATATCAAAAATTCTTTTGGCCAATGTTTTGGCGTGGTCGCTCATATCAGCATTATCAATAATCGTTATAACATCGCTTAAGTGACGATGTTCGTGGTGGTGATGATGTTTGTGGTAATGTTCCTCGTGCGGAGGTTCTTCGTGATGATGAACAGCAAAATCCATGCCGGTAATGCTATAGGAATTTTTGCGTTCAATATGATAGTGAAATTCATCGGAATTATGGTTGCTTAAAGCTTTTTCCATTTTTTCTTTAGAAGCACCCATATCAAGCAAAGCGGCAACCATCATATCACCGGAGATACCGCTTGCACCCTCAATATAAAGATATTTAGTCATCGGTTTTCTCCTTTAAGTTTTGCAATCCGAAAAGCCTGCACCGCCGCACCAAATCCGTTATCAATATTGACAACCGAAACTCCCTCAGCACAAGAATTTAACATAGCCAAAAGCGCTGACAAGCCGCTAAAAGAGGCTCCATAACCCACCGAAGTAGGAACGGCAATTACCGGAGATTTAACCAACCCAGCAACCACCGAAGCCAAAGCGCCCTCCATACCGGCAACGGCAATTACCACATCACAGGTACGAATATCCTCAATTTTGCTTAGCAGGCGATGCAAGCCGGCAATACCGACATCATAATGACGCGCTACTTTAATACCGAAAAACTCTAAAGTTTGCGCAGCTTCTTCCGCAACCGGCAAATCAGCAGTACCGGCACAGCAAACAGCTATGCTTGAGTTTTTAACTGTAGCAAGAGGATTTCCGAGAGTGATAATTTTTGAGGTTTTATCATAATGAATTGATATTTTGTTTGCTTTAATGAAATCAGCTTGCTCTTGAGAGCAACGGGTGCCCAAAACCGAGCGATTTTGGGCTTGAAAAGTTTGCAATATACCTAAAAGCTGTTCGTTAGTCTTGCCGGAGCAAAAAATCGTTTCCGGCAAACCGGTGCGCTCTTGGCGGCTCATATCAAGTTTGGCAAATTGAATATCGGTGTAATTATCTGTCATTAGTTTCAGGCTTCAAAAGTTTTAGCGACTTCTTTCATCCAATCGCTGATTTTGATATGTTGCGGGCAATGTTTTTCGCAAGCGTGGCAATGCAAACATTCTGATGATTTGGTGGAATTTTTAATCAGATTAGCATAGTAAACTCTTTGCACGGTAAATGGTTTATCTGTGCGCTCTGGCTTTTCGGCGTTATAAAGCGCAAACATTGCCGGAATGTCAATTTTCATCGGGCAATATTCAACACAATAACGGCAAGCCGTGCACGGAACAGCTATAGAAGCGTGCAGAGCTTTAACCGCATTTTCAACGACCTTATATTCATCAGTATTAAGCGGCTTAAAGTTTTGCATATAAGAGGTATTATCTTCTAATTGCTCCATAGTGGTCATTCCGGATAATACCATCATTACACCGTCTAATGATGCGGCATAACGAATCGCCCATGAGGCCGGCGACATATTCGGCTCGGCCGTGCGGAATATTTTTTCTACCGTTGCGGGAACTTGCGCCAAAGAACCGCCTTTAACCGGCTCCATTACCACGACAGGAAGATTATATTTTTGGGCAATTTCGTAGCATTTGCGCGATTGAATGGTGGCATTATCCCAGTCAATGTAATTGATTTGCAGTTGCACAAAATCAAGGTCGGGATTTTCTTTGATAACTTCTTCCAATAATTCCGGAGAATCGTGAAAAGAGAAGCCGATCTTTTTAATCAAACCTTGTTTTTTCTTTTCTTTAATAAAGTCAAAACTTTTGTGTTTGCGAACTTTTTCTATGGTTTCGGCATTGACATTATGCACCATATAATAGTCAAAATATTTCAGGCCGGTTTTTTCCAGTTGTTTGTTAAAAACTTCTTCCTGCTCAGCTTCAGATTTGAGGTAGCCGGCGGGTAATTTGCTGGCAACAGTAAAGCTATCGCGCGGGTGACGTTCTACCACCGCTTTGCGAATGGCAACCTCACTCTCATATCCCATATACATCCAAGCGGTGTCAAAATAGGTAAAGCCGCGCTCCATAAATTTATCAACCATTTGATTGAGCAGGTCATAATTAATGGAAGTTTTATCGTTGGGATCTTTTAACGGCAGGCGCATAAAACCAAAACCTAATTTGTTTTGCGGATTGATTTGCGCTTTGACTTTGTCAGATACGCTGATGGCCTCGGCAAACGTAAGTTTGGGCAGGGCGGCACAAGCAAAAGCTGCTAAAGTGCTCATTAAAAATTCTCTACGATTCATAATTGGTTACTCCTTTAAGTTAAATATGCGGTATTGTAAAATTTAGAGTGTACTCCAAGTCAAGAGTTTTTTTGTTTGACTTTACCAAAATATAATCCGATTTCAAACAAACCGTAGGTCGGTAAGGTCAACATCAGTTGACTGACAATATCCGGCGGTGTTAATAAACCGGATATTATTAATATGCCGACAAAAACATAAGCTCGTTTGCCTTTGACGGCGACATAATCAATGATGTCATTGGCGATTAAAGCATAAGTTATCAGCGGAAATTGAAAACAAATTCCGAAGATAAAACTTAACCAAAGAGCTAGGGATACTACATTGGAAATCCCTAAAACCGGAGTGATGTTAGCAGTGGTGAAACTTAAGGCAAATTTGATAATCAGCGGCAGAATAAAAAACAGGCAGAACAATACACCTAAAATAAACAGGGTGCTTGAAATAAGCACTATCGATTTGATAAAACGCCGTTCATTATCATATAAGGCGGGAAGAATAAACAACCAAATTTGTTTGGCAATATAGGGAAAACACAACAGCACATCAAGCAATAAGGCGGTTTTGATTTGCAGAATAAAAACCTCCATCGGCGCAAAATAATTGAGGGTAAGTTTTTGTCCTGCAAACATAACATTGATTAATACCTCAATCACATAAGGCGAAAGGAAAAACAGCGGCAATAACCCCAAACCAAGGGCGGTAAAACTTTTTATCAGCACTTGGCGCAAGGCTTGCAGATGGGCTATTAGGCTTTGGTCTTCGTCCATTTATTTTGACTTTTTCTCTTCTTCCTCGGCGGATTTTTCAACAGTTTCTTTGAGCTCGTTGACTTCATTTTCCAAAGCGGTTTTAGCTTTTTTGTATTCGGCTTGAGCCTTACCTAACGCTCTGGCAAGTTCGGGGATTTTTTTACCACCGAACAATACTAAAACGACTACCAAAATTAAAGCAATTTCCGTAACACCTAATGACATAATCTGCATCTCCTCATAATCTATAATTGGCGTTGGCGCGCAATGGCGGCAATGCGAATGGCCTCAACCGGACAATTGTGAGCACAGGCACCGCAACCGATACAACCGGAAGCATCTATTTGCGCTTTTTGCCCGAAACCTGCCTCAATTACCTGTTTGGGGCAAATATGTGCGCAAACACCGCACTCAATACATTTATCCTCATCGACAATTGCCATGGCAATTTGGGTATTTTGTTTTTCCGTTAAGGATAATTTAGCCAGTGCACCGGATGGGCATACCCGAGCACATTCGTTACAATTATATTGGCAAAAATTATCGGAATAGTCAAGATGCACCACCGGATACTCCGCATCGGCTTTTTTGATGATTTTTGCGGGGCATCGTGCTACGCATAAGTTGCAGTTGAGACAACGCGAGGCAAATTCTTGGGGATTTTTGCCTCCGGCCGGAATAATAACATTTTTAATTTTTTGCATAGTTGTTTTAGTAAAATCGATACCGGCTTTATAAGCTCCGGCCAAAGCTCCCAGAGCCAAAGCACCGACAATAAATTTGCGCCGTGACGGATTAAAATTAACTTGCGGTTGGGGCGATATGCCATAAGTAATAAAATTACCGTGACAAGTATTAAGACATTTGAAACACTTAATGCAGGTGGTATTATTGACTGTTTTATTTGTATAATCAATACTGTCGGTGGGACATTTTTTGGCACAAAGTCCGCAAGATACGCAAGATTTTTTATCAATATTGATTTTAAATAATGAAAATTTGGATATCAGCCCGAGCAATGCTCCGACGGGGCATATATTAGTGCAGAAAAAGCGGCGTTTGAAAACGACCAATAAAATAACCAAAGTCACAAAAGCCAATCCCCAATAACCAAAGGTGAAAAAATTGCCACTGACGCTGTAAGGGTCAAACAAACGAATCGCCAAAGCACAACCGCCCAGCATAAAACCAAACAAAATCGCCGCTAAAACATAATGCCAAGCACTGTGCGATTGATAGGCGGGACGTTTCTTTTTGTTTTGGAAAGGCTTTATTAAAAACAATGTCAGTTCTTGAAGTAAACCCAACGGACATAAAGTGGAGCAATAAATACGCCCGAAAATTAAGGTAACAAGTAGGATAGCTCCAAGAACAGATAACGCCGCAACACTCGGATAAATGAGGACGCATTGCAAAACCGGAATGACCTGCCAATCAAGCAAATTAAGCGGATAAAATGACGTGAAAAAAGCCGAAAGTATTAAAGCCGCAAAAATTAAAGCAATCATATATCTTAAATAAACAAAATATTTTGGTTTCATTGCTTGTATCCCTATATTAACAGTGTACGATTAAGCATAATTTTTAGAGTGCACTCTAAGTCAAGGATTTTTATTTTTACTTTGTGAAAAGTGCAAAATTACAACTTGACTTAAAGCCCACTCTAAAAATTATAATAAAAAAATTATTAAAAGGAGAACATTAAATGAGCAAAGCAAAAGTTTATTTTACCAAAGAAATTACCCCGCAAAGTTTGATTAAAATTTATGAGGCAACAGGAAAAAAACTTTCCGGACGAATCGGGGTTAAAATCTCTACCGGTGAGGCCGGAGGGCATAACTATCTTAAACCGGAACTTATCGGTGATTTGGTTAAAAAATTATCTGCCGATATTGTAGAATGCAACACAGCCTATGCCGGCAGACGCAATACCTTAGTCGAGCACCTAAAGGTAATTGAAGAACACGGATTTACCAAAATTGCCAAAGTTAATATTATGGATGCCCAAGGTGAAATCGAGATACCGGCCAACGGCAAGCATTTAGATGCTGATATTGTCGGTGCCGCTTTTAAGGATTATGATGCCTACGTCAATTTAGCACACTTTAAGGGGCATTTAATGGGAGGTTTCGGAGGAGTTTTGAAAAATCAATCTATCGGATTTGCTTCACCAGCAGGCAAGGCTTATATTCATACCGCCGGTGCTACTTGCAAGGTCGATGAATTATGGAACAATTTGCCGGCGCAAAATGATTTTCTGGAATCGATGGCCGAGGCGGCTAAAGCCGTGGCTGATTATATGCACGGAAATATCGTATATATTGACGTTATGAATAATTTATCGATTGACTGCGATTGTGATTCTAATCCGGAAGCTCCTTGTATGGCCGACATCGGTATTTTATCTTCGCTTGATCCGGTAGCACTTGATCAAGCTTGCATTGATAAAATTTGGTCATCTTCCGATAAAGGTCGTGATCATTTTATCGAACGCGTGGAAAAGCAAAACGGACGCCATATTTTGCCTTATGCCGAATCATTGGGTTTAGGGACAAGAGAATATGAGTTGATTGAAATCTAAATTTTTCAATCACCAATTTCCAAAAGCGTCTGCGCGTAATCAGCAGCCTTAAATTCAATTAAATCATCAATTTGTTCACCGATACCCAAAAAGTAAACCGGCAGGGGAGTATCTTGAGCAATCGCTAACAATACGCCGCCTTTGGCGGTGCCGTCGAGTTTATTGATAATCAAACCGTTGATGTCAGCGACTTCTTTAAATACGCGCACTTGGTCAATAGCATTTTGACCGGTAGCGGCATCAAGGCATAATAAAGTATGATGCGGTGCATCGGGAATGACTTTTTTGATAACGCGAATAATTTTTTTAAGCTCGTTATTAAGGTCGGTTTTGTTTTGCAAACGGCCGGCTGTGTCGATCAGCACAACCTCAGCACCATCTTTAACTGCTTTTGTCAAACCGTCAAAGCACAGCGATGCGGCATCACTGCCTTGAGCAGCAGTGTAAACCTCCGTCTTGTTGCGTTGTCCCCAAATTTGCAACTGTTCAACGGCGGCGGCGCGAAAAGTGTCACCGGCGATAAGTGCGATTTTTTTATCCTTGAATTTGTGTGCCAGTTTGCCGATAATGGTAGTTTTGCCGGCACCGTTTACCCCTACCATTAATATGATATGCGGGTAAGATTTTATGATAAAAGCACTTTCGCAAGGCTCAAGAAGAGCAGTAATATTATCGGCCAAGGCTTTTTTGATGTCATAAAGCGAGGTTTCTTTGGTAAATTTATTTTGTTTAAAATCATTAATAATACGATTAGTGGCGGCTATACCGGCATCAGTTTCCAACAAAATATCTTCCAATTCATCTAAGTTTTCCGCCGAGATTGAGCGTTTGTTAAACAGGTTATTCAAACCTGCAGAGATATGAGATGATGATTTGCTTAAACCTTTTTTGAGCCAATTAAACATTTATTCTTCTCCTTTTAGGCGTAATATTTCGGCACGGCGACGACGTTCGGCGACAGGGATTTGCGGCATTAAGGCTGCCGGAGTTCCGCTACGTTCAGAATAAGGAAACACATGCAATTTGCTAAGATGAGCCTCATCGACCAGCTTAAGAGTATTATTAAATTGCTCGAGGGTTTCGGTTGGAAAACCACAGATAAAATCCGCCCCGAAAATAATCTCTGGACGCACCGCTTTAATTTTGTTGCACAAATTAATGACATTTTCACGAGTGTGGCGGCGTTTCATACGTTTTAAGATAAGGTTATCGCCGGATTGAACGGAAAAATGTAAATATTCGCCGACGAGAGGATTGTTTTTAAGAATTTCGATAAAATCGTCATCAAGAGCGGCCGGATCAAGAGAACCGAAATTGAGTTTAAACTGCGGAAGTTGAGCTAAAATCTGCTTTACCAATTCGGTGAATGACGGCTGGTAAGAGCAAATATCAACTCCGGTTAGGCAAATTTCAGCAAACCCCTGCTCTAACAAAGTTTTTATTTGGGCAATAACTTCATCTTGAGGCACCGAACGATTATGCCCGCGAGCAAACGGAACAATACAATAAGTGCAACGATGATCACAGCCCTGTTGAACTTGCACAAAGGCTTTTTGCCGCCCCTCAAAGGCAGTTATTTGGTAAGCATCATAACCGTCATAACTCAAAATATCACCGACAATGTTTTTTTCCGTTAAAGGTGAGCTTAGAATTTGAGCAATATTATTTTTTTCGGCATTACCTAAAACCAAATCTACTTCCGGCATCTCGGCAAATTTTTGTGGAGCAATTTGAGCGGCACATCCGGTAACAATAATGCGCGAGGCAGGATTTTCCTTGGCCAATTTACGAATAGTTTGACGGCATTGCCGCTCGGCCTCGCCGGTTACGGCGCAGGTGTTAATGACAATGCAATCACCGAAATCGCGTAATTTTTCTTTGATGGCCTCGGATTCATAAGCATTCATCCGACAACCCAAGGTTATCACTTTTACCATTTGCGTCCTTTTTTATTTGCGAATATACGACCTAAAAATTCAGGTTGCAAGTGCAAAATCGCGCCCGTATCAAGATAACATTTTATCGGCTTGCCGGCAAAGATCGACCATTTTTTCCACACTTTGGATTAAAAGTTGTTGTTCCCGCGAACTTAATTGCGGGGGCAATACTTGATGAATGCCGCGTTTGCCTACCACACAGGGAAGAGAAATACAGACATTATTAAAGCCAAAGAGCGAATCGTGCAATGCGGATACGGTAAGAATGGCATATTCATTGGTGGATATAGCTTGGCAGATGCGGGTTACGGCTCCAGCAATTCCGTAAAAAGTTGCACCTTTGCCGGCAATAATTTTGTAAGCAGCATTGCGCACGTCATCATCAATGCGAGCTTTTACTTCTGCAGTTAAGGGACAGCCTAAGTCATCAGCCAAGGTGGTAAGCGGAATCGAACCGGCATCGCCGCTATCCCAGCACAATACTTCGCTGTCGCCGTGCTCGCCTAATACGTGAGCGTGAACCGATTTGGGAGATACTCCTAAATGATAGCCTAAATCGGTGCGAAAACGTGCCGTATCCAATAATGTACCGCTGCCGATAACTTTTTCTTGGGCAAAGCCGGATAATTTTAAGGCGACATAAGTCATTATATCAACCGGATTGGTGGCAATCAACAGAATCGCGTCGGGTGCATTTTGCACAATTTGCGGTACAATTTCAGCAAAAATCTTAACATTATGCGCTAAAAGATCGATGCGAGTTTCGCCCTTTTTCTGATTGGCGCCGGCAGTGATGATAATTATGGAACAATCTTTCAAGTCGGCATAAGAGCCGGATTTGATTTTGTTGGCATAAGCAAAAGGTGCGGCGTGAGCAATGTCGGCAGCTTCAGCCCAAGCCTTTTGGGTATCAATATCAACCAAAGTTATTTTGCGGGCAACTCCGTGCATCATTAAGGCAAAAGCCGTGGCTGAACCAACCGAACCGGCACCGATAATACCTATTTGCATAAATTTTTCCTTTCATATAAATTTTTGTAAAATATAATATATTGCAGCGACACAAACAAGATAAAAAAACACTTGCAATATAAAAAAATATCATTTATATTCCGCTCGACTCGTGAGTTTTTAAGGACTCGTAAGAGGATATGCGCGGATATATATGAAGGTAGTATCTGCGAGAAGTTTTATCGGGCTTGCCCTTGCAAGCCAACAGCAAGAAAAGGAAAATGCTATGAGACATGGAATGAAACAAAAAAAATTAAATATGGATACCAATGCCCGCAAAGCTTTGTTTTCTAATTTGACTGCCGCAGTTTTGCGTCACGAGCAAATTAAAGTTACTCTTCCCAGAGCCAAAGTTTTACGCACTTTTGTCGATAATATGATTACTTTGGGCAAAAAAGGTCAGTTAAACAATCGCCGTCAGGCATTGTCTTTTTTGCGTGACGAAGAGGTTGTTGCCAAATTATTCTCAACTTTGGCCGAACGTTATAAAAATCGCAACGGCGGTTATACTCGCGTTTTGCACGCCGGTTATCGTTATGGTGACTGTGCCGAAATGGCTATCATTGAGTTGGTTGACCGTGATGTTAATGCTAAAGGCGCTGCCGATTTAGCCAGAGTTGCTGCTGAAAAAGCTGCCGCTGCCGAAGCTGAAAAAGCCGCTAATACTGAAGCCGCTCCGGTTAAAGAAGAGAAAAAAGAAAAGCCGGCAAAGAAAGCTGCTTCGACAAAAAGCTCAACGACAAAAACCACAGCTAAGAAAAGCACTAAAAAAACAGCTGAATAGTTTTTGATTTATTATTCATAAATTGAATATTTATCGTCCCGAAAGTTACGCTGGTAATTTTCGGGATATTTTTTAATCGAATCGAGCGGGTTTAAGGGAATATTAAGGAAATGGAGTCAGACTCACTGGTGAAACGAATCGCTTTTTAGGGGTTGTTTTACCCTAAAAAATGTGGTATGATTATTATTAGAATATTGATCGAAAATGTTAATGGAAAGGACTAGCAAGGATGTTAGTTTTAGGGCAGATTTTTAAGGGAGCGATTAACTTATCGTATGCAAATACGATAAGTTTTGTTGCGTCTGTTCTACCCCCCCCTATATCGTGTAAAATCAATGAGTTAGACGATAATTTAAACCTGCTATCATCAAAAAGTAACGTCATTTTTGGGCGGCACACTAAGTGTGTGACCCGAGAATCAAAAAACATTGCTGAATTATTTGACCCTCGGGTCTGCTTGCCTTACGGCAAGACGCCCGAGGGTTGTTAGTTAAAGACAAGATATAAAAAATGTGTTACAAAAAAGTGGCGGAAGAACGTCCGAGGGGGCGGCAAAAAAAAGAGCGTCTCGCTTTTGCCATTTATAAATCATTGTAAAAAACTGCTTGACTTTGAAAAAAGTTGAGTCTATGTTGCCGAGACTCAAAAAGTGCGAGGAATCGCGTTTTTTGTGTCATTGTAATAATGTTTATAACTAATACTTAAAGGAAATTTGTGATGCCTACAATTAATCAGTTAATTCGTAAATCACGAACACCCAAAGTCAAGAGAAACAAAGTTCCGGCTTTGAAAGCTTGCCCGCAAAAGAGAGGTGTTTGCACAAGGGTTTATACTACAACCCCGAAAAAGCCTAACTCCGCTCTGCGTAAAGTTGCGCGCGTTCGCTTAACAAACGGCTTTGAAGTAATCAGCTATATCCCTGGTGAAGGTCATAATCTTCAAGAACACTCAGTGGTGCTGATTAGAGGAGGCCGTGTAAAAGACTTGCCTGGTGTTCGTTATCATATCATTCGTGGTACCTTGGATACTCAAGGTGTGGCTAAACGTCGTCAACGTCGTTCTGCATACGGCGCTAAGAGACCTAAATAAGGAGATTTGATAATGTCACGTCGTCATAGAGCTGAAAAGCGAATCGTATTGCCCGATGCCAAATTCGGCGATCAGGTAGTTGCGAAATTTATTAACAACGTTATGGAAGACGGTAAGAAAGCCGTTGCCGAAAAAATTGTTTATTCGGCTTTCGACATCATCGCTTCCAAATCAAAGCAAGATGCCTTAAAAGTTTTTGCCGAGGCTTTGGAAAATGTAAAGCCCTTGGTCGAAGTTAAATCGCGTCGTGTTGGCGGTGCCACCTATCAAGTTCCGATGGAGGTTAGACCTGAACGTCGTCAGGCTTTAGCTATTCGTTGGATTATTGAAGCCGCAGCCAAACGCTCCGAGTCAACTATGACCGAGAGATTGGCAAATGAGTTGTTGGATGCTTTGGCTAACAAAGGTTCGGCCGTTAAGAAACGTGAGGATACTCACAGAATGGCTGAAGCTAACAAAGCTTTCTCACATTATAAATTTTAACTAAGGCTATAAGGAATAACATTAATGGCTCGTACACATAAAATCGAGATGTATAGAAATATCGGTATTATGGCTCACATTGATGCCGGTAAAACTACTACATCAGAGCGTATTTTGTATTACACCGGTCAAACTCATAAGATTGGTGAAGTGCACGATGGCGCTGCTACTATGGACTGGATGGAGCAAGAGCAAGAGCGTGGTATTACCATTACCTCGGCGGCTACTACTTGCTTTTGGAAAGGCCACAGAATCAATTTGATTGATACTCCCGGACACGTTGACTTCACGGTTGAAGTTGAGCGTTCGTTGCGTGTATTGGATGGTGCTATTACCGTGTTTGATTCGGTTGCCGGTGTTGAACCGCAATCGGAAACAGTTTGGCGTCAAGCTGATAAATACGGTGTGCCGCGTATTTGCTTCTGCAACAAAATGGACCGCGTCGGTGCCAACTTCTATCGTTGCTTGGATATGATTGTTGACCGTTTGGGTGCTCGTCCTATGGCAATGCAATTGCCAATTGGTGCAGAAGATAATTTTACCGGTGTGGTTGATTTATTAAATATGAATGCAATTATCTATACCGGAAATAATGCAGACTCTCCGATTGAAATTAAGGAAATTCCCGCCGATTTGAAAGATAAAGCCGAGGAATATCATCACCAATTGGTCGAGATGGCTGTTGAGCAAGATGAACAAGCTATGGAAGACTATTTGGAAGGTAAAGATGTTTCGGTTGAAACTTTGAAAAAGTGCATCCGCAAAGGCACAATCGCGCAGGATTTCGTACCGGTATTCTGTGGAACCGCTTTCCGCAACAAAGGTGTTCAGCCTCTGCTTGATGCGGTAGTTGATTATTTGCCCTCGCCGTTGGATATTAAACCGGCTGAAGGTGTTGACCCCGATGATGCGGAAAAAATCATTGTTCGTAAGCCCGATGACAACGAGCCTTTAGCCGCATTGGCATTTAAGATTATGAACGATCCTTTCGTCGGATCGTTAACTTTCTGCCGTATTTATTCGGGTACTATGACCGCCGGTTCTTATATCTATAACTCGGTTAAAGATAAGAAAGAGCGTGTCGGTCGTATGTTGTTGATGCACTCAAACAAGCGTGAAGACCTCAAAGAGGCTAACGCCGGCGATATTATCGCTTTAGCCGGTTTGAAAGATACCACTACCGGCGATACTTTGTGCGATCAAAACAAACCGGTCGTTTTGGAAAATATGGTGTTCCCCGATCCGGTTATCGATTTGGCAGTTGAACCGAAAACCAAAGCTGATATTGAAAAAATGGGTTTGGCCTTGTCGCGTTTGGCAATGGAAGACCCGTCTTTCAAAGTTCACTCTGATCCGGATTCCGGTCAGACCATCATCAGCGGTATGGGCGAGTTGCACTTGGAGATTATTGTTGACCGTTTGAAACGCGAGTTCAAGGTTGAGTGCAATGTCGGCGAGCCGCAAGTTGCTTATCGTGAAACCATTACAGCTCCTTGTGATATTGAATATACTCACAAGAAACAATCAGGTGGTGCCGGTCAGTTCGCTCGTGTTAAGATTAAATTCGAGCCGATTGAGGGTTATACCGGATTTGAGTTTGAAAATACCGTTGTCGGCGGTAATGTTCCTAAGGAATACATCCCCGGTGTTGAAAAAGGTTTGCGTTCGGCAATGGATGCCGGTGTGATTGCCGGATATCCGGTTACCGGTGTTAAATGCAATTTGTATGATGGTGCATATCACGAGGTTGACTCGAATGTTATGTGCTTTGAAATTGCTGCAAGAGCTGCTTTCCGCGAAGGTATGCGCCAAGCTAATCCGAAGTTGTTAGAGCCGATTATGAAAGTTGAGGTTGTAACTCCTGAGGAATATATGGGCGATATTATCGGTGATTTGAACTCACGCCGCGGTTTGGTAAACGGCATGGATCAACGTGCTAATGCCCGCGTTATTGATGCGCAGGTTCCTTTGGCTAATATGTTTGGCTATGTTAACACTTTGCGTTCTTTGTCACAAGGTCGTGCACAATTCACTATGGTGTTTGATCACTATGCTGAAGTGCCGAAGGATGTGGCTGAGAAGGTAAAAGCCAAGAACGCTTAGATTTCCGTTTTATAGGGCATTTAGAGCGATTTTGTTCAGCCTCGAAAAATTCATGTAGGTTAATCTACACTAAAATTTTTCTCGCTTCCAAAATCACTCTATCTGCCTCTCTAAAACGAAAATCACAATGATATTTATAACTAACTTAATTTAATTAATTTTTTGGAGTAAATTTAAAATGGCAAAAGAGAAGTTTGAGCGGAGCAAACCGCACTGCAATATCGGAACAATCGGTCACGTAGACCACGGTAAAACCACTTTGACGGCAGCTATTACAAAAGTATTGGCTGAAGAAGGCGGAGCAAGCTTTACCGCCTATGATCAAATTGATAAGGCTCCTGAAGAGAGAGCCCGCGGAATTACCATTTCAACGGCACACGTAGAGTATGAGACAGCCAATCGTCACTATGCACACGTTGACTGCCCGGGGCACGCTGACTATGTTAAAAATATGATTACCGGTGCAGCCCAAATGGATGGAGCAATTTTGGTTGTTTCTGCTGCTGATGGACCGATGCCGCAAACTCGTGAACACATTTTGCTTGCTCGTCAAGTAGGTGTACCGGCATTGGTAGTATATATGAACAAAGTAGACCAAGTAGATGATCCGGAGTTATTGGAATTGGTAGAGATGGAAATTCGTGACTTATTGAAGTCATATGATTTCCCCGGCGATGAGATTCCGATTGTAAAAGGTTCAGCATTAGCAGTATTAGAGAACGGCGATCCGAAGATTGGACATGATTCAATTGTTGAGTTGATGAAGGCTGTTGACAGCTACATTCCGCAACCGAACCGTCCGAAAGATCAACCTTTCTTGATGCCGATTGAGGACGTATTCTCAATTTCCGGTCGTGGAACGGTTGTAACCGGACGTGTTGAACGCGGTATCTTGAAAGTTGGTGATGAAATCGAAATCGTAGGTATTCGCGATACCCAAAAGACCACTTGTACCGGTATTGAAATGTTCCGCAAGTTGTTGGATCAAGGTGAAGCCGGCGATAACATCGGTGTATTGTTGCGCGGTACCAAGAGAGAAGAAGTTGAGCGCGGACAAGTATTGGCAGCTCCGGGTTCAATTACACCGCACACCGAATTCAAATGCGAATGCTACATTTTGACCAAGGAAGAAGGTGGACGTCATACTCCGTTCTTCTCGAACTATCGTCCGCAATTCTATTTCCGCACCACCGATGTAACCGGTGCGATTGAATTGCCGGAAGGCACCGAGATGGTAATGCCCGGTGATAACATCACTATGACTGCCAAATTGATCCACCCGATTGCGATGAACGAAGGCTTGCGCTTCGCTATTCGTGAAGGTGGTCACACGGTTGGTGCCGGTGTTGTATCAAAAATCATCAAATAGTAGGGAAACCTGCAATTTGAGCGATTAGTCGCAAAAAGCAATAAAAACCGAAAATTCATATAGGCTTTACTACACTAGGATTTTCGGTTTTTTTGTTTTTGCTTCTACTCATCTCAAATATCAGGTTTCCTAAAAAAATTCTTATTATTTACCTCATATCCGAGTTTTTTCTTGTTGCAAGATAGGGAATGAAATAAATAACGGCTAATAAAAAACTTGTTTATTAGTAAGTGATAGTTCTTGCTAAAAGCACTAATGCAACCAAAGATTGTACCTAAGTCAAATAAGAGGTACAAGATGGATATTGAACAAAAAGTTATAGACAACGCCGGTCACCGTGGGAGGTTAAGAGAGCGGTTTAAGAAGGGTTACGGCGAAGATATGGCCGATTATGAACTGCTGGAATTTATACTGACCTACAGTATCCCCAGACGTGATGTTAAACCGATAGCCAAAGCATTGTTGCGCCGTTTCGGTAATTTAGGCGAGGTAATTAATGCCGATTGGGATGAATTAGCTAAAATAGATTGGGTAAAAGATAGCACCATATTGCTACTAAAAGGTATCGGCACAGTCGGAAACAGAATATCACGTATCAGAGTAGAAGAAAGTTGCGGTATAGCGCTATTAACGCCGGAAGCGGTAGTGGATTACTGTTACGCTAATATGGCTTTCGTTAATATAGAAGAAATGCGGGTGATATATTTTGATAATGCGCAACAATATTTAGATGATGAAATTTTATGGCGCGGCACCATAAATCAAGTAGCGGCATATCCCAGAGAAATAATTAAACATTGTTTGAGCCATAATGCCGCACGCATAATCTTAATCCATAACCATCCTTCGGGTAATGTCGAACCCTCAAGTGCGGATATTGAGTTGACCGCTCAAATAAATCAAGCTTGTAAAAATATGCAAATTAAATTAGATGACCATATCATCTTAGGCCGCACCGGTTATTATTCTTTTAAAGAACAAGGTATCTGGCGTAAAATCGATAAATGGTAAAAAAACTTCGGATTGATTTCCGAAGTTTTCTTTAAATGGTTATCATCCGAAATAGTCAAGATTGTCATCCCATTTTTTGGTTTTATGGTATTTTGTAACTAACCATTTTGGTAGTAATTTTAAGCGATTCCCATTCTCAATGGTAGTATCCTCGCTTAAAATGAGCTTCAAGAATTTTGTTTCTGTACAGCTCCGGCAATTTAAATATTTCAGCTTCTGTGCTATTACATCCCGAGTTGTTTTATTGGAATCCAATGCCACCTCCATAACTTCATCACAAATATATGGCCCTTCGTGAACCCATTTGAGCCGAATATTCTTGATTGTATTAACATAAAATTCTTTTTTCTGGGCATCACTTAATGCAGTTATTTTTGATAAAACCGCATTAAGCCGCATCTTATCCTCCGGATAAAGACCAAGCACAGCCGCTTCATCCTCTTCGCTAAAGCAAATGGGATGGGTAATTTTATCTTGCAGTATTTTTTCTGCCTTTGGTTTTTCCATAATATTAAATTTTTAATAGAACATAATAATTATTAACTACTCGCATACTGTACAGTATGTTGTGTCAAGAAATTTTTGTCAATTTCAGATAGTGCTTGACTTTTTTGATGAGGTTGTTATAGCTTAAGTTAAGTTCTAATTATCAGTATTTATTAATTTAATTTATTATAATTATGAGAAAAATTGATTTTTTGCCTCAAGATGAAGGGCAATGTGAAAAAATGTTCGGCGTTATAAAGTTTATCACATTCCTTGTTGTAATTGGTGTATTGGTTTTGACGTTGTTTAGCATTATTCATTGGATTTGGTCGGTACTAGCGGTATTCTTTTATGTTTGGAATATCGGCCAGTATCAAATAGGGTGCTTCGGCAAAATTGCTAATGAGTATGATGAACGTAAATTTAATCCCAGAGAAGGCTTGCATCGAATGTATCAAAGCTGGAAAGTTTTCGCTATTTTTATTGCCTTTGCTATAATTTGGTTAATTACCCGCCCTGCCGGAGCTTAATGCTTCGGCTTTTTTATTGACAATGCAAAAAAGTGCTTGATTTATTATAAAAAAGTATGTATCTAAGTAAGCGCAACTTGCGATAGGGGTATAGCTCAGTTGGTAGAGCATCGGTCTCCAAAACCGAGGGTCGTGAGTTCGAATCTTACTGCCCCTGCCATATTTTACCTAACTATCTGTTTTAGTTAGGTAATTTTTTTGACTTTTTTAAAAAAGTGCCAAAATCCGAGGTGTAACACAAGGGTGTAACACAAGAGGACTTTTTGCGATGAATGGGCACAACCGACTTATCAGACGAAATCACACCTATTACATCCGAGCACGAATCCCTGTAGCATTGGTGTATCTCGTTCATAGACAAGAGTTCCAGTATTCATTACAAACGAACAACTATTACGAAGCACTTGCGAAATTAAGCAAAGAGAGTCATAAGATAGATGTAAAGATTAACTTTTTGAAGGCTCTTGATATGCTCATTAAGAATAAGCAACTCGTGATACTGCCGGAAGATATTGACAAGATGGTTATACACAAGCTACGTCAAGCTGAAGAAGTATTTGAGAACTATGACCGAGAAATAGCTGAAGAAAAGTATGACTATCAGAACCTATTAGTATTCAATAAAGAGACTCCTGAAGCTACTACTAAAGCACAACACGAGCTTGAATGTGTGGAGCTCTTTATCAAAGAGTATTTCAAAGACCTTAAGGAAAGCACAAGGACACATCACAGCATCGTTAAGATGATTGGAAGGGTTGATAAGGAAGAGATTCCCATCATTGCGGATAAAGCTAACCCTCCTGAAGAAATCAAACAAACAGCACGAGCATTGAAGAGTGTTGAGAAGTATGTGCTTGATAAAATCAACAGCATTGTTGATGACACTGGGGACAACTTCGCTATTAATAATAGAGTAAAGCGCTGCCTAACAATCATCAACGAAGAAAAGAATGCCAGAGCAAGTGGTGAAACTATTTCAACACCATGGAAGCAAGTATTCAAAGACTTTGCTTTAGATAAGAAGAACAATAACAGGACTGGTGAGAATACTCTCAAACAAAACAAACAATGCTTGGAAACCATCTTTGAAATCATTGGCAAAAGCATTGTAGAGCAGATTACAGCAGATGATTGTCGTAAAGTTTCTCAAAAGATTCACAACCTTCCAAAGAAATGGAAGGAACGATATAGAGGGCAAACGCTTACAGACATCTTGGCAAGAGAGAATGATGATGTCATTTCTTTGACTTCGGTGAAGAAATACTTGCGTGTGTTTAAGGAGTTCTTGGAGTTCTGCAAAGTTAATCAATACATCCATGATAGTTTCCAAGGCTTCATTTCTATATCACGAAGAAAGGAATCCATTGAGGTAACAGCCTTTACAAAGGATGAGCTGAAGAAAATCTTTGACCCGAAGACTTATCCTCGTGTGATGGATAAGAAATACGCATACCGCTATTGGATTCCTTTGTTGGCATTGTTTCACCCTGTTAGGCTTAATGAAGTTTGCCAGCTCTACATTGAAGATGTTCGGCTTGATAAAGGTGTTTGGTATCTGAACCTTACAGATGAGAGGAAAGACCAGCACTTAAAGAATCCGCAATCAAGGCGAAGAATCCCTATCCATCCGCAAATATTAGATTTAGGATTCTTGGAGTATATCAATAGTATTAGAGAAGCATCAAATAAGACTGAAGAGTATCCGGGGAGAGTCTTTTATCAGCTACATTATAGTCCAAAGAACCATTACATCCAAGCAATTAGCCAATGGTTCGGCAGATATTTGAAGAGTGTCGGGATTGATAGCCGTTCAAAAGTCTTTCATAGCTACCGCCACAATGTTAAACAAGCCATGCGTAATGCCGATATTCCGCAAGAGTTTCAAAATGCTTTGGCTGGTTGGTCTGGTAAAGATACTGGCGAAAGAGTTTATGGTGGAAACTTCCCGATAAAGAAGCTCAATACGCAGCTATCTAAACTCAAATATCCTTTCTTAAACCGAAGCATTGAGCGTATTGCAGCAAAGAATAAGATTAGATAAGGATTAATTGTAAAAAGGCAATATATTCCATCAGTACCACAAAAATAGTCTATACTACTTGACAAATACATCCATACATGTTATATATTGCAACAGATAGGGTGACTATAAAATACATTAAGCGTTTTCACGCAGGAGTTTCTCTGGTTGTATTTGCTGTCACCCTTTATTTTTCTGTATTTCCAAAGAGGTTATTAAGTAAATTAGATGTTGATGAATAAGGGACTGATTTATTTACATACTTCGTCTGTTTCTGAACATAAGGCTATTTTTGAAAATACTTTATATGGTTGATTATTAACCACATAGTTGTACTGCCTATTGCTGAATATAGAAACTTTCTTATCTGCTAAAAAATTACCAATTTTAATATAATTACTTGATTGTCTATGATTAGTCTTTCTGGGTTGTTTTTGTTGAGGAATTGACAACACAAATACCTTTTTTAAGCTTGCTAATTGGGGGTCATTTTCTAATAAATATTGCGTAGTTGATACTATTTTTTGTTCTACTAATTCTTTTTTTATGTTTGATGTCGGTTGATTTTTTATTTCAACTAATATTAAATGACCTTTCTTTGATACTCTTATACAATCAACAGATGGCTCACGTTTCAATACTGTATCAAAGTTGCAATATCTTAGGATACAATGTTTAAGAACATTCGTACAAGTCTCCTCAGATGTTGGGTTGTGAGAAGACGGATTGCATTCACAACATTCACATAAAGTTGCTTGGTTAAAATTCAGCATCAGCTTATTCCTCTAGAAATTTTCTTTCCATTTCTTTAGCCAATACCTCATTTATTTCATCTAACTCTTCTATAGGTTTGTAAAGACTATCAAATATAATATCGTCATTAAGATTGCTATTTTTATCTCTTATATTGATTATTCTATTATAATTGTATTCGGTATCTTGTTGAGCAAAATAAAAATTGACTTTGTCATCTAATATGCCTTCTTTCTCTGAAAATGTTTTGATTGCTTGAATCATATAAGGACTATGCGAAGTCATCAAAACATGAAATCCATTTTTTACCATCTTGCATATAATTTGAGCATATTTTAATTGCCATTCAGGATGTAGATGATTTTCAGGTTCATCTAAGATTAATAGGCTGTCTTTTAAAATTATTCCAGATTTCAGCAAAACATATAACAATCCAAAAGTTTTTGAACCACTGGCTATATTAGAGATTTCCAATGAAGAAGCTCCATTATCTACTCTATATTTTAATTTATCCTCTTGAGCATCATATTTAAACTCAGCATTATGAAAAACTTCTTTAAAATCTTCAAATAGTTCTTCATAATAGCTTTCTCTATTAATTCCTCTTATGGCTCCACTTTTTTTAGTCATAATATCATTTGAAATATTGATTTCGGTTTCACTCATGTCACCATAACTATAAAACCACATTCTATTATATCTACTATTTTCCTTTTCTAGTAACAAGGGATTATCAATAAAAGTAGCATCACTTAAAGAAGGAATTTCTGGTTTGAAATCTTTTACCTCAATTTTGTTATCTTTTATATACATAGATAATAGAGGTTGTTCATTGGAATATTCTATAAAAGCAACATCATCTTTATGCGCAGAATTAATAAGATTGCCAGAAAAAACATCTTCAAATATTCTATTGCATATAAAGCCCATTTGGTCATTTTGTGAGTTATTCTTGTCTAAAAAGTTTATGGCCTTTTCTATACTTTCTTTTATTTTAGACGAAAACCCTTCCTCTTTATCTGACAATCTTAAAATATCTTTTAAATATTTTATTTTTTCATCTATAGCTAATCTCCTAAATTCATCGCTGAATAAAGAATCCGGATATTTTTTAGAGCTATTATCGTCTTTTGATTTCACAGGGCGACCAAGTAGTACGCGTATAAAATTTGAGCTTTTTTTATCAGCATCTATTCTAAGGGGAGAAAAATATTCTTGATACAATCGTTGCGTTGTAATTTGATTATAATATTGAGGATAATTAGCAACAGACTTAATAAGAGCAAATAAACATTTTCCCACTGTTGATTTACCTGAATCATTTGGACCTGCAATTAAAGTAAGTCCCGATAGGTCAATATTAGCCTCTTTTATTTTACCAAAGTTTTTAATTTTAATATCCATTCTAACCCTCAAAACAAAACTAATTGTTTTTTTATAACAGCATTATGCTTAAATAATTATTAAAAGCAAGAGTAATCTTTCATTTTATATAGTATCATTTTTTTATAAAATCCAACTACACTCACATTTTACACTTAAAAAACTGTAAAATCTAAAACATTTTGCCTGACAATTTTACACTTGTAAAATATAGTCTTAAATATGGTTTTTACATTTTAGGGGATTTTACAATGATTTTTAATTATATCCGAGTTTCAACAGTAATGCAGAATACTGAAAGACAGTTGAAAGATGTTCCTTGTGACAGAATTTATGAAGAGAAGATTAGCGGTAAAGATACAACTTGACCGAGCGTGGCTGTTAGGTCACATTGATTACATTTGGAACAACCGGCACAAGCTACAAAACAAACCTTGTGCCGAATTTGTTATTACCGGATTTGTCATC
>ERZ842401.2673-NODE-2673-length-23509-cov-13.786007_pt1 | contig 23509 bp, 8 predicted proteins | sample MGYA00521270_ERZ842401 | MGnify/ENA primary metagenome ERZ842401 (study PRJEB31892, sample SAMEA3878208) | bioreactor metagenome | biome: Moose rumen | place: Sweden | collected 2011-10 | study: EMG produced TPA metagenomics assembly of the PRJEB12797 data set...
CACAACCGGCTGCGTTAGTGAACTTTGCGGTGTAAACACCGGCACTGTCAAGCTCAACAAAGTCGTCATCGTTATATACACTACCGGAGCAGAATACACCTTGACGAGCTTCGTAGATCTTCGCAAGTACCGTTAAGTTCAGCGTTACAACAGAGTCGCAACCAAGCATATTCGTTAAGTTGGCTACATAAGCACTGCCTTCCTTACGATACTCACCATTGAAGAGGACGGAATCACCTTCGCAGATGGTCGTATCAATAACTACCTCAGCCGGCAATACCGTCAGCGTCAAGGTCACGATAGAGTCACATCCGCACGCTACAGAGGTGAAGGGCTCTTGGTATTCACCCGAACTGGTAAGTCTCTGCGTACCGAACTCATATGGCTCACCCTCGCAGATGGTTACCGCAGCGGTATAGTTAGTCTCCGGCACATACAGCGTCAGGTAAACGATAGAGTCGCAACCCGCAATATTGGTCGAATCTAACCTATACTGGACATTAGGCCGTACAGAATTGATGTGGAAACCATTCTTGTAGTAGCTTGAGCCTGCGCAGGCTGTATCCGACAACTCCGTGATGGAGGATTCTACGACGGTGAGTTCCAGTACACGAACAGTATCTACTGCGTTCTCGCTTTCGCTCTCCTCAATGCGTACCAGTCTGTTGAGACCTACATGCATATCTTCCTGAGCAAGCGTAAAGCCATAACCTTCATAGGCTTGTGTAGAACATGTGAGGTCGTTAAACGGCTCCGCATAAGCTATCCGTGAGATACGGATATCGTCAATGTAAGAAGCTGAACCCCACTCAGAAATACCCTCGAAGAGGAAGTAGAAGTTACCTTCTGGCTTAACGGTTGCCTCATACGGATACCAGCCCGCGGTTGTAATCGGAGCGACCTTCAGGTCGGTAGCAGCTACACCACCGCAACGGGTTACATGCATCAAAGCCGTGGCACCGTCTAAGCTATCCTTACTATTAACATAGAGTTTCACACCTTCATTCTGCTTGTTGGTACCTGCATCACGATACATCCAGAAGGAGATGCGTACAGAGTCTTCCGAAGCGCTAAACTCAGGAGAAACCAATACGGTATGGGTACCATTCTTGGTATCGCGCAACTGCGCAGAAGCAGTTCCTGTATGTACAGAGGAAGAAGAGGAACCCTTATATAGTATCCAACCTTCATCGCCATAATCGGTACCACTTCCACTACCGGCCTGCGTCTGATATACGTTCCAGCAGTTCAGACCACCATCAGCCTCTTCAAAGCCCGTCGCGTACGGCAGGTTGAACGCTGCGCACTCGGTGCGGAAAATGAGCGTATCAGACCATGCGGTAGGCTCATCTTCGGCGAAGAGTGAGCGTACTACGGCTTTATACTCTGTATTGGGAGTCAAATCACGTAGCACGATAGCGTTGTTGTCTGAAGTATAGATGGTTTCACCAATCTTAACTTCAGAAGATACAACATTTTCACATTGTGTCCAAGCTATAGCAGCCGTATCCACACCTACTTCAACGACAGTCAAGTCGGTCGGTGCCCAAGCGGAGGTAGAAATAAAGTTGATATTCCATACCTGAGCCGCATCAAGACCGCTGGAACTGGAACTATCCTTATAATATCTCCATACTACGCTATGGGTACCTTCATCCAGTACAAGCACGTATCTACCGCTCATACCATTGGCGCCACCTACTCTGCCGAAAGTTGGGTCATAGGTGTTACCATCTACGTAAAGGGCTAAGTAATCCCATATCGTTCCTGAAGACTCTTCAGACTGTGCATAATACTCAAAGCTGAGCGTTCCCTTCTCTCCTTCTCCAACGACAAAGACACCCTTGAGGTCAGAAGAGGAGGAGTTCACACCTCTATTCGTGGATTGCATCTTAGCGACACCATCATCAATCATCTCCCACGGATAATCACCGTCAGAGCTGATGGAACCTCCGGTAGCCACCGCGGAGTAATCAACATACTTATAGGTCACAGGACCAAACCATTCGCTATGGCTATCCTCGCCGCAGTTCGTACGAACATAGATGTCATAGTAGGTACCACTAACGAGTGCAGAGTCGAGTGTCACAGTAATCAGGTTAGCAGCTGTCGTTACATTTGCCTCGTTGACCACAGAATCTTTGAGGACAACTACGGCATCCCAAGCAGTATGTTCTGCATCTGCATCGGTGACAGCAAGTTGCAGAACAGCACCCTCGGCCGATACAACCGATACAGAGGACGGCTTATCGCAAGCAGGTACTTCCTCAACAACAACCTCGTCCAAATACATTATATAATAACCAAAATCGGATGTTGCCATGAAGGAAACTACGATATCAGAATTGGCCTCTGCTTCAAAACTATAGTTAAATTGTTGCCAACTTGAAGAACCTTTTTCTGCATTGAAAGCTACTAGCGGATAGGTAACACCACCATCCAAAGATATCTTAACATCCAAAGTAGTGTTTTGACCGTTCTGCATGTAAAAACTTAATCTAAGTTTAGTTACCTCTCCGTTATTGATATGAGGTGTCAATAACGTACTCGTTGTGCCGCTTGAAGCATTATAGGCATTGAATCTAATAGCTTTATCACTACCGGTATGACCGGTGGGGGCAGAACTATTATATTGCCAACGATAGGACTCACTACAAGTGTACTCGCTATTGTCCCAACATTCGGGAATCTGACCATCTGACAAATCTTCGAAACTCTCGCTTAACGGCAGCGGAACAACAGCACACGGTGTCGTGAAACGCAGGGCTGTGGAGTAGACGGTCGTATCCGTTTCGTTGCAGGAGCGAATAGCAGCCGTATAAACCGTCTGTGCAGTCAAACCATCGATAGTCAAAGTAGTGCCTGTCGTCGTCAGTACTGCATCAAGACCGGTGGACTTGAGGTTAATCTGATAAGCCGTTGCCTCGCCCGAAGCCGACCATGCCAAACCAACCCTCTCCGCAGATACACTCGTTATATGCAAATCAGTCGGAGCGAAGAAAGTCTTTGAACTTACAGCGATATTCCATACTTGCGCAAGGTCTTGACCATAAGAATAACTATCTGTCTTGTTATACCTGAACAGAATCGTATGGTTACCCTCTGTGAGGTTCATGGTCGCTGAACCTGTTGACTCATAGCTATCATACGAACCACCTACAAACAACGCGGTGTAGTTGGCAGTCGTGGGAGACGCTATATTATCATATACATACAACGCACCGTAAGAAGGATATGATTCAGGGGCACTCACAAGGTAGTTGAAGCTCAGCGTGCTCATCGTTCCTTCTGCTACTGTGATATTCAGTACCATATCGCATGCACTCACTACGCCCGAGTTGGTTGACTGCAACTTATTCAGACCACCATCGCTAACAATATCCCAAGTGTAAGCAGATGTACTTACCAGCGTAATGCCATCAGGCACCATAGTGGAGTAGTCGGTGTACTTAGCGCGTACAGGACCAAACCACGGACTGTTACCATCTTCCTCACCGCAAGTAGCGCGTACATAGATGTCTATCATGTCGCCGCTATTGAGTGCGTTAGCCAATACATACGTAGCCAACTTAGCAGGAGCAGCTTGGACATCAGCCTCATCAACTACAAAGCCCTTCGGGCCGGCAATCACTTGCCATGCATCGTGCACCGAAGCAGTATCAGTAATCTGTACCGTCACTTGGCTTGCAGAAAGAGATACTACCGACACACCTTGCGGCTTCTCACAAGCAGGCACTTCCTCAATAACGATATTATCCATATAGAAAGCATAATCGTAATTGAAAATACGCTTTACTACCAGACATACATTCATATCCTCATCTGGAGTGAACGTATATTGATGCGATACCGCTCCGCTCGCTACATTACCGCCATAAACGATATTGCAGAACTGATGGATGCTATCACCCTTAGCACTGTATGCTAAATAGATATGCGTTTCGTCATCATAATTAGAATCCAATGTATGGTCTGTATCAAACGAAATGCGATAAGCAACACCGGCTTGCAGCGCGACCTTTGGAGTTGCCAAAATAACTTGATTGCCTGAATATTGATAATTGATATAAGCTCTTCCCGAACTAATAGACCATACGGTGGAACTACTTCCGGCAACATGCTCATTGGTCCAGCATTCAGGAATAGCACTTAGTTCATTGAAGTTTTCAACGAGGGGCAAGGCCTGCATGGGGCATTCGGTCTTGAAAGTAGCTGACATCCACTCGGAAGAAACGCTCTCAGAGCATACACGACGTACATAAACGGTGTATTCGGTTTGAGCATCCAACTCGTCAATCAAGAAAGTGCTATTATTCAACGGGTGGATTTCGCCTTCTACATCGTTCAACGCATACTCCCAAACCGTAGCCGCCTCTACATCAGTAATTGCAATTTGCAACGAAGCATCAGTAGCAGCCACCAAGTTAAGAGCACTCGGAGAATCACAATCAGGAACCTGCTCAATAAGTATATCGTCTATATAAGAAGCAGCGCCCCACTCCGAAATACCTTCAAAGAGGAGATATACGTCTCCTGCTACAGGAATAGTGGTCGTATACTTGTACCATCCTGCAGCTTCTTCAGCATGCGCTTTGATGCCTTCACCACCGATGGAATATTCACGATTCACATGTATCAGGGCAGTGCCATCTTGTGTATCGTTATTAACGGTATTGACCCAAACACGTATTCCTTCTTCGTTCTTAATAGTAGAATAACTTGTTCTTTTCATCCAGAAAGAAACACGTAGTGCGTTCGCCTCTTCGGAATGGAACATGGGAGTCGCCAATATGTTGCGGTTACCGGAGCTAGCATCGGCTAAACATGCGGAGGCATTGCCGGTATGCAGCTCTGAGGTACTACGAGACCATCCGCCGTCTGTACCCTCCAAATGATTGGTTGCCCAACACTCAGGCACGAAGGTAGTCCCCTCAAACCCCTCCATAATAGGCAATTCTCTTATACCACATAGAGTGGTAAAGCTTGCAGATCTCCACTCGGACTTATTATCCGTAGCGCACACGGTGCGCACAAAGACTGTATAATCGGTCTGCGCTTCCAATGCGGGTATAGTAAACGGATTTTCCGGCACGGCTACCGGCGCATTCTCAGTCGAATTGAGCACATACTCCCATGCCTCACCACCTACCACATTAATAGTAGCGGATGAAGCAGTAACAGCACCCACATTAACAGCAGTCGGTCTATCACATGTCGCAGGCTCTGCAAACTCTATTTCATCCAGATACAAGTATGCATCATCATAACCATAGTTGGACGTACCGCAGAATGCGATAACAATTTGCTCATCAGTAGCAGGAGTAATGGTATCCTTGAAGAGTGTCCAGACAGAAGCAGTCAAACCATTAGCAATGGTTTCAGCGAACGAAACACCACCATCATGACTAACCACGACTGCATAGTTACCTCCGGTAGGGTTCTTGTAGTAGAACGACAAGATAGCCTCTGTTCCGGCAGGAACAGCTATAACAGGCGTCTTCAGAGTATCGGTGTTACCACTGGAATTGTTATAGGAGTTGAACCGCACACCGCCACCATCATAGCCTTCGGCATAATAGTTCCACTTGTAGGAATCCGTTGTGGTTGTTCCTTCACTATTATCCCAGCATGCAGGAATACCCGCAGTGAGACTATTGAAATCCTCATCAAACGGCAAGGTGCTGATAGCACATTCTGTCTGGAACGACAGCGTGCTGACTTCCACTATCTCACTACTATCCATCTCAGAGCAAATAGCGCGCAACTGAATATTGGAGAGCGTGTAGTTCGTTCCGGACGTCAAATTTTCTAAGGTGTACTCAGGCGTATCGTTCACAATCACCGTATCCGCCTTCGTCTTACCGGACTGCTTGTAGATGAGTTGCCAGTGCTCCTCGTCACCATTAGGCGTCCAAGAAACCTTGGCACTTGTAGGCGTTACGTCACCTACGGTCAAGCCGGATGGCTTAATACAAGAAGGAACTACATCAACCTTAACATTACCGAAAATAGTGAGATAACTTGCACTATTCGGGATAAACTTAACAGCAGGATATAGTACAGCCATCTGAGGGAATATAACTTCAGCAGAGGTGAGCGTCGCTACATTTTCCAACGGAGACAATGCCACAAAGGTGGAAGCATCACTCGGACTCGTCACATAACCGACTACCAAGCTTCCGGAAGAAGAGGTACTCTCCAAGGCATAGTCAAGCGATAGTACTAACCAACCTTCAGAGCCATCCATTGCCGGCAGGAAGACATAGGCCTCTGAACCACCCGCAAATTGAACATATTTACCGGTGATGCTACTCAAATTACCATCATTATAATTCGTTATATCTGCCACAGATACTAAATGGGTACCATTATTCAGATAATCCCAACAATCCGGGAAGACAGCATTATCGGCTACATCCGATGAATACGTAGCTGCAGGAGCCTCGATGGTAGAGAAATCCTCCGCAAAGGGCATTGGAGCTAACGTACACGGCGTCTTAAACGCTACCAAGGCAGACCACTCGCTCGTGATCGGCTCGTCTTGATCTTCTACAGGGCAGATAGCACGCACCTTGATCTGGTAATCGGAGTTAGCCACCAATTCTTCAGGAACGAAGGGCTTGCTCACTACGCCGCTGAATGCGACTGTGTCTGCCGAGGTAATCATTGCCTCGTGAGAATCCGCTTCACTCGTCCAGTCAATGGAGACCTCCTTACCGAGGGTCTCAATAGTGATGGCCGTTGGCTTAGCACATCGAGCCGGCTCTACGACCTCAACGGCGTCAATGATGACACTGGAGTGAGTCGGTACAGAGATGGCAATATACTGCGCATTAGCGTAGTCCTCATAACCCTCTTCACTCAAAACGGCAAAAGAGAAACTATATTCATTCCACTGCCGTGCTGTCGTCAGATCAATGCTACCCAAGTCAGTATAGGTATCTGCAGGGTTATTGAGATCCACAATCACACCGATAGCCAAGGTAGCCGGAGTGTTGGAATAGGCAGCGAGGTTGACATTATAATCCGCCAACGATGCAACATTGAACTTCGGAGATACCAACATCACGTTGACAGAGTCGGTGGTCAAAGCCAATGCCTTACCGCTTCCGCCAAAGGCAACGCTGGAACTGGACAAAGTAGCTGCGTTACCAATGGTTTTCCAGCAGAGAAGGGCATTTCCGTCATCGAAATTCTCGGCATAGGGTAATTCCTCTGCCGCGCAAGCAGTGCGGAACGAGAATACTTTGCTGTACTCACTATTCTCTTCATCACATATACCTTGTATATATACATAATATAAGGTATTGGCTGACAGCTCCTCAAACGAAACAGCATTGGTTTCAACCTCCTTGACACTTAGTGCCGAAGCCTCAGCAATAGTCGTCGGCTCAGAAGCGAACAAGAGGGCTTTGTAACTTGCTGCACCGGTATTCGTCCAACTCAGCTCTACTGAATTGTCCGTGACGGCAATAACCTTAGTACCATAAGGCTTGGAGCATAAAGGAGCCTTGATGTTAACTTCATCCAGATCGATATACGCATTACCGGAACCACAGTTCGATATTGCCTTGAAACAAATAACGAGATTATCCGTAGCCGCAGCATCGAAGCTGACACTCACTTCTGTCCAATCAGTTTGACCGGTCAGACCGGAGAGCAAAGCCTCCTCTTCCATCGTCATACCGCCATCACGAGATACATATACGCTGAAATCGCCACCGGTCGGGTTCTTATACTGGAATGTCAATTCGACAGCCCTATCAGTCAGTACGGTAAAGATTGGAGTCTTCAAGACACCAAATTGACCGCTTGAGGGATAATATGAATTGAAACGTAGCCCTCTTCCACTAGCACCCGTACTATAGGAATTCCAGTTATACGAAGCGGTCGTTACCGTTGTTTCACTATTATCCCAACAAGAAGGAATACCGCTTGATATAAACTCAAAGGTCTCACTCAGCGGCAATGCCTGCGGAGCACACTTCGTCTTAATCGTCAAGGTACTCAACACACGAGCATTACTGATATTGTCCTCCGAGCAAACAGCCTTAACGGATATATTGTTAAGCGTATACTCCGTACTTCCTTCCAATCCCGAAATAGTATATTCGGGGTTATTCTCAACGGTAAACGTTTGCACATCATCCTCACCGACTTGGTAAGACACTTGCCACTTGGTTTCGTCACCACCGGGCAACCAACTCAGTTTAATCTTATCATAAGATGCAGCAGCACTGATAGCTCCGGGCTTCTCGCAAGTAGGTATAGGTTCTAATACCACATCATCAATATAGATAGACGTTAAGATAGTATCATACTTAATGGTTACGAACTTACCCGAACCTTCATATCCACCGAATAATACCGTATCAGGCTCATCGGTATAGGAACTCGTAGGCGTTATCGTATCAACAGATACAAACGTTGCTATGTCGTTCACATCAGTCATTACACCGATAATCAAGTCACGATCATCATAAGTCAACGACGCTTTGGCATAGAAAGTCAACCGATAGCCTTGCAGATCGCCGCTTACCTCAGGCAACGCCACATAGGCTGTCAATGGGTAAGAGGCATAGGACCAAGAATCATAATCATATGTTGCATACAAACTCTGTGTACCACTATGCGCATAATACCCAGAACTGTACACATACGGGTAGTTTGAACTGGTCGTAGAAACCTTCGTCCAACACTCGGGCATAGTTCCGGATCCGGATGTTTCATCCTCAAAGTCCGTCTCATAGATAGTCACCGCCGCACACTTAGTCTTGAAACTAATATTGCTGAAACTTGCCACAGCACTACTATCAGTAACAGAGCAAGCAGCACGCAAACTCAAATTAGACAACGTGTAAGCAGTATTGGCTGTCAAGTCTTCAAGAGTAAATTGGGGCGTATTTTCCACCGATACCGTTACAGCATCATTGTTACCTAATTGATAGGTCAATTCCCAATTGGTTTCACTACCATTGGCGGTCCACACCAAGGTAGCACTCTCGGCATCAAATGAAGCCAAGTGCAAATCGGTCGGCTTCAAACAAGTAGGAGGCGTAACGAGCTCTACATCATCAATACAAGCATAGTAGTAGTTATTCACCACATATTGTATCGCTGGATATAAGATACCATCTACCGTAGCAGTTGCCGGCAAGAAAATGTCATCAGAAGCTGTAAAGGTGGTTCTTGGAGTTAACGCACTTACTGGAACAAAGGTACTCTTATCCCCTGCAACGGTTACATAACCGACTGTCAGTGTTCCATAACTAGTGTTCTCATACTTATATTTCAGTGTCAAAATAGCACCGGTCGGGGCATTGACAGCAGGCAAGAAGGCATAAGATGCTTCGGAAACAGACCTGGTTGCGGAGAAATCCAAACCATTACTACTATTACCATAGGCATGATTTGATACAACATAGATGAAATTATTATCATTGTCATCTGCAGACCAACAATCAGGGAGTGTACCATTGGCAGGACGAGTTGTATAACTGCTAGTTACTCCAGTATAGGAATCAAAGGTTTCCTTATAGGGCAGATTCTCAACGCCACACAGAGTCTTGAAGCTCACCCATTCTGTCCACTCGCTGCTCTCCTCACCGCAATTAGCCTGAACACGCACAGTGTAAGCGTTGTTGGCTTTCAACGGACTGATAGTAACCGGATTGGCTTCTGTCTCATCGTAAGAGAGATCCGTCCCGTCGTTATACTCAATAGCCCATGAGGTAGCCGTACCACGCTCCGTCCAACTCAATTGAGCAGAATTGGAGGTGATGTCACTCACTTCAAGAGTAGAAGGAGCGACACAAGGCGGTAATTGGCTAATCGCTACCTCATCAACATAGAAGAAGGAATTATCACCTTCTGCACTGTATATCACCCAGAGGAACTCCGTGCCACTTTCAATCTGGGCTTGCGCGTCAGCAGGGAGAACAGCATCAATAGCCGTCCAAGAATTACCTGTACTAATAGTACCCTCCAAGACCGGCGTAATATCAAGCCAATCATCAGTAGCAGCAAAACCTACTTTGTACTTGGCTCCGGCAGCACCATAAACATAGGCTGTCAAATAATAGCCCTGAGAAGTACTCGACAAAATAGGTGAATACAAGTAACTGGAAGCGGATGTACCGTCCAATTTAACAGAATAACCATTATCTCCGTAATGAATTGTGGAGATGGTCGGTGCAGTTCCTAAGGACGACCAACATTCTGGTAATCGCTCCGATGAGTCATCAAACGATTGACCGGGTAGGTCCGATGTAGCCGAACACGGTGTAGCAAATGTCAACGTAACCCAATCGGATGATCCTTGGTTATCATGAGTACCGTTCTCGCGCATATACACGTAGTAGAAGGTACCTTCCGTGAGGGGCGAAATCGTGTGGGTAGGAGTCGGCAAATTTGCGACAACCTCACTGAGAACGACCCCTTCCGTCGCCGTGGTAACAGTGTCACGGTATGTGCCTGTCAAGGGCAAGGCAACAGTTGACACACGAATATCAATGTCGTGACGGTCCACTGTAGTTGTTGTCCACTGCCATCCCAACGTCGCGGATGTAGGGGTCAACGTAGTTACATGAACATCCGTGGGATCAGTTACTTGTGCATAAGCACCGGTCGGTATAAACGACAATAGCACAACGGCTATCATAGCAACTACACCGCTCCACGAATGTGTACTAAAGTAATTTTTAGTAACCATAAGCGTTAATTTTTTAGTTAATAATATGAGTTAATTTAGTTTATATTACGTGTTCAAAGCACTCGCGTACCCAAAACAGTATATTCCTTCTTGTCCTTTAGTATATATAGGTGTCCGTTACGGACCACTTTCTGCACATCGTCCTGCTTCTTTCGGTCCACAAGGGGCAACTCCTCCAAATCCGTTGTCCCGTAATAGACCGGACAGGTCAGGATAGCATAATCCTCCCCCTTGCGCGTTAATGCCACTTGGTAGTACGCGCCTTCCTCCAACTCGCCTTCTGCATGGTAATAGGGACCTGTCTCATACTCCAACGGCTCACCATTTTTGTACCATTGGAAATCCGTGAAGACATACCCGCCATTATACGAGGCATCCAATACTGGTATCACATTATTCCATTTAATTAGTGTAATCGAGGAGGCATAGGAGACAGGGATAACGATATTCTGCTCCAATCCGCCACAACCGGTTGATACCAACCGCAGCAACGCCGTGTAGTTATCGGGGCGCACACCGTGGGGCAGTTCAATCACAATCTCGTCCACATTACGCACCGTGTCGCTCTCAATATTCGTGAAACCGCGAGCAAGCGCCAATGAGTCGTACAAAATAGAGTACACCACCTCCGATGTACTGGCAGACAACCCTACCACAAACTGCTCATCATCAGCACATACCAGCGTCGGCATCTCCACTCCGAACGCGGTCAAATCCATCACATCAAGGTGCACCAACACACTCACAGAGTCGCAGTTGCAGTCCGAGTATTGGAACGTAACCGGCCAATCACCCGACTGGGTGAGGGTCACATTGCCGATAACGATACGCTCACCGCTACAAATAGTGTCGTACCGTTGCGTCATGGTCTTAACCTTCTCGCTTAGGTGCAAACGGTAGATGATACTGTCACAACCACGGCTGTTAGAGACCCCGACCTCGTAGAGACCGGCTGTATCGGCATGAGAGATATACCTATCGCTATAGGTTCTACCTTCGCAGAAGAAAGTATCTACATCTAATGTGTCCGTTCGCGGCCAATCAATATAGGCATAGTCAACTATATCGATATAGTCCCCGTTACACTGCGAGTACTGCAACCGCACCGTCACTTCATCCACATCACCGCCATCGTATAACACGATCGAATCTGCCACACTCAACTCAATCTCCTCCTGCGGATGCTCTTGGCGATACGCCTCCACCGCATCAGGCGTTGCAAAGAGACCCTTGTACCACGTCAACATATACGTCGGGGTCGAATAGGGGGTGAAACGCCATGCCTCATTGTCGGCTAACCAGTTGCCGTCTAAGGTGTTATGCTTGGGAGCTGCAATGCCATCCGTACCATCGGAATTGATGATACCTAAAATACCGATACCACCATTCCATGTCGCCGCACCTCTATGCTTCACATACACATCTATCACATTTGTACCCTCGTACATCACTATCATCGACGAGTTACGACCATGGTCACTATACATGGTTACCTCGTTCCAGCAGACCACCATCTTGCGGCAGGGCCATTCACCCAATACACCATACCATATCTGACCGTTGGGAGCCATAAAAGCAGGGTCATAGTCTTGGTAAACACCCATGATACAGTTCTTGTAAATGAAGTTCTCATTCGGGATATTGGGCTGACCTTGGAGGTTCCATTGGCAGTACTCACCGGGGTGAATGGAGGGATCGAAACTAACCAAACCATTCGCACCCACCAACGCCTGCCGATACACACCGTCAAAGAAACATACCGCAAACGGCAAGTCTATCAAACTCGTGTTCCAGTAGTCATCCCGCGTGATTGTCGTTATCTTATTACGATACTGCGCCGGTAATTGGTTCAAATCAAACGGGAAAGGACACACACTATAATCAATTTTGTCCACCCTGTAACCGGCTATCGAACCGCCACCGGCTACCACACTCGGCTTAATCGTATAGGTCCCGTCATTATCACAAGCCGGCACCAAGAATTTAGCCCCATCTATAATCGTGCTGGCGTGCAAGTCCACCTCGGGGCAGGCTTCTGCCACTTCGGAGTAATCGCCTAAGGATTTGGCATTAACATACTCCGTGATGATACTTTGCGCCTCGCCGCAATTCGTCCGTACCGCAAAAGTATATAAACCACTGGCGAGATTACCATGATTGAACACATAATTATTGCCCGTCACACCGATAATGGAATCTACCTGCACGGAACCCTCCAACCAGTAGAAGATATCGTATGTGGCGTTGCTATTGCCGCTCCACGACAATACATCACTCGTCGCACCTTGCTGCCACCGGAGATTAGTCACACTCTTCCAACAATCCGTCGCCGTCTCATGAACCTGCAACTGCACATTATCAACACAACCCGAAGGATTATACGTGTTGGTCGTGTTATTACGCCACACGAAAACAAGCTTGTAACTCTGATTCCCGGATACGGTGACCGTGGTGCGCGCTTGAGACCATGAGGCTGAACCGCTCATATAGGTCTTGCCGTTGATAGTCAGCGGCGTGGCATTAGTCGGAAGGGTACTGGTCACACGACCCGTCATAGAGATAGAGGAGGATACCCAATAAACAAAAATAGCGTCATTGATACTATCACCCAAACAACGCCAGTCAAACGCTAAATCATAGGTACCGGAAGGCAGGCTGAACTGACGCTCCGCGACCGTAAAAACAGCATTACCGCCATCATACTGCGCCGTAGAGGCGTCACCGCCATCCGCAGTCGTATAGATATACAAACCATAGATACCACTGTGCTTGGCACCCGTACCTACCGTCCAATTAGAAGGCAGAGGAGTCGTAGCAAAACCGCCACGCCGGTTCAATGTCCAATTAGCATTCTCCGTCGCATCTTCAAATCCACAGAAATACGGCAACGTCGTCACTGGCGTCTGTGCCCACGCACACACGCACCCAATCACCAAACTGCATATCAACACATACCTCTTCATAACACTGTCTTTTCTATCTTTCTTGTGTGTCCTGTCTTTCTTGTCTATCTTTCCTGTCTTTATAACCTGTTTCTCTATCTCTTTCCCGTCTTTATAACCTGTTTCTCTACTACTCCCCGTCTCTCTTCTTCAACAAAATGTCATTAAAAATCGGAAAAATCGCGCAAATTTACAACTTTTTTTTGAATTATGCAAATTTTTGCTCAAAAAAAGTGCATTTTTATGTAAATTTGTTCATTTTGCTATCTCCATGTTGCAAAATCCCCTCCCTCACCGCATCCTCTGCCCCCCATCACAAAAAAAACTCCCCACGCATCAAGCAGTGGGGAGTTGGGAGTGGGGAGCGGACATTCTCTTTAGAGCAACTCCACGGAGCGGGTAACGAACTTGGCTAACGCCTCGCCCTTCAACAGCCCACTCGCAAGAAGCGCTATATCAATGAGTTGGTGCAGTTTCTCATCCTCGCCCGCAAGCGTATAAACCGTCTTGATGACGGTCTCTTTCTTGCACTCGCACTCGCCGTCTTTCTTTTCGCACTCGCCGTTCTTCTTCTCGCAGTCACATTCACCATCCTTCTTTTCACAGTCGCATGGGGCGTCTTTCTTCTCAACCTCTTCCTCAACCTGCTCGCTCGTCATCTTGTCGATAAGTGCCTGTATCTGCGGGTGATTGGTGTTGATAACGAGGTTGTATTGGTCCGGCATCTGTCCGTAGAACGACATGCCCTGTTGATGAGCCGACATTTCTTTCATCCGGCGCATGAACTCGTTCTGCGTCAGGAAGACCGGCAGAGCGTCTTGCGCCGCCGCCTCACAAGAGACATAGTAATTGAGCTTGTCTCCCTGCGGCACAAGGGCTTCAAAAGCCTTGCGCAGTCCCTCTTTCTGCTCGTCAGAGTAGGTATCTTTAGCGGCGTCCTCCTTGCGGATAAGGTTCTCAATGATATCACTGTCGATACGCACAAAGCGGATATTCAGTTTCTGGTCATCGCCTGCCATAGCGGCTTTTTGCTCCAACTGCGACATCGAGTGTACATCCAACTCGCCGTCCATCAGCAGCACATCATAGCCTTTGGCTTTCGCACGCTCGATATAGGTGTAGTTTTCGTCCGCGTCCTGCGTGTAGAGCAGTACTAAGTTACCGTCCTTATCGGTCTGATTTTCTTTCACTTTCTCCTTGTATTCCTCAAAAGTGAAGTACTCCCCGCCGATGTTCTTGAATTGGTAGAAACCGATAGCCCTGTCATAGAACTTCTCGTCCGTCAGCATACCGAATTGGATGAAGAGTTTGATATCATCCCATTTCTTCAGGAAATCCTCCTTGTTGTCCCTGTACATCTCTGCCAATTTGTCAGCCACCTTCTTGGTGATATGACCGCTGATCTTCTTAACATTATTGTCGCTCTGCAGGTAACTGCGGCTGACATTCAGCGGAATATCCGGACTGTCTATCACGCCGTGCAGCAAGGTCAGGTATTCCGGCACGATATTCTCCACCTCGTCCGTCACAAAGACCTGATTACAATAGAGTTGTATCTTGTTGCGATGCACATCTAAGTTCGTCTTAATCTTCGGGAAATAGAGGATACCCGTCAGGTGGAACGGATAATCCACATTGAGGTGGATATGGAAGAGCGGCTCCTCGAACTGGTCGGGGTAGAGCTCGTGGTAGAAGGACTTATAGTCCTCCTCGGTGAGGTCTGCGGGCTTGCGGGTCCACGCCGGATTGGTGTTGTTGATGATGTTCTCCTCATCCAGCTCCACCTGCTGCCCGTCTTTCCACTCCTTCTTTTTGCCAAAGGCAATCTCAACCGGCAAGAACTTGCAGTACTTTCGCAGGAGCCCCTCAATGGTGGCATCCTCGAGGTACTGGCTGAACTCATCATTGATATGCAGGACTATATCCGTACCGCGCTCTGCCTTGATAGTGTCCTCCATGTCGTACTCCGTTTCGCCGTTGCAAGACCAGTGGACGGCTCTGGCGTCTTCCTGATAACTCAGGGAATAAATCTCCACCTTGTCTGCCACCATAAAGGCGCTGTAGAAGCCCAGACCGAAATGACCGATGATCGCTTCTGTCTTGTCTTTATACTTATTCACAAACTCCTCCGCGCCGGAGAAAGCTATTTGGTTGATGAACTTATCCACCTCCTCAGCCGTCATGCCCACGCCGTGGTCGCTGACGGTCAGTGTCTTTTTCTTCTTATCAATAGACACCCGCACGCGTAGGTCGCCGAGATCACCTTTCGCTTCGCCCACGGAGGACAAAGTCTTCAGTTTCTGCGTCGCATCTACGGCATTACTAATCAACTCTCTCAGAAAAATCTCATGATCTGAGTATAAGAACTTTTTGATGACGGGGAAGATGTTCTCACTCGTAACCCCGATGTTACCTTTTGCCATATTATAATGTGTTTTTAGTTGTCGCCCGGTCTCCTGGTTGCCTGGTTACCTGGTTACCTGGTCTCCCGGACTCCTGGTTGCCTGGTTGCCTGGTTGCCTGGACTCCCGGTATCCTATACCGGCTCTGCCGGTTTAACAACATCAAACCCTGTGCCACGGCACTCTATAACACCGCCGCCTGCCAAAATGGCAGGCAGCAGAGAGGGGTACTATGGCTTATGGGGCGTTTGTTCTGCCGTGTCTATACATACGCATCATAGCGACCATCGTCGTCAGGGCGAGGGAGAATGAGGAGGTCACCGACAAGGTCATGGAGGGCATTATAGGTAGCGACAAGATCCTCTAAGTACCTGAAACTATGGCAGTCATGAACGGGGTCCTCCAAGGCGATCACCGCAGGACCTCGCAGTTCGGCTCCGCTACCATAGATGAGTGTCGCCACGGCATTGTCCCTCAGGTCCTTTGCCGCAGCGTCGCGGTCAACGAACATCGCCAGCGAAAGGTCTAACGCTGCCCGCTCACGCGCTTGCTCAAGCAAGGGCGAGTAATGAATCGTCTCCACCCCCTCACCATTGAACAGCACTTCCGCCATGCGGCGATAGGTCGGCAGCGAATAGAGATCGGTCTCGAAGATCTCCATATGTCCCGTCGGCCAGATATAAATGACGGATGGCGGAATGGGAGATTTGGGAGGGGAAGCCGTTGGTTTCTTCTCGGGCAGCAGACCGAGCTTGCGCATAGAGAGCGTGTCACCCGGGTTGCGCCATAACTGCGTCTGCCAGAGCCCGCGTATTTGGGCGGGCGTATAGCGTAGCATATCGGGCATGGGCTTCAACTCGTCCTCCATCGCCTGCGCCAGAATAGCCGAGGCTGCCGAGTCGCCCAACAAAATGGCGCGCTCCAAGTAAATAACCGCCTTAACGGCGTCTTGGGCGAAGTCGCAGTTGCCATTCAGGTAGTAGTACCCGAGCTTTTGGGCACAGGTCTCGTCCAAGTGCTGCGCTCCGTCGGTGAGAGATTTCTCTAATTGGTGGTGCAGGAAAAGCCTGTCTTCCTCCGTTTCGTCCTCAAAATCGTCGTCCAAGAGATAAGCTTGCAGATAAAAACAGGTATCAATGCCCTTCTCTACTCCCTCATCTATATAACTGGTAGCCAATGCCATCTGTCCGTGCTCGATAGCGTCATAGGCGAGGAAGAAGAGGGCATCGTCCTCCCCCGCTTTCAAGGCTTGCTCGTAGGTGGGAATGACCTTATCGTCGTAACCCGCTTTCTCGTACGCATAAGCTAATATGAGAAGCCATTGCGGGTCAGAGTCGGGATTGGTACGCAGACGCTCCTCAATCTCATCAATGACCGTATCGGGGTCTGCCTCCGCAAAAATACCATAAATACGGTCACGGGCATACTGGGTTGCAGCTAATTCGCTGCCTAACGCTAACGCCTTGTCGCGCAGGGTGATATACTGCTCATTGTCGGGTGCCAAGTCATCCCACACGGCACAACCGCCATAGCGGTAGATATTGGCGAGCGCGAGGAACGCATCCGCAGGTGCATCGGGTTGAGCTACTATCTCCGTGAGCATATTGAAAGCCTCCGTCGCTGACTGTTTCGTGGGTTGATGCACCCAGAGCCAGCGAGCCATGTCGTAGCCCCGCTCAGTGGGTTGAGGCATGCGCTTGATACGCGAAGTAGTAAACAGTGTTTTCATATGAGTCATAAGTCAAAAACAGAAAACCATTAAAACGAGAACAGGTAGCACGCCACATCATCGAACTTCTCCTTATGCAAATCCTCGCGGCGAATGAGGAAATTGAGTGTCCCGCTGTCGTGGAAGGTCAGTCCCCAGCGCTCCACCTCCTCTATCTGCAGGAGGCTGACATAACCCGGCATCGCTTCACGCACATCCTCTATGTACGGCATACCCAGTAACCGCATACCGTCACCATTCGGGTCGGCACCTTCTTCAAAGGTTATTCGCTCTTCCGGCAAACCGTACGGCGTAACCCCGTCGGAGCGCAAGACCGTATGCGTGTCAAAATGGACACAAGCCCGTGCATCGTAGTGCATGACGCGGAAATGCTGCTTGTCCCACTGCCCCATACCCGGGTAGTCGGCATCAAGATGACCCAGGAAATAGTCTATTTCCGCAAAGACATAGATCATCCCCGAATGGGGCAAGAGGTGATTGGGGTCGTGCGATGCCAGTTCTTCACATCGTAACTGGCAGACAAAGAACATCGGGTCTTCGTAACTCTCGCCATCCTCATCGGTTTTCTTCATCATGGGATAATCGACTCCTCGCGGCAGGTCGGGCTTGCCGCCGAACTTACTATGTCCCGTAAGGTCCCTGTCGGTCGGTTCGTGGCAGAGGCGGATAGCCGTGTTGCCCGCGTGGGGGTTCTTGTCCCGCATGAGTGCCCAAGCCGTAGCGCGCGCCACAGCACGGTCGTTCTCATCATCGGGGTATTGGTCCGAGAATTCGCGCTTCGGCACGGTGGGCACATCGTTCTCCCAGGTGCCTTTCCATTGAATGCACCAGCCGGACAGATAGCGCTCGTACGAACCCGGCCGGTTCTTCGGATGAATCAGCCGCCCGCAACCATCATACTCGCCCTCACTGTACCACGCGTACTCCGATTGCGGGTTGGGGAAATAAGAGTCTCTGCAGATATACCCCTCGCCCTGCCGCACACCATGCTTAAACGCACCTACGTACTTATAGTCGCGAGCGTCCTTGTCCTCGCTCTTGTCGGCGATATAGATCATGGTTCCATTGCCGTGAGGATATCCCGCCTCATCCACCGGACCGTCATAGGTACATGAGATAAATTTATAGTTTTCCATAATAGTATTGAGGTAATAGGATGAATTATTGTTCTTTCCAAGTCAGTATCAAGGTATAATCCGTGCCGTCATACACGCAACCGTCGCTCCATTCGCGACCCTCTATCTCATTATAGAGGTGCAGCGTTCCGCCTTTCAGTAGCTCGTATGTATTACCATAATGTTCTATGGTTATCTTGTCGCGCTCAATGCGTACCACTTCAAATCCCCTAAAACCATCGAAGGTGAGTTTACCTACTTGCACTTCAAAGTCACTCTCCTTGTATGTCTTTTTATCGCTACTATAGACTTCCCAGTCCGAACAGGTGTGTTGGGCGTGCAGGATAATAGGTTCTTGGGCGGCATGAGGGTCTTGATACACGCCATTCTGCCACTCCCCTTCGAGCCGCATACTCGTCTTTTCGTTCACGAACACACCTTTGCCGTGGGCGAGACCGTTATGGAACGCCCCTTCATAGCGCTTGCCTCTCTGCAGACCCATGCCCTCAAGCACGCCCTGCCCATCGGGACGATTATCGGCTATCTCGCCATCATACTCCCAGTCGCCGTAGTTATAACTGATCTCGCCCCATTGCCATACGAAAGCGTGTATCTCGCCCTCACCCAAGGGGTGCGGCAACGTACCTTCCCACGCATGGAGCGGGTCACGCGTCCACGCACCGTCTTCCACCAAACGCCCCTCCTTCCATGTCTGGTCCTTGCACTTCTGCGTCTCCTTGCAATGGATAGTGACATAGTTATCAAAGGGGTGCAGGTTCTTGAGGCTGCAGCCCCAATGGTCTATGCTGTCGCCGTTGGGGAGGAAGAGTGTCGCTTCCGTGTGCGGTTCGTAATAGCGTTGGTCATACCGGTTCAGGGAATACCGCCCGCCTGTCTGCTGAACACGCCTGCCGCCCTTGAGCGCAACCGACATGCTGACACAATCAGGGTTATCCTCGTTCAGTTCGTACGAAGAAACGGAGAGTCGCTGTATCCGCTCATCGGCATACCACTCCACGGCATAGGGGTGCTCGGTAAGAAACAACTCTATGCCATAGCGCATGCCTTGTCGGAAAAGCGCAACGCTGTCTATGCCGTCGGGACGGTGCACACGATAAACGCCGGTTAACCGGAAGAAATCCATATCGGTGGACGTCACGAGCCACGCCTGCTCTATATACGCCCCGTCGGCAAACGTGTATTGGCCTTCCGCAGCATAACAAGGCCCGTTGATGTGGGCGTAATTGAGGTGGAAGAATCCTGCGAAACGGTCGCCGTTGGGAAACAATACTTCGCCGTCTCCTATCGGCCCGGCGAGCCGCTCTCGAATGGTCTCGGCGAACTGCCATTCGCCTTTATAAACGGGTCTGCTGTTCATATTACCGGATTTTATATATACTATTCTGCGCACAAAAGTACAACATTTATTTGGAACATGCAAATAAATGTATCTTTTTTAGTAAAAAATGTACATTTTGGAGCCAAACAGAACATTTTCAAAGGTTACTGAACAGATTGGGCGGAAATGTGGTCATGGCGGGCATGAATATACTTACACGAAACGCCCCGCATTTTAGGGCTTTCGGCATAGCCTAACACTCGTTCTCCAAGACTATGCGCACGGCATTGGCGCACTTCTCCGTACAAGATGGGTTAGCGGGATTAGCCAGTAACTCGCGGCAGATAATAGAGCCGCCATGCTGCTGCTTGAACTGCTCCGCCAACTCTTGTACACGCTTGTAGTTATGGAGCTTACCTACTCTATCGCCGGCTGTTGCCGAACCGGAACGCAAGCCTTCAATCATGAACATCGCCGAGCAGCAACCGCACACCTCACGCATACTACCCATGCCCCCGCCAAAGGAGGCAGAGAGCTTCAGCGCCCGCTCCTCCTCTATCCCGTAGAGACCGGCGCAAGCACCAAACACCGCCTGCGCACAGTTGAAACCCCGTCCGTGCAACTCCCGCGCCTCCTGCACCCGCCTGTCAATTTCCTGCTTTGTCATATCATTTGTTGTGTTCTTGATTTTTGGTTTATGTAACATTTTGAGTACCTAAAATGTTACTATTCAGGAATTATATACCCATTGGGAAATACACCACATATTGCTTGATTCGTGGTCATTTCAGCTTTGAATATAGATGTTTTTCCTATTGTTGCACCATACATTGCCACGGCTACCGTATTTATTGGGAAGAATTTGGCGGAAGATTTTTTTCAGTTGCTTGCCGTTCATTGGTTCAATTCCTTTCCTTTTTTCGTGACGCGGTACTTCTGATTTTTACTGGTGGGTTTGTCAGGAATGGTCATTTCCAATAATCCGGCAGCCAAGGCAGGCTGAAGATAATTGAGGCGGAAATACTTTGCATTTTCCAGGCCTAATATTTTCATTATTTGCTGCTTGGTAAGTTCGCTATCTCCTACGACTTTATACACCCGAATAACTTGGGGGGTAACTTGGGGGGTAACTTGGGGGGTAACTTGCGGGGTTAAATTGCTTACTACGCTGTTATTCTGTAAGTTATCTTGCGGGGTCGGTCGATATATGGTGAGTAAGAAATCATCGTTCAGTTCAAAAGTCGGGCGAGGTAGTCCATGTGTTAGACATCGGTCAATCAAATCCGTTGTACCTGTACCGATTTGCTCTATATATCCAGCCAAATAGACCGGAGTAGCGAGGAGTGGATTGACCGGCATCGAGCGATGTCGTCCTTGCAGTTTCTCGACGGTTAGCCCTTTTGGTAGTCCACCCGGATTCCACACTTCGAGGCGATCTCGAAAGAGCATAACCTGCACAGCTCCCGTACTGGTATAATCACGATGTACAACAGCATTAACGATTGCTTCAGTAACAGCCTGTACGGGCAGCTCGTATTTCACATCCGCTTGTGCTGATTTGCTTCTGTCGCTCACACTTGCGTCTATATGCGTCATCACAAAAGCAACAGCTTGATCCACCAGTTCAAAGACACTACCGCTATATATTTGTTCAAAGGGGATGGGTTTAACAGGTTCCGTGCCATAGAACTGCGCACATTTAACCACCGAGGACACAAACCATTTCTGCGGGTCTTTTGCAAAAAGCAGCAGGGCTGCATTCGTAACGCGTCCGTCATCCGAGACCAGATGGAGTGCCTCATTAAGAATTTTCGGAATGTTCTCCTCGCTATAGACGATAGGGAATTTACGTTTATCGCGTGCCAGCCCAACAAAAGTAGCAATTTTTTGTTTGTCCAGATCGTTTATTGTCGCATACGGATGGAATGTTGTATCGAACGGTCCTCCCGCCAATATCCCTTTATATACCATATATCGGACAAGAGCCGAATAGAGGCGTTCTTGCAGTTCTGCGTAGGTACTGAACATATTCCGCACCACATCCTGTTCCGCCTTGTGTATGAGTCGTTGTTCTTTATCATTGCGCACCGGCACATCTTTAATAAGGACGATACGATAAAGATTATGTTGTGTTGCTGCATCATATTCGCGTTCGGTAGGTGAAATTCCCTCTTTATCCTCAAATCCGTATCGCTCGCCATATAGTCCGAGGTAAATATCAGAAGCTGCCACTTCGTCCATATATGCACGTTGCGCCGAACAATCTTGAGCGGGTGATTCTTCGAAGATATAGGGTTCAAAATAGCGGCTTAACATCGGATCCTGACGGATATAGGCAACCAATGCACATCGTTCGTCTTGGAATTCTGCTTGTACGCTACTGATAAATAGTTTCTTTTTGTCGAACATCATTATTCTCTGTTGTTTTAAGCCTGCCCTTTGGCAATGGCTTCGATGGTGTTGTTGATAGCTTGCAACTGATAATAGCGCGGCTCGTGGGTGTACGCATCAAAATAATACGGCGCGTCAATGATAGGCATTTGCTCGTCAGTGAAACCCTTTGCCGTACACCAACGTGTAATCAGTTCTTCGGGCGTAGGAAACGCATCCATAGCCAAAGTACGTTCTTTGCCGGTCAAGAAATCATGCTCCACGAAACCGTCACCATTGCTGCTATAAGCAAACGGCAGATTGAGTATTTGCGCGAACTCCATTGTCTGCTGCATACCGCCGCCTATAGGCTTGCTATTGTCCTTGGCTTCCACAATAGCAATTGGCAAATTATTGGCGCGATATAGGATATAGTCGGCTTTCTTGCCCTTCTGCCGGTCGTGATTCTGACCCAAGAAAATAACACGTCCGTCCGTGAAATAATGCTCACGGCGGATTTGGTTTTCCGTCCAACCACTGACTATAATCGCCGGGTCTATGAATTTGGAACAGATATCCGCTTCTGTTAATGATTTCTTGTCCATAATAATATATTATCGGAAGTTTGTGACTGGGGTTACAAACCTGCTCTCGCAGCGTTTGCCCTCAAGGATAAAGTGCTCGCCGTTCTCCACAAGTTCGTGCATTTCTGTTGCCGTAAGCATCACAAAAACGCCGCAAATGTACTACATTTTTTTGGAATATGCAAATAAAAGTGCCATTTTTTTGTAATTTATTCATTTTTTTGCGTTGGTGAAAAAGTGAGTGTTCGATTCGGGTTCATCGGCACTCGGTCGACACACTCAACTTTGTTGAGTACGTGAAAGACCTCCGTGCCGCG
>ERZ842401.2674-NODE-2674-length-23508-cov-6.594082_pt1 | contig 23508 bp, 19 predicted proteins | sample MGYA00521270_ERZ842401 | MGnify/ENA primary metagenome ERZ842401 (study PRJEB31892, sample SAMEA3878208) | bioreactor metagenome | biome: Moose rumen | place: Sweden | collected 2011-10 | study: EMG produced TPA metagenomics assembly of the PRJEB12797 data set...
CTTCGGTCTACTATGTCGGTTCCTACGGCTACTACTCGTCGGCCACGTACTACAATAGCCTCTACGCGTACCGCCTGCTCTTCGGCAGTGGCAATGTCAATCCGAGCTACAGCCGCTACCGCTACAACGGCAGGTCTGTCCGCCTTGTCCGCTCCGCCGAGTAATTCTCCCTTTGGCAGGGCAAAGAAAGAAACAAAACCAAGCCCGCAAGGGCGGCAGCGCGTGCGACATGGACTTCCACAGCGGCAGTGTTGGGCCGAGCGACGGACACTACCACTGCAACGGCAAATTTGTCCGCCTTGTGAAATATTTTTAATGTAGAGACACATACTGCCAAACAAGGAACTCCGCACTAACTGCGGAGTTTTTTGTTCCAGTTGTGGCGGAATATTGCTGGGGTGAAGAAATGTCCAAAGGGCATTTCGATAGCACGAAGTGCGGAGAACACTCAAACTTCTCAAAGCACTTGGAACTTTCGACAGCGAATCGGGACGGCGGCTGGCGGGGGAGCAACAGCTGAAGTACAAGTCTGAAAGCATCGATGGCGGCGCGTGCATCGACGGGCTTACCGGGTCATCTGCTCGTGTGCTGCGTAGGCCAAGACGTAGACTGTATCTTTGAACAGGCCGTCTCTGTCGGCATCGCCATACAAAACATTCCATAGTATATCGTCATCTAAATGTCCATGTACGCCGAGGGCAACACGCACTGTCGCTCGTTTCTCATTGGCAGTTTTAGCGCGTGGTGGAGCCAGTGGGTTCGGTGGACATCCTGCCGCTGGCCTCCCTCCTCGGCGATGCCCTAACCTACCTGATGGCCTTCGCCGCCGGCACATAATGCATTATCCCCGATACCGCTCAGGACCGCCACACCAACCTCTCCACAATTGGATTCGCCATTGAATTTTGTACTGGTGACGGTTCTCGACATGGTTATGGGATGAGAGCGGACCCAGAATCTGCAATTTGATGCGTTTGCCCTACCCGATGAGTAAAAAAAATGGAAGTTTCAATTATATTTCGTATCTTTGCTCTGTCGTTTGTCCGGATTGCACAACTATCAATCGCCATGCACTGACTGCATAACTTCCTTTTTACCGACAGGCGACAGGACATATAGAAGACGCTGGGTTGAACGTTTTATCTGCGGCTTGTAGAACTTCACAACTTCTCATAATCCACCGCACGGCAAAGCAAATGCCCGCATTCATCGTAGCGTCGCACATAACTCAACCCATTAAAGACAATGAACATCATAAACAGAAAGACAATCCTTTCAGCACTATTGTTGCTGGCGGGGCTGGTTGCGCAAGCCGGAGGCATCGACTTCTCGGCGATGTCGCCGAGCGGACACACACTGTACTACAGCATCACGGACAAGGCCAGACACGAGGTGGAGGTCGTCTGCCCCGGCGAAACCTGCGGCAGCGGCACCAATCACCCATGGGACGGCTATATCAAGCCTTTCGGCAAGGTGGTCATTCCCAGCATCGTCAGTCACGACGGTGTCGACTATACTGTCGTCAGCATCGGCTGGAACGCTTTCTATAGTTGCTACGAGATGCGCTCTCTCACCCTTCCCCGCACCCTCCGCGACTTCAAGACCACCGCCTTTGAGTACTGCCGCAACATGGAGGAGATCATCGTAGACCCGGCCAATCCGGTATTCGACTCGCGCGGCGGTTGCAACGCTATTATCAAGACTGCCGACAACCAACTGGTCTATGGTTGCCGAGGCACGGTGATACCGAGCACGGTAACATCGATTGCATGGTATGCCTTCCGCGGCAGCGGACTGGCCGCAATCAGTATTCCGCCGTCGGTGAAACACATCAGCGACCAGGCTTTCTACAACTGCCAGCTCACAGAGGTGACCATCCCCGCCACCGTTGAGGATCTGGACTATGCTGCCTTCGACGACCGGGTGACGCTAACCCTCGAAGGTTCACCACTGCGACTCGAAGCGGGGCTCTACCGCTTCGATGACTTCTACGACAACGCGGGCTATTCACACGGCATCTGCGTGGTGCCCTGCGGAATGAAGAATGTGTACGAGCAGTCGGCATGGGCACGCCACTATCTGTTCCGCGAGGACTGCGAAGACTACACCATCGGCGTCAACGACACGGAGGGCTGCATTGTGAAGGTCTCGTCCGGCAAGGCCCACTTCGGCGACCGAGTGCACATTGCCTGCTCAGAGCAAGGCTACACATTCGTCATCATGTCCGGCTCCTGGCTCACCCACATTGAGGTGAAGGACGGCGGTTTCCTCATGCCTGCCTACAATGTCACCGTAAAAGCCGTAAAACAGTAAGATTAACAATTATATTTGCATTACATCGTGAACAGAAAAGTATAGGAGAGCCAGGTCGACATCTCCTTCGGCAACCCGATGTCCGGCACGAGGCAGGGCGAAGCCCTGGTGTGGTATCACGAAGCATGGCGCCCACCAGCCTGCGCCTCGGCCAACATTATCCATAGGTTGCACTTGTTCAACTTCTTCGGAGAGGCTTGAAAATCGTTGAATAGATCTGTTTGGTGCTGTAATAGGATTTCATAGGCGTTTTAACATCTTTACTTGTTATTTTTGCCTCTTTATACACCAATTATTTAATAAACAGCAATTTAACATTATCTATCAGACCCTATTTAGATTGCGACAATAAACAATATGCAAATGATATATTTATTTTGCTACTGTTTAAAAATTCAAAACACTCAATAATCGCACCCGCTTCAGTAATTCGAAAACAGTTATGCATTTAGTGTTGATTAAATATAAAGAAGTTTAACAGTTATGCTTTTGAACTCGGCAACCTTTAACTTTTTGTTGTCAATTCGTTGCATTTAACCTAAACATACAACCGCAAATTCCTAATTTTCAACCAACTAAAATCGCTTCGGGCTGAAGGCGAACGCCGAACATGGTCTCCACATCGGCGATGATGGCGTTGGCGAGGCGCGCCACGTCGTTTCCATCGCAGCCACCGCAATTCACCAGCACCAGCGCTTGTTTGGGGTACACCCCTACCCTACCCACGGTACGGCCTTTCCATCCACTTTTCTCTATCATCCACCCTGCGGCCAGCTTGTATCCGTCGCCGGCGGGATAAGCCACCAAATTGGGGAAACGCTCTTTAAGCTCCTCGTAATGCGAGGCGGTAACCACGGGATTTTTGAAGAAACTGCCCACACTGCCCTGCACTTCGGGCTTGGGAAGTTTGCTCCAACGCAGGTCGGCAATGCATTTCGCCAGCTGCTTTGGCGTGGGATCGGTAATGCCGCTATAGGCAAGATATTGATTTATAGCCAAGTAGGAAAGATTTAGTTTCGGTGTTTTGCTCAATCGGAATGTAACGGAGATGATGATAAAGTGTTTGGCGGAATGTTTGAAAACGCTGTCGCGGTAGCCGAAACTGCATTCGGCATTGGAGAAACAGCGTTTGTTGCCCGTGGCTATGTCGAGAGCTTCCACTTCAACAATAAAGTCCTTTGCCTCAACGCCATACGCTCCAATATTCTGCACTGCGGCGGCGCCTATGCTGCTGGGTATGGCCACAAGATTTTCCAACCCAAACCACTGGTGTTCAAGACAATACCACACAAAATCGTCCCACACCTCGCCAGCCTCGGCACGGACTGTAACGGTGTCGGCATCCTCGTCAAGCACGGTTATCCCTTTGTTGGCCATGTGAACGACGGCTCCATCGAAATTGCCCACAAACACCACATTGTTGCCACCGCCGAGCACGAACACCATTTTGTCGGAAAGCAGTCCTCCACCAATTATCCCCTGCAGTTCGGAGGCATGCTCCACGGTTATCATCTCTTCGGCCAGAGCATTGATACCGAAGGAGTTGAACGGGAGCAAGGATACATTTTTCTGTATAATCATAAATTGTTACAAAGCCATTAGTTCGTCAACAACTTTTTTCACGCCAGTGCCGGCCTTTTCGGTGAAAATTTTAATATCGCGGCTCACCGGCACGGCCTTGGGGTCGACCAGATAGCATGTGGCCGATTTTGGGACGTAATGTATCAGTCCTGCAGCTGGATACACGGCCAGCGATGTTCCGACAATGATAAAAAAGTCGGCCTGATGGCACTGTTCCATGGCGGGTTCCATCATAGGCACCGGCTCGTTGAAAAACACTATGAAAGGTCGCATCATTCCGCCGTCGGGAGCGGTGATGCCGTAGGGCAGCGTGTCGCCGTCGATGGGGTACGGCACGTTGAGGTTGCGGTCGCTGCAGCATTTGGTAACATCGCCGTGCAGGTGAATGATGTTGGAGGAGCCTGCCCTTTCATGCAGGTTGTCGATATTTTGGGTTATGATATGCACGTCGTATTTCTCTTCGAGGCGCACCAGTTGGCGGTGAGCCTCGTTGGGCTGGGCGTTGAGCACGTCCTTGCGGCGGGCGTTGTAGAAATCGAGAACAAGTTTGGGGTTGCGTTCCCACGCCTCGTGGGTGGCCACGTCCTCAACTCGGTACTGCTCCCACAGCCCGTCGCTGTCGCGGAAAGTACTTATTCCGCTTTCGGCACTGATGCCGGCACCTGTAAGTACTACTACTTTTTTCATGGTGTAAATGTCTTAAAAATTCATATAATAACGCAAAAACGGCCGGAGTATTGCCCTCCGACCGTTATGGTATTCAACTTACTAAAACACAAGGCATTACCAGAAATACTTATATCTGATAACCTGAGCACGCGAGTGCGGGTCTTCCTTGATGGCGATGCCATAGTCTTTCAGCAGAGCCGCGGCCTCGTCCGCCGACAACTGCAAGAATTTGTTCTCCACACGGCAGGGCGCAAGATAATTGACATCCGGCGCGGGCTGCAACGGCAGGTTATAAACAAAGCGCAGCAAAATAACGAGCGACTCCACACTGCATGCGTATTTGGCGCTGGCTGGTACGGTGGAGTCGTACTTTGAACTGAACAACTCAGGATCGGAAATATAAAGGTACTGCATAGGGACAAAGGCAGTGTCGGCGGCTATGATGCCTTTGTCGAGCATAAAACTCATCAACTGCTGGTTAAGCTCCGCCGAGGTTTTGCCACCTTTTTTGTCGGTAATTGTAACTTCTATTGGCACAGACTGATAGAAATGCGTCTGATAGAAAGTGGTTTGGGACATGTGTTTTTCGGCCATTTGCTCATAGGAACCGGAGATCTCATCGCGGCCGGCTTCGATGCTGGCAAAAGTTACCAACTCCTGCATATCGCCGCGCTGGACGAAAAATCCGTTGCCGGCTTCCGACGGGTTATAGCCTATGTTTTTGTCGAGGTTTAGCATGGCTTCTGCGGTGATGGTATATTCATCTGTTTCGTAGGTGTGCTGGCAAAACATAGGAGCGATATTGACAGCGTTGAAAGCTATGTGAGCAATCACCGCCCACAGCAAACCGAAACGCAGCTGAAGCACAAGGCATCCGGCCACAATGCCGAAACCGAAAGTCTTGAGCATATCAAGAATGGTGACGCCTATCGGGGCTTCGCAACCAAGACAATAGGCCACGCTGAAAAGGGCCGAAGTAACCACAAGCATCGAAATAGTTCGTGCGCAAGGTTTTTCTTTGGTGCAGAAAAAGACTATGCACAAAGCCACCGCCGAAACCACTGCCCACACCCAACCGCATACAAACAACATGTATGCCGCAACAAGCACGAGCGAAATGGCGAAAAACACCACGTTTTTGCCAATAGCCCACAGGCGGAACGCCAACTCCTCAACCACCGGCACAACGAGTAAAAGCATAACAAGCAGCAAGCCCATGCCGCCCCAACGCAGATTGGTGGCAATACTTGTACTGCCTTGCAAGCCTCCATTGCCGAAAAACAGGCCGTTTTGGCCGAAATAGTGAAATCCGCTGTTGAAACACAACAGTTCTACAAGTACTGGAACTATCAGTAGTACAAGACCTCCGCACAACAGCCATTTGAATGATTTGGCGGTTAATTTAATTTTTTTCATAACGATAATTTTTATTGATAAATACTCCTGCAAAGATACAAAAATTTTTCACAAAAAACAAATTTCTAACAACAAATATATAAAAAAAACACAAAACACTTACAACCAACACATTATAGGCAAAAAAAAAAAAAAACAGCCCGGACACTACAGTCCTGACCGTTTTTGTTTATTACTAAATCAATTCTGTTCTAAAACTTGTACACGTACTCTGCGCCAATGGTTCCCACAAAGCCTTTCTCGCGTGTGTACGACTTCAGCTTGGTGCCTTCGGCGTTGGCGTCCACCACTTTGTCGGTAACAAAGTCGGCAAGGACATATACTTTCAGAGCGTTGCTGCGGTTAATGTTGTAATCCACGCCTATCGAAGCCCTGTAGCGGTTCAGGTAGCTGCCGTTGAACCCGTCGAGGAACCATCCGGCCTCGCCTTTGCGCGAGCCGGCGGCGGTGTAGTAGTAGGTGCCGTCGTAGTTGGCCACTATTACAGGGGCGTTGAGAAAGTTGCGCAGTTCGAAATAGGCGTAAGGCTCCACTTTCGGAAAGCCTTTGTATTTCAGCATCAGACGACTTTTAAGCGTCATGGCGTTGGGCGGATTTTGATACTCGTTGAAATCGCCGGTGCGGCGCGTGAGTTGGAAACGCTCTTTTAGCGAGAAAGCCCAGTCGCCGAAACGCCACATCCCCGTAAGGTCGAACATAAGACGGTGGCGCGGACTGGAAAACAGGCTGGAGTCAGCATCGAAAGGATTGATAAGGGCATAGCCCAATCCCAACCTGAGGAACGGCAGCACCTTGTATTTCACCCCGAGGGTTGTTTGCAGTCGGTCCAGCGAGCCGAAATTGTCGGCCATGCGAATCTCCTCGTCGAGGGTTATGTGCAGACCTTTGGTGATTTTTTTGTCAATGCCCACTGTGAGCCGTCCGCCGAACTCGGGGGCCAGGTTCACGTTGGTTTGAGCCTTGGCGGGAGCAAAAAAAAGTGCCGCAGTCGCTAATATTATAATGGAAGTGATTTTGTTCATAGCAGTAAAAAGTAAGTGTTCATAAATTAAACAACATTTTGTCTATTATTTAATTTGCTACTATTTAATTAGCTGATTTATAATAACAATTAAACAAACTAACGGTAAAGCATTACACGTTTTTACTTATTTGATTATTTGTGTCCGAAACCGCCATTGCCACCCGAGTAGTTGCCCAACGAAACGTTGGTGCCGCCGCTGTAAGTGCCGCCCATATTGAACGTGCCACCAAAATAGTTGGTGCCGCCGCTTACGCTAACTTCCGATTTTACAGTGGGTTGCGAGCTTCCCGACACAATGAGGGTTCTGTTGCCGCCACCGCCGGGGCCATGCCCGCCACCACCCGAAGTGGTTATATTGGGAGTTTTGAAGGCGTAAGTGTTTGAGCCAACGGTTATTGAATACCACACATTGCCCGTTAACGACGAGGCTTGGTAGCAGCTTTGGGTAAGCTGTGCGCCGCTCTCCATTCCGCCAACAACTATCAGCGTGCCACCTTCAACATATAGTTTTTTGCCTCCTTCTGTGTTGGCATCGAGAGCCACCTCGGCACCGCCTGCCGAGGTTACAGCGTACACCACGCCGCCCTGTATGTGCATATCGCCGTTGGCGTCGATGGCGTCGTTGCTGGTGGAAAATGCGCCAACATAGCCGCCGGTGATGGTAATGTCGCCCGAGGCGTTGATGGCGTCGTCGGCAGCGGAGTAGCTATATACCGAGCCGGCAGCAATGGTAAGGGCGCCTTTGCTTTCGATGCCCTCGTGCGAGGAGCAGCTCACGCTGACGTCGCTGCCGGTGAAGGCTATGCTTCCGTCGAATTTGATACCCTTGGCGGGGACACCGGAGTTGCTGCTCTGTCCGCCGCCAGGACCCATGCCGCCGCCATTGCCAGACGAGCCGAAATTGGAGCCAGTTACGTTCACCGTTACGGTGCCGCCACTGAACGATGCCGTGCCGTCGCCGGTGATGCCTTTGCCGCCGGTGCCGCTGCTGCTCACGGTAAGCGCACCTCCGCTGATGCCGAAAGCCTCTTTGCCGCGTATGCAGGCGGGTTTCAGCGTGTCGCCGCTAATGACGCGTGCCACCGAGGTCATGGAAACAGTTATAGCACCGCCTTGGATGTAAAGCTCATCGTCGGTAACAATGCCGCTTTTGCCTTTGGCAGTAACGCTGAGGCTTCCGCTACCGCTAAAATAAAGCACACCCTCACTGAAAAAAACACCCTTCTCGTCCTCCCCCGAGTTGGTGCTGGCATAGTTGGTGCCGTCGGAGAGCGTGCTGTTGCCGTTGAGAACCACGTAAGCGCATTTGCCTTTGCTCAGCGAGTCTGCAGAGCCTTGAATATTGATGGCCGCGCCGTTGGGGTTGGTAATGCTTACGCTGTTCAGGTATAATGCCTGTTTTCGCAGACTGTAAAGCTTGAAATATCCGTTGGAGGTGGAGCCCGAAAGTATGTAGCTCACCTTGTCGTCGCCGTTATTGGCTATGGTAACGCCGTTGCCGTTGATGGTAACGTTGAAATTGCTGGATGTGCCTGTTACGGTGGCGTTGCCCGACGTGGAGAATGTTACATACACCGTGCGGTCGGGACTGAAGTCGTCGATGGTGGTCTGGTCGGTGGCGCCGCTGTCCACAACCGGCTGAATATCGGTGATTTCGTCTTTGCCACAAGCCACAATCAGGGCCATTGCCAATACCATGACAGTGACAGAATGAATGGTTTTCATGGGTTTATCTTTTGTTTTGCGTTATACAATACGTGAAAATGGTGTTTTATTACCACATGGAGCTACATTGTCTGGTGGCCCTTGTATTTAGTCATGTGGTCTATATCGTTGATACCCTTATCTTTGGAGATGTAGGTAATTTTGATATAGGCCGTATCTTTCAGGAAATTGATGTGCCCCACTTCGGCTTTGGTAATGTTGAGTCCGGTTCGTTGGCGCAAGTCTTCCAAAAGGTCGTTGTAACGGTCTGGTTTTATGAGTTCTATCTTTTCGTAAAGGATAATTTTTGTGGATTTTTTGTGCAAAAACGCCAAACTTTCCAAAAGAAGGTTTACGGCAAGTATTATAACGTTGAACATCAGTAATATGCCAAAATCACCATAGGTTATGGTTTTGGAGAACCCATTTATCACCGAAAGTCCTATAATTTCAAACAGGTAAGTCATGTCGCGGATGGGGATGCTCTCGGTGCGGTACCGTATCATGCCAAAGATGGCGAACAGCCCTATGGCCACAGCCGCCTCCATTTTGGAGTCCTGAAGAAGGAACAGCAGCAAGAATATCACCACGCTAAAAAGCAGGAAAGTGAAATAATAATCGCCGCGACGGCTTTTCCGATAGTAGAAGAAATGCACTATGGCAAAGCTGAATAGCAGATGAATGCCGAATTTGATGATGAAAAGCAACAGCGAGTCGGCGAAAAGCAGCGAGCCGTCGTCGGTGGAGCCGAACATGGGACTGTCCCAGAAACCCATGCCGAACTCAGCGGCAAGATCTGGGTCATAGTTGATGTCGATGAATTTCATTGTATGTCGTTTTTTTTTGTGTGAACTTGGTGGTTGGTTGTTTAATTGCTTAATTCCTAATTCCCAACTCTTTTTCTATGTATCTGAGCTTCTGTTTGAAACGGTTGTATTTGGCTTCGTGGTTGGTGAGCACGGTGCCGAGGCAGTATTTGCTGATGCGTTTGGGTTGGATGCGCAACTGGCGCAAGGCGTTTATCAGCAGGGAGTTGGCACGCAGCGAAGGATCTTGTTTCACTTCCACCACCACAAGGCCGGTCATGGAATGATTTTCCAATCCAGTATGGCGGTTTAAGAACCGTATGTCGCTGTCGATGGTTACGCGCTCGGTCAGTTCGTTATTGGCCAAGGTGATACGGTTGAAGAAGTTTTCCACCTGCGGCAGAAGTCCCTCTACTGTGTATGGCGTGTTCTGAGCCACGAAATCGGACACTTCGGGCAGAGCAAGGCAGTTGTCGAAACACTCCAAAGCCACGGGTATGCGCGTTTTTTTTGTCTTGCCGCGGTTGTTTTTGTCCTTCAGCTCGAAAAAAGTGGTGTTGTTTTGCCTGTAGCATCGCACACGCAGTTTCTGGCGGTGCAGCTTGCGGTTGTGGTGCATGGTGTACATAGCCACGTCGGGGGTGTCGAAATACAGTGTGTGGTAGGGTGCAATGGCTTGTCCGCCTATGGTCTGTACGTGGTAGCCGTCCTTTATCATGGCAAAAGCAGTGAGCAGTTGCACTTTGCTGAGCAGGAATTTGGTATCGATGCGGTTCATCATCTTCACGTCACCCATCTCTTGCAAAGAGATTGGCTGCATGGTTCGGATTATATGGGCAAGGCGTTGCATAATGGCTTTGGCGGTCAGTACGAATACTCAAAACTTCGGGTGGTTTCGAGGTTGCCTTTTGGCGAATACACGTATATTTTGTGCTTGGTTCCGTCGGCGTTGTACTCTATCTTGCGGATTTTCTGTATCTTGTCCTTGTGGTCGTAAACTAATTCTCGAGTGCAAACACCCTTTTCGTCGTATTCGTACACCACACGGCTTTTTTGGCTGCCGTCGGAGGCGTATTCTATCTCTTCCACCTTGCGTCCGTTGGCGTCGTAGCGGATAATGTCGTCCAGTCGGGCAATTCGGGAGCCTGCTTTCTGCTTGTATTCCTTAACGGTGAGGTTCTTTTTGCGGTCGCGCTTGGTGGTATTCTGCGCCGACAGCGAGAAACCCAGTCCCACCAACAATGCCAATAACAGAATTTTTACTTTCATATCATTTAATTGTTTGGTATGTAGTTTTGGTCTGTCAATTTGCCGTCATAGACGTGCCGTTGCCGGATGTGGTTACTGTGGCTCCTGTGTAAAAGCCGTGCCAGCTGCTGCCGCCGGTGATGGTAGCCGAGGTGTAGCCGGTATAGGTGCCCGTGGTTACGCTTGGCGAGGTGAAAATGAAATTGGAGTTGTTCTGACCGCCGCCGCCTCCCGGAGGTTTTGCTCCGTTTTTGGCAGTGCCTGCGTTGAATCCACTGCCCGACACTGTGGGGTGTTTGAACACGCACACTTCCTGACTGTTGCCGTTCTTTATCACCAAAGTGTTGCCGTAGGTGTAGCTTGTGAGGAAATATTTTTGTCCGTTCTGCATTGTTGGTGCGGTGCCGTTGTTTTGCGACACCACTCCCATACTGCCACCGCGTGCCAGCACTGTGCCTCCCGAAATGGTGAGGCTACGTCCTGCCTGTTCGCCAAGGTCCACGTCGATGCCCTGCTCTTGGTTGGAGCCGCAGCAGATTAACAGTCCGCCGGATATTGTTATATTGGTGCCGTTGCAGTCTATGGCGTCGTTGTTGCGGCTGTAGGCCCACACCTTGCCACCGTTGAAAGATATCCATCTTGTGGCGTTTATGGCATCGTCGTAGGCATTCACCTCAATGGCGCCGCCGTTTATGTTGATGCTGTCCTTGCTTTCGATACCCTCGGCAGTGGCGGAGGTGGTCTGACTGCAATACACCCGTATCATGCCGCTGTTCACAACCAGTTTGCCCAAGGCTTTGATGCCCTTTGGCGCTCCTTTGTACGAGCTGCTGCTTCCGCCGCCGCCGGGACCCATTCCACCGCCGGAGCTCACCACATTGGCGCCCGATGTGTAGATGGACATCACAAGGTTACTGTCGTTGGCTCCAAGGGTGCCTATTTCGAGCTTGCCGTCCACTTTTATGCCGCGTCCGCCACGTCCGGTGCTGGTGCAAACAATGTCGCCGCCAGTGATAAACACATTGCTGTCGGCTTTGATGCATGCTGGCGAGAAACCGCGTGTGGAGCCGCCTTCGCCGTTGCCCGAGGTGGTAAGGTCGAAAGTGCCGCCGTTGATATACAGGCGTCCGTCGGCGGAGATGCATCGTCCGCCGTTGTTGGTGGAGGTGCAGTTGATGGTGATGTCGCCGCCGTTGAAAGTGGAAATGCCGTCGGTCTTGAAACCGGCACAGTACGAGGTGTCGCTGCCGTTGACACCTGTAGCTCCCGATGCGGTGATGTCGATAGTTCCGCCGTTCACCGTAAGGTCGCCGTCGGTTTTCACAGCTTTGGAGCGTGTGCCGCTAACGGTGGCGGTGAGCACGGCTCCGGCGTTGATGGTTACCGAGCTGTCGCAGGTTATGCCTTTGCCGTTCACACCGGTGTTGGTAACGGTTACCGTTCCGGAGATGGACACGTTGCTATTGCTTTTTATGCAGGCTGATGAGAATGTGTCGCGAACGCCACTTGCATTGGTGTATGCCGCTCCGGTGCCGTTCACTGTGATGTTGTACGTTCCACCGTTGATGGTGATGATGCCGTCGGCGGAGATGCCCTTGGCACCCACGTTGGCGGCCGGACAGTTGATGGTAACGCTGCCCGCCACGCCGGCGTAGTCGTTGGCTTTGATGCCGGTGCAGTACGACGGGTCGTAGCCGCTGCCCAAAGCTTCGAGCGCGTAACTACCGTTGGCATTGATCGTTACACTGCCTCCGAGCATCGACATCCGTTGTTTGGTTTTTATACCTTTACTTTGGTCGCCGTTTACGGTAACGTTTACGGTTCCCGCATTGATGGTCAGGTTGTTGTCGCAGTTGAGGCCTTTAGCGTCGGCGGAGTCGCATAAAACGGTGATGGTGCCGCCGTTTATCTGTATGTAGCCTTGGTCTCCGTCGATACCGTCGCTGGCAGTGCCGCTAACAGCCACCGTGCCGCCGTCCATTATAAAGTTATCCACATTGAAACCGTCCTTGGCGGCCGAAAGCACGTTGATGTTGCCGTCTATCACGCGGGTGGCTCCGCTACTTTGGATGCCGTGTTTGGCAAGACCGTAAACATTAAGCGTTCCCGTGCCTTGGAAAACAATTTCGCCCGCGCTTTGTATTGCCCCTTTGCCAGTGCTGGCCGTGCCGTCCTTAAGCATGTTGGTGGTGCCGGCCTGCAGGTGTATGGTGGCTCTGCGGTCGGAGTTTATTTTTATTGCCGGCCCGCCGGGATTGGTGATGGAGGCTCCGCGCAGACGCAGCACAACAGCTTTTGCGGTGGTTATGGAAACCGAGCCCGACGTGGTGGTTCCCCAAATGTTGTAGATTATATTATCTGTTGATATTGTGGAATTTACGGTTACCGCAGCCCCTGATGTGGAGATGCTCACGCCCTGCGAAGAATAGGGATTGGTAATGCTAACCGACGAACCGTTGAAAACGATATTGATAACGGTGGATGTGTCGATGGCTGTGGTGTCGGCGGTACTTGTGTTGGAATTGGTGAACACAAGGCTGTCCACGTCGGCAAAATTGTGTTGCCACAGGTTGTTGTTGAACAAAATGGTGGAGCCCGGAAAAGTGATGCTGTCCACGTTGCGCACATCGGTTTGGTATATCACACCACCGTTGTTGAAGGCCTTTATCTTTTTTTGTGCCATGGCCGAAGTCAACGCCACTGCCAAAGCTACGGCAAGGATTGCTATCTTTTTCATAACTTGTACATTTTTAAAGCGTTAGTACCAATTTTAACCACATAAAAACCGCGTTTCAGTCCGCTGATGTCGATTTTGTCGCCAAACGAGTAGTTGCCTTGCACAACAACCACGCCAGTGGCAGAATAGATAGTAACAGGCTGTTGTTCGCCCGGTTGGCCGCCTATCACTACATAGTCCTTGGCGGGATTGGGGTAAAGCACCAGCTGTTTGGAATCGATGGTGGCTTGATTGATGGCGTTGTTGTCGGAAAAGACGATGCTCCGCACCATATCCACGCCGAACGACTGGCTGCCAGCGGTGGTTTCGAACCGCAGCAGTGTGTCGGTGGAGGAATAAGAGAGATAGATGCCTCCCGATGCGGGAATGACGTAGTCGCGACTTGTTCCGTCGATAAATTTCACTGCCACGCGCGTCTGTGCCGAAGCCATCAGGCTTAGCGACAGCAGACCGAGCAAGGTCAGCAGTTTGGTGAGCGTTTTTTTCATATTATTATGTGTTTTTTTGTTGTCCGAGCAAGGAAGTTTGTTATTTTGTCAGAAGGTTTTGTCTGTCAGGTTGCCAGAAAGAAAGTTGATAACTTGTGTGAAAAAAGCCTTGTTTAACAGAAAAAAAATCTGAAAGAAAAAATGCAAAAACGGCGATTTGTTTTTTTTAGGCAAAAAACAAAGTGTTTTTTCTGTTGAATTTGTGTAAAGCAACGCCGCCTACACACATATCAAAGACCTTAAACCGCTAATTGTCACATATTTAAAGCATTAACAAATAGCAATTAATAACATTGCAAATATACAATTTAATTATATTGTTGTTGTTGTCAATACAAGTTTTTTTTTTTGCAAAAAGTCGGTTTATTGCTTTACCCATATAAAATCATTGCTATCATTGCATTTGCAACACATTAAACAAAATGGAAAAGCCCTACACAATGTCCAAATTGCAGAAAGCAACGCAATAAAAAGACCCTGAACAATCTCCATAGCATCTGCTTGGATCAGTTCAAGGCCTTTGATGGGGTTCTGCAATAAGCAAGGGGACTTATTTCTCGGACAAACGATTAGAAATATCCATTGTTCATAAGGCAAATTACAAAAAAAAATAACATGGCGTAACTTTTTTAGTCGCACTTTCGCAGATATTGCCGGGTCGATATTTTCACCGCCCTGGCAAATATTTCTTCCTCTATCCTATTATATGATCTTTCATCAGTCCGGACACGAGGTCGTTGAGGGCTGCTTCGGTGGGTTCCACTTGCTGTGCGTCCTTGTGTGCAAGCACCACATTGTCGATTTTTTTCACCTTGGTGGGCGAGCCTTTAAGTCCGAGACGCTCCATTTCAGGGTCGATATCGTCGGCGTTCCATATTTCGGGCGTGGCCTTGGCAAATTTCAGCAGACGGTGTGCGTGCGGGAAACGGCAGTTGTCGGCCGAGGCGGTAACGGTAACAAGCACCGGAAGTGTGGCTTCCACAGTCTCCACGCCGTTGTCTAAGCGGCGGGTGAGGGTTATGGTGTTGTCCTTGAGGCTTACCAGCTTTTCGGCGTAGGTAATCTGCGGCAGGTTGAGCTTTTCGGCCACCTGCGGACCCACCTGTGCGGTGTCGCCATCGATAGCCTGACGTCCGCCGAACACCATATCGCAGTGGCCTATCTTTTTGATGGCGCACGAGAGGGCGTACGATGTTGCCAGAGTGTCGCTACCGGCAAAACGCATGTCGGAGATGATGACACCTTTGTCGGCACCGCGCGAAAGGGCGTCGCGGATGATGGAGGCGGCACGGTCGGGACCCATGGTGAGCACGGTGATCTCGGTTCCGGGGTTCTGCTCCTTCACCTGCAGGGCCATTTCGAGGGCTTTCAGGTCTTCGGGGTTAAAAATTGCTGGCAAAGCCTGACGGTTTACTGTGCCGTTGGCGTTCATGGCGTCGGGACCCACATTCTGGGTGTCGGGCACCTGTTTTATCAGTACTACTATTTTATACATTGTTCTTACTTTTACTTCCCACACACCACTTCGCTTGTGCGGGGTTATTTTTATGTTTTTATTGGTTCCTCGTTAATCTCCACACTGCGCTTCGCTTGTGCGGGGTGTTTTTTTATCTTTTTTGCTTCATCTTTACCCCCCCACACTGCGCTTCGCTTGTGCGGGGTATTTTTCTATCTTTTTTGGTTCCTCGTTAATCCCCACACTGCGCTTCGCTTGTGCGGGGTTAATAAAATGCAGTCCCTTCGGGACTGTAAGGTGTTTTTCATTTAATTATCCGAGGGCGAGGCCGCCGTCGCAGCAGATCACCTGTCCTGTTACATACTCGGAGAGGTCGGAGGCGAGGAACAGAGCCAGTTTGGCAATGTCTTCTGGCAGGCCGGGACGGCGCATGGGTATGCGTTTCTTCCAGTCTTCGATAACATCTTCGGAGAGTTTGCCTGTCATTGCGGTCTGTATAAAGCCCGGGGCTATAGCGTTGCTGCGTATGTTGCGGCTGCCCAGCTCCTTGGCCACGGATTTGGTGAAACCGATGATACCGGCCTTGGAGGCGGAGTAGTTGCACTGTCCGGCATTGCCGTTCACACCTACTATTGACGACATGTTGATGATGGAGCCGTTGCGCTGACGCATCATCATGGCGGAGAACACTTTGGTGTAGTTGAACACCGAGGTGAGGTTGAGACGGATAACGCGGTCCCAGTCGTCGGCTGACATACGCATAAGCAGGGTGTCGCGGGTTATGCCGGCGTTGTTCACCAGCACATCCACACGACCGTATTTGGCTTCTATCTGCTTGGCAAGTTCCTGAGTTTGTTCCAGCGACGAGGCGTCGGCGGCGAAGAACTCGGCGCGTACGCCAAAAGCCTTGAGTTCGTTGGTTACGGCTTCCGAGCGTTCGTCGGCGCGGATATCGGTGAAGAGTATGTCGGCACCGTTTTTGGCAAATTCGAGGGCGATGCTACGTCCTATTCCTTGTGCCGCCCCGGTAATAAGGGCTATTTTTCCTTCTAATAATTTCATATATATTCTAATATTTGTATAATTTAATCATTGTCTTATCAAAATTTTGCTGTGGCAAACGGCATTGTCGCACACAAGTACCTCAGTGTAGCTTCCTGTGGGATAATTGGTTACTTCTATATCCAAGCTGGAAACATTGTCCATATTGCTTAAATCGTAGTTGCCCACAAGCGTAGCTGTAACTGTGTTGTAAACAAGCAGTTGAGCCGATGTTACTGTGGCGGCATACTCATAGCTTACAACAACCCAATTGCCCCCAACGGGATTTGGAGTTATTGAGCGTATGCAGCCCGGCACCACGTTTACTTTCACAGTGTCCAAATCGCGGTAGCCGTCGCTCCCGGCTGTAACTTCGAGTATGTACTCGCTCGTATGCAATGGTATAACGGAAAAATTCACTCCTTCGTATAAAAAGTTGCGATTTTTGTCATACCAGCGGTATGTGGCGTTCTCGTTTATCTGCGTGGCGTGGAGTATGGCGGTGGTGTTTAGCAGTACGGATGTGTCGTTGCCGGCGTTGGCGTAGAAAGTACGACCAGCGGTATAAACATTTTTAAAACCCTGACCGCCAGCAATTTCAGAAAAATTGTCATCGGTATATGCGACAATGTCGAAGTGGGTCGTGTCGTTTTGAGGTGTTTTGTTGGTAAGGAAATTTACCGAGGTGGATAATGTAGAATACTGCCCCGCTGTGAGTTGGAGAGGCAGCATAAAATCATCGTCTGTAATCAGCAATGTGTTGTCGTTTACGAATTTTGCACCAGTGAGCAAATCATGGTTTATAGCAGATATCAAATCTGCATCGAGTGTGAGCGAAACTTCTGCAAAGTCCGTGATTTTTTCTTCAAAAATGTTCTGTCGTTTCAGCAAACGCAGAAAACGGGTTGTGGAATTGGCGGTTGGATTGCTAATAGATATTACGGATTTGTGACTTGCGCCTTTGTTCAGATAAACGTTTTTCTGTGCCACGTTATTGTGGTCGCGCACAAGCCAATAAACACCTGTCTGTTGTTCGTTTTCATGAGCAATTGTATCGCCATCGTGCACACGCGCGAGCAGGCAGAAATGCCATGGGTCGTCAGTAAAATTTGAGCAATTAACATAATACTCCCATAATGGGGTTCGCCATTGGACTTTTTCAATTTTACTGCTGTGAGCGGGTATCGAACTCAGAGGGATGCCATTAGGAGAATCTATTGCTCCTCCCTTATAAGCAGTGTGCTGGTCGCATATAAGTGGGTTGTACGATGTCCAGTTCTCATACCAATAGTCGTTTATGCCGGCTTTTGCCCAATTTAGGAACAACCTTTCATCCCCTGTTGAAGGATAATCGCTGCGGTTGTGAATGCGCACACACACATTATAATATGTATTGCCTGTAGGATTTTCAACCCTGTTGCCGCTCAAATCTTCCAGCCAAATATCCGGGCTGTCCCAATTGAATGCTACGTTTGACGGCATAGTTCCATTATCTGTAACAGAGTCACGGATGAAAAGGTCAATAATTAAACCAACACCATCTATTACGGTATTACCAGTATTTAACGAATCCAACCAAGGTTTCAGTTTTCTATGATTATCTGCTGTATCATTACTTGTCCATGACTGACTAAATTTTCCATACAAAGCATAATCCATACTTGGATTTGTACAATTTAATGAACTACCACCATACAATTGACCTATAAGATGTCTATCATTATTGATTAATGGTGAACCAGAAGAGCCACCTTCTGTAACACTATATCCATTTGTAGTTTGATCCCAATAAAGACTCCAAAAATTACCACTTGTCGTTGGTGCAGTGTTTTTTGTAGCTATTTTTTTTATATCACCTTTAGGATGATGAATGCCAATAACAGATGTTCCAGAATTCCCAAAGTTATCCCAACCGAGATAATATTTTTTTATGCAAGAATTATCCCTTGGATCTTCATTCAGATACAACAAAGCGAAATCAGAAATCGAATTGTTTGCAAGAACCACCGCGCCATTTGTTGTATAATGCTCTGGTTCATTTATAGGATTATTACAATCTGGACTTTCATAATTCCAATAAAAAGTCCAATAATCACAATTCTCATTATTTAATGCATCATGGCCATTTAAACAATGATCAGCTGTCAAAAAAAACGGCCTATTATCTTTAGAAGTAGTATTAACTAAAGAACCTGTACAAAGATACCTACCATCAATAATAATTGCCGCAACAGCGTTTTTTTCTTTTTGCCATCCCTGACCTTCTAAACAATTAATATTAACTTGACAAGCACCTGATCTACCCAAATTTCCTGTTTCAACTCCAAAAAATCTGTATCCTTGTATTACGTATGCTATTGAAATAAACCCTATATTTTGTATATAATGTGGTACATAGTATTCAATCACTATAGAATCGCTATAAACCAATCCTGTCGCAAATCCACGAGGTTCACTGCTTGAGCCCTTATTATTTCTTGAAGTAAATGCTCCCAAAATTTGCTTTTTGTCTCTACTATAAACAAACATTTTAGCGTCATCAGGTAGCCAAAATTTATCATACAAAAGATTAATTGATTTTGCGGATGGGCAACAAATTTCCAATCTCCATAATTTATCTCCATTTGGAAGGCTAAGCCACTCACCAGAATTATCAAGATTTAAATCTACTTTGTGTGGATAACCAAATCTTGGTGGATTACCATTTTCCTCATCAATAGAATCTTCTTTACTAATCTCTTCCAAATCAATCTTTGGTAAAACCACTTGGTTATTTTCCCATTTAAGATTATCATATGAGAAACTATAAGGTTTTTCGTTAGTACTCAATTGTCCGTAAGACAAATTGCCAAACAAGAGAAAAACAATTCCTATTATCAGTATAGTTACTTCTCTCATATTCAATTATTTAAATCAATGAATTTCAAAATTATTTTTTCCTTATCGGCATATAGAGTAAACACTCCATCCTTGATTTCATATGATTCACATTTCTCCAATAATTGAATAACATCATCTTCTAATGTATTATCAATAATACCTATCTCTGTAGATAAATCAAAATAAATATCAATAACAGTATTAGACGTATCAACTGCGTAAATGCCATTGAACTCATTTATTTCACCAAAACAAACTAACTTATTTGAAACACCATCCAATTCAATCCAATAACGATTGTCGGTTATTGGAAAAGTAACAACTCCTAAATTGTCCAAATCGGTTATCTGAATAAGTTTCCATTTGATATTACATATGTTAATATTGTCTGTATTATTAATATTAACACATTCTTCATGATTTTCTTTTTCGCAGGATGTAACCGAAGTCGTTCCTATCATAGCCACCGCAATCAGCGGTAATATTTTAAATAGACTATTTTTTTTCATTTTACTTTTGTTTTTATTTTTTCAATTTATTTTTGTCGAATAATAGTTTGTTTAAAAAAATTTATTTGCCAAAACATGCCTCTTAATAATAATCAGTACTATGGTTCGTCGCATTTTGTTTATATTATTGCTGAACAAAATCATAAGTTGTTATAAAATTCTGACTGTCATCGGCTGGCAAACTATTTCAATAAATCATCTGAAATACAGTGTCTGAAATAAAATGATATTCCCAAGCACTTTCAACCGCTATCAGAGGATTAACTCTATCAGAATATGTCTCTTTTACGTACATCATATTATTATCCAATCGAAACTGTTCCCATGTATTATCATTGAACAAAAACTTCACATGCTCTAAATTGTTAGTAACTTCTGTATAATATTTTCCCAAGTTCCAATATATTGTAAGATTAACATAGTTGTCACCATCGTATTGGTAGGTATAACACTCTACATTTTCTTCATTCTTTTCCTTTTTGCATGATGTAGCCATTACCATCCCCACCAAAGCCACCGCAATTAGCTGCAAAACTTTTTTAACAAGTGCTGTTTTCAATAGTACTCCTTTCGTTTTATGGTTATTTGGTGTCATTTTTCACAATAATTCAAACTGCAAAGATACGATTTTTTTGACTTGGTCTTTGGTCGATGGTCACCGGTCTTTGGTCAGTAGACTATTGACTACTTATTATTAAGTAAAGGTCGAGTCTCTCCGAGACGCTGTTTTCAGAGGGTTTATTCTCACCCCCGCACTGCGTTTTGGAGGTTCTCCGCTTTGCTATCGAAACAGCCACATGCTGTTTCTTCATGTGGAGTTATTGATATCATGTGTCTGCGACACATTTTTGGTAAATAATTTAATTATCATTTTCACTTTTGACTTTTGTCCTTTGACCTTTGTCCTTTGACTTTTGACGAAAAATCACAAATTACTAATTAGAGTTTCCTTACTGCCACGCAGGCGTTCTGTCCGCCGAAGCCGAAGGAGTCGGAGATGGCTATGTCGGCCTGCACCTGGCGTGCGGTATGCGGTATGTAGTCGAGGTCGCAGTCGGGGTCGGACTCGTTGAGGTTGATGGTTGGCGGCAGCACTCCGTGTTTGAGGGTAAGAGCCGTGGCCACCATTTCCAGTCCACCTGCTGCTCCGAGGCAGTGGCCGAACATCGATTTGTTGGAGCTTATCATGGCCTTGTGTGCCAGCTCTTCGCCGAGCGACTGTTTCAGTGCCATGGTCTCGGTTTTGTCGTTGAGGGCCGTGCCGGTGCCGTGGGCGTTCACGTACAGCATCTCGCCATTGTATTCGGCTTCTTTCAGCGCCTGCTCTATGGCGATGGTCTGCGACTTGGCGTCGGGACGCGGGGCTGTGTAGTGGTAGGCGTCGCAGGTGTTGCCGAAACCGCACACCTCGGCGTAAATCTTGGCGCCGCGTTTGCGGGCGTGCTCGTATTCTTCGAGGATGACGATGCCGGAGCCTTCGCCGATGACGAAACCGCCACGGCGTTTGTCGAACGGCAGCGAGGCCTCGTTGGGGTTGGTGGCAAGCGACAGGGCTTTGCTGTTGGCAAATCCCGACACAGCTATGGGCACTATGGCCGACTCAGTTCCACCGGCAATAATGGCGTCGGCGTAGCCGTGTTTGATGTTGCGGAACGCCTCGCCTATGGAGTGTGTGGCGGTGGCGCAGGCCGTAACTATGGGCAGGCAGGGGCCTTCGGCGTGATACTGTATGGCTATGTTGCCAGCGGCGATGTTGGAAATCATCATCGGCACAAACAGTGGCGACACGCGACCCACGCCTTCGGTCATCATTTTCTCGTGCTCGGAGCAGAGGGTGTGTATGCCACCCACGCCGGAGCCCACAAAAACGCCCAAGCGTTCGGGTTCACACTCCAGACCGCTGTCTTTCATGGCCTGCGAGGCGGCGGCCAGCGCGAACTGCGAATAACGGTCGGCACGGCGCATCATGCCTTTGTCCACGTCGAATGCGGTGGGGTCGAAATCCAAGACTTCGGCGGCTACACTAACTTTCTGACCTTCGGTGGACATATTTTGTATCGGACGGATGGCGCAAACGCCTTTCTGAAGGTTGTCCCAAAAAGTGGCCACATCGTTGCCAAGGGGCGAAACCACGCCTAATCCGGTTATAACTACTCTTCTTTCCATTGTTGATTGTTTATAGTTGTTTAACTGTTTAATTGTTGATGGTTTAGTTGTTTAATGGCTGTTTGGGTAGAAATATATGTGTTTAATTACCAAGTGTTTAATTGCTAACTGCTAATTACTAATTACAAACTCAAAACACTTAATTCCCAACTCCTAACTCCTAATTATCACTGCCATTCCAGCAGGCAGGCGGCGGATACGAAACCGGCACCGAAAGCCGACATCACTATCTTGTCGCCTTTGTGGATACGGCCGTTGGCCAGCATCTCGTCGAGCAGAATGGGTATGCTTGCCGACGATGTGTTGCCGTAAAATTCGATGTTGGATGGGAATTTTTCTTCGGGTTCTTTAAGCTGCGAACGTATGCCGTCGATAATGCGTTTGTTGGCCTGATGTATGAGGAAATAGTCGATGTTGGACGGGGTAAGTCCCTGACGGGAAAGCATTTTCATTATGTCTTTCGACGATTCCGACACTGCTTGGCGGAAAAGCTCGCGGCCTTTCATCACCAGAGGTTGGCCTTTGATGTAGTTTTTCTCGTAAGGAGTCTGTTCCAAGCCACGCTCGTAGTACAGCACGTCGCGGTTGTATATCATGGTAAGCTGCACGTCCTTGAACGAGTCGCCGGGGCCTACTATCACTGCACCTGCGCCGTCGGCAAAAAGTATGCTGCAGTCGCGCTCGGCCCAGTTGCAGTATTTGGAGGGTTCCTCGGCACACAGAATCATGATATATCTTGCGTTGCCCGCCTTTATCATGCTGTCGGCCAGCATCATGGCGTTCACGAAACCGGCACATGCCACGTTGATGTCCAATCCGGCGCACTGTACGCCGATACGCTCCTGCATAAGGCAGCTTAAGCCGGGAGTTACGTGGCGGTTGGCCACATTGGAGCAGATAAGGAAATCTATTTGTTCGGGACTGAGACCAGATGCTTCGATAGCTTTTTTGGCGGCTATTTCGGCAATGTCGTAGAGGGTTTCGTCGGAGAGCAGACGGCGGGCCTTGATGCCAGTGCGTTCTGTAATCCACTCGTCGCTTGTATCCAGAAATTTTGCCAAATCGTTGTTCGTAACCGATAAAGATGGTAACGCGCTTCCTGTTCCTATTATTTTCATAAAGATTTAATAGTTAGTTAGTTATATTTTACCTTTGGTACAGATTTATACAAAACTGTACCGTGTCTTTACAGTTTTTTTACTTCAATTGCGCGGTGCAAAGATACAACTTTTTTACGACTCCACAAAACCACGACCAGACACACAACCCCATCGCACTGATTATTAAAACATTATGCCAAATCCACTTAACAATATTTAACAAGCGGCCACACCTCTGGCAATAATTTTCAAGGCCGTTTTGCAGGGAAATTCATTCCACGAAAAAGCGGCTATCGCATTTTTTTCGCTAAGTTCTCAATAGTGTCCAAAACGTTTTTTCTAAAATATAGTTGATAAAATAAAATGGGAG
>ERZ842401.2675-NODE-2675-length-23499-cov-7.005460_pt1 | contig 23499 bp, 43 predicted proteins | sample MGYA00521270_ERZ842401 | MGnify/ENA primary metagenome ERZ842401 (study PRJEB31892, sample SAMEA3878208) | bioreactor metagenome | biome: Moose rumen | place: Sweden | collected 2011-10 | study: EMG produced TPA metagenomics assembly of the PRJEB12797 data set...
TTCCGATCTTCCCGCGCCAGGCATTCCTGCAGGCGGGCGTCCGCCGCGGCGATCTCCGCCGCACGTCCGCGGTCGGCGGTCTCCGCCATGCGCTTCAGCTCCGCGATCCTGGCCGTGATGGCCCTGGCCGTCTCCGTCGTCTCGAAGGGCTCCGGCTCGGTCAGCCCCCGCCTGATCTCCTCCCGGCGGGCCTTGAGCGCTTCGGCGTCCTTGTTGCACGCTAACGCCTGGGCCTCATATTCGTCCGCCTTGGCCTGCAGCTCCGCGATCATGGTCTTGTTGGCCGTTGCCACGCCTCGGGCGTTGATGGTCGCCAGGCGCTCCGAGCGGCGCTGGTTGAAGTCGGCCCGCATGGCCGCGATCTGCTCCTCCGGCAGCCTGCGCCCGCACGTGGGGCAGGTCTCCTGGTCGGCGTCGAACTTCACCGCCGCAGCCTCGCGGTATTCCTGAAGGATGGTTTCACGCAGGGCGATCATGCGCTCCGCCTGGCGGCGGGTGACGGCGGCGTCAGCTCTCAGGTCCTCCGTCTCGCGCTCCTTTGCCCTGATCTCCTTCTCAATGTCCGCCAGGGCGCTGTACGTGCCCGCAGCGGCCTCCTGGGCGGCCCTGGTGTATTCGGCCTTGGCTCTCGACAGCTCCGCCTCCGCGTCCGTCAGGGCCGCCTGGGTGCCGCTGTCGCCGGCTGCGACGCCGTCCGCGAGCTTGCGGCTCTCCGCCGTTGCCTGGGCCGCTGCGTGAAGCCTGGCTTCCAGGACCTCTTTACTGGGCAGGTTCGCCGGGATGGCCCGCTGGGCCTCGTCGATGCGGTCCGGGAGCGTGTCGAGCTGCCGGTTGATGTCGGCCTTGAGCGCCTTGGCAATCTTGGCGTATTCCTCGACGGTGTAATACTGGCCCAGGGTGCCGGGCTTCAGGAGATACGTGGGCAGGTCGATCAATTCGGCGCTGCTCTCGATGACCGTCTCGTCGGTGACGTCCCCGCAGATCTCCAGGAGCAGCTCCCGGCGCTTCTTCCACTCCATGACCTCCGGGAAATAATCGGGCATGGTCAGGAGCTTCATCATTTCATCCCCGCCGCAATGGCCGGAGACGGTCGCCATGTATTCCTTTTCCTTGACGGGGACGCTGTCGATGTAGTAGTCGATGGCGTTGCCGGTGTACTCGGCGGTCGCGGCGCCGCGCTTCTTCTTGTAGACCTCCCGGAGCGTCTTGCCCAGGGTGATGCGGCTGCCGTCCTGCAGGACGAAGGTGGCGGTGACGCTGTGCTCCAGGTTGTGCTTCTCACCGTCGGCGCCGCGGGTCTTGGGGCTCCAATTCTTCGCGCCGGTGCTGGGCTTGTCGAACAGGAGCCAGGTGATGGCGTTGAAGATGGTCGTCTTGCCCGTTCCGTTGTCGCCGTAAATGGCGGCGCTGTGGCCGTCCAGGTCGATCTTCATGTCCCGGATGCCCTGGAAATTGCTGAGTTGGATGCTGATGATCTTCATGGGTGTCCTCCTTTCACGATGCGAATAATTCTTGACTAATCTGTACTTGTTGCGGTAAGATGTTCGTGTGTCCTTGGGGGTCGGCGTTCGCGCCGGCTCCCTTGCTTTTTCTCTGCTCATACATGGCGTGCGTCCAGTCGCTGAATGCCTCGGCCTGTATGGCCTCGATCACAAGGTCGGCGATGTAGCCGATGGTTCTGCGTGCTCCGCCTTCATCCCCAAAACGGGCGATAAGGTCCTGGAGCTTTCTTTTTGCCTGGCCGTAATACTTCGCCCAGGCGGCGTCGCTGATCTCCCGGCCGAGCCAGCCGCTGACCTCCTCCCGGATGATGTCGTCGCGCCCGCTGCTCATCCCATCATCCCCCCGAAAAACGCGCCGCCGCTGAACATGGTTAGGCCGATGATGACCTGGATGACGAGCTGGCTGTTGGTGATCGTCCCGGCGTCGCTGGCCCCCGCGGTTCCGAGCAGGAGCAGGAAGCCCAGGCCGCAAACGATACGGAAAAATCCCTGCACCCGCCGGATGGTTTTCTTTTTCATTTCTTCACCCCCAGATGTATTCCCGGCAAAAAACATGAGCCCCGATCTGGCCCCAGACCCTGTCGTTCTCTCCGCCGGTTGAAAAGAAAACGACGTCGGTGTCCAGGATCGGCGTGCCGTAAAGGGCCGCCTCGATGGCTGCGTACTGCATGGCGTTCGGCTCCACGCGGCCGATGCTGTAAACCGTTGAAAACTGCGGGACCTTGGTGTGCTCGTCCTGATGAAGAACGTCGTGGACGGTGTCGGGGAAGGCGGTGTGCAGGACCCGGTTCAGGATGACCTCGACGACGGCCTGCTGGCCCTCTGCACTCTGATTGCCGGCCTCCGCGAAGGTGACCTGGGCCAACTCCTCGATCTCCGCCTCGCTGATCTCGATGGTTGCGTAGCGTTCATTTCTCACCGGCGCGGGCTCCGGCGCCTGATCCGGCGCGTGGGCGTCCGCTTCGTCTTGGTCCTCCTGGGCCTCTGTCGTGGGCTGCGCCGGCCCTGTGGCCTTGGTTTTGGGCAGGATGGGTACGATCACGTCCAAGGGCGTCGCCCGCTCTCCTGCGTGCTCTGTGGCCTCCGGGCCGGGGATTCTGGATGCCTCGATGGTGGCCCGCAAGGCGATCACCACGGCCAGGACCACGATCAGCACCAGAAGGATCACCGTCAACACGATGGCCTTTGTTCTCGCTCTCATGGCTGCCTCCTTAAAGCCCGCACCGCTCGATCAGGTAGGCTCTCGATACGCGGCCGGCGTTTGTGATGTAGCCCTTTGCCTGCAGCTCCTTATTGCATCGCTGCATGATGTGGTACGCCGTCGATTTGCTGACCTGAAGGAGCTCCATGACCTGATCTACCCGCAACATCTGAACGGGCTTGTCCTTCGCGTTTACGTCCATGTTTTCGCCTCCTGTCATCTCATAATGAGATATTGCTTGTTGTCTGCTCTCGAATTGTGAACTTCACGGGCAAAAAAATTTCGCTTACCTCCACGCCGAGAACATTTGCGATCCTCTCCGCAATGTCCGCCGGGATGCTGCGGGCTCCCGTCTCGTACTGGTTATAGCTGGATGTTGCGACGCCGATGTTGCTGGCGACGTATTCCTGGGTGAAGCCCCGCGCTTTCCTGACGTCCTCGATCTGTCTCATGTTGTTCTCACGTCCTTCCCTTGCTCTCATATTGAGGATTTACAGCCTAATTATAATTTCTCATTTCGTGAATGTCAAGCACTAATTTCACATTTCGCATAACGCATATTTATCTTTTGAAAAGCCCGTGATATAATTTCACAAAATGAGAAATGGGAGGGAAATCGGATGCAAACGATACTCGGCGCCCGGCTCCAATTCCTGCGAAAAGAAGCCGGCCTGACTCAAAAACAACTTGCCGATAGGCTCAACACGGCAAATAACACTATCTCACAATATGAAAACGGGGACCGCACCCCAAGCATCGAAACGCAAATGAACATTGCCAGGCTGTTTGGCGTCTCCATTGACTTCCTTGTCGGCCGCACGGATGACAGGAGCCCACGGCCGGAGCGTCCATCTGGCAGCCCTCCTCCCGCAAATCCGGCGTACCTTGAGGCGCTGCAATACCTCGACGGGCTTTCTGACGAGGGCATGGCCTCCGCCTTGCGCTGTCTCCAGGCGATCAAGGCGCTGGACGACGTGAAGGGCGCCGCTGCTAATTTGACCATAATCGAAAAGAACGCTTGAAACGTGAATGCCGGCGTCTCGGCATTCCCTGGCGTTGGGACTGAAGGGGGGGGATTCTTCCGTGCCGATTCTGATCATCCTTGTCGTCATCCTGATCGTCATTGTTCTGGGCAGCGCCGTGCTGGAAGCTGTCGGGAACATGCTGGGCCTCACGATCTTCGCGGGCGCGAGTATCGTGAAACGGATTCGTGACCGCCGGGCCCGTAAAATGGCGGAACGTGCCGCGGCTGCCGCTGATCCGGCGCCCAGGCGGATTGAAATATCCTGTCCGTGCTCGGCAAAATTCCAGGTCAACATCAAAAAACCGGGCGGCCCGATGTTCTTCACCTGCCCGACGTGCGGGCAGAAGCTGCGGGTCGATACCTCGAAAATGGTCAAATAACTATGTCTGTATACAAGAATCCGAATACCGGGAAATGGTATTGTATTTTTCGGGTGACGGACTGGACGGGGAAACGGAAGCAAATCAAAAAGGCGGGCTTCACCCGCCGCGCTGATGCCCTGGAATATGAACGGAATTACATGGCGAAGGAGTCGGGCTCCCTCGATATGACTTTCGGGGCCCTGGTCGATCTCTATATGGCCGACGCGAAGGCGCGGCTGCGGCCCACCACGGTCGATAACAAAACGTGGATCATGGAGAAGAAGATCCTCCCATACTTCCGGGACCAATACGTCACCGACATCACACCGGCAAAAATCCGAAAATGGCAGACGGAGCTGATCAAGAAGGGGTATGCTCCGACGTACCTGAAAACGATCAACAATCAGCTGACCGCCGTGTTCAATTACGCCGTCCATTATTACGGCCTGGCCTCTAATCCGGCCGAGGCTGCCGGCTCGATGGGGAAACGGAACGCAGGGGAGATGGATTTTTGGACCCTGGACGAGTTTGAAAAATTCATCGTCGGCATGGAAGGGGAGCCGACGGCGCGGATGGCGTTCAATCTCCTTTTCTGGACCGGGATGCGCGAGGGCGAGCTCCTGGCCCTCACGCTGAACGACGTGGATTTCGACCGCTCCGGCATACATATCCGCCGGAGCTATACGCGGCTGCACCAGGACGATCTGATCCAGGACCCGAAAACCGACAAGGGCCGCCGATTCATCCCGTGCCCGGCTTTCCTGATGGACATGATGCGGGACTATGTCGGCCGCCTGTACGAATACGCCCCGGAGGAGCGCCTTTTCCCGTTCACAAAATCCTGGGTGAACAGCCAGATGGAGCGATGCTGCAAACGCACCGGGGTCCGAAAAATCCGCGTGCATGACGTCCGGCATTCCCACGCCTCCGTCCTGATCAACAACGGGGCAAATCCGCTCTTGCTTGCTGACCGCATGGGGCACGAGAAGGTCACGACCACCATGGACATTTATTCCCACCTGTACCCGGACAAGGGGCAGGCCCTCGCGGCCACCCTGGACGCGATCAAAACGGAGCACGACCACCAGCGCGTCGCCGATGCTGCGCCGGACGATCCGCCCACGCCTGAGCCTGATTTCTGATCCCGTGTTACCTTTTTGTTACTCCGACATAAAAACGCCCCCGGAAATGCGTATTATTATACGCTATTTCCGGGGGTTTTCTGTATTATTTGCTGATTTATAAACGATATTCAGGGGAATATGAAAACGGTTCTTTATTCGTATTCGATGGTCGTCGGGTGGTTTTCTGTTCTTTTCATCTTTTCCCCTCCGATTATTGCCGCTTTTCTCTGTATTTCCTGCCGTGTCTTGGAGTGCAAAAAATCTTGTTACTTCTTTGTTACTCCGCGGGCGGCTCGCTTGCATCGTCGTGAATGCCGAGCTGCTTCAGGTAAGCGTCGATGGCTGCGACGATGAAGTCCGACCTGGACGTGGTGCCGGGCTGCTGCTCCAGGTAATCGTCGATGATGTCCAGGGTCCCGGTCGGAATATGCACCGTCGTCGGGACGCGCCTGTATTTGCCTTTCATCGGGCGGCCATATCCTGCCATGTTATCCCCTCCGTGCGTCATAGGCTGCATTCGTCAGTCTGATCAGGGTCGTCTGGACCTCCGGGTTCAGAGCGTTGGTCCACTCCGCCGGGATGGCGTCGTACCCGTACCAGGCGCCGGCGAGCCCGCCGGTGATAGCTCCGTTGGTGTCGGCGTCACCGCCCAGGTTGACGGCCGCGACGACGGCCTCCTTGAAGGAGCCGGTGGTCGCCAGACTGCCCACGGCGATCCGCATACTGTCCACGACCCAGCCGCCGCTTGCCGGAGCCACGCTGTCGGCGTTGGCTGCCTCCAAATACTCCGGCACGGCTCGGCACCGCTCGGCCAGGAACTCCGCCGGGCGGAGCCTGTCCTGTATCTGACTTTCCGATGCTGTTAGTAAGTGTACCATACGAGTATACAAAATGCAAGCCTCGGTTGATCTTTCCCCCGCGTGGGTCATCCAGGCGATCCGCTGCGCCTTGGTGAGCGCCTCGATCAGGGAATGGTAATACAGGCCGGGGTACACGCTGCGCATGAGGGCGCCGTTGCCCTCGACGGGGTGGCCAACGCTCCGCTGGGTTTCCCTGGCTGCATTCAGCCATTGCTCCGGCGTCGGGTTTGTTCCTCCGTGCCGCTGGGCGTTGAAGATGCTGGACGCGCAGGCGCCCCCGATGTCCTTGGGGCCGCTCTCGGACCACTTGATAAACCTGCGGCCGATGGCCTGGATCGGATCGGAAGGCGCCTCGTCGATGCCCTCCGCCACGCAAAGGGTCATCTGCGTGTCGTCGGTTACCTCTCCCGGCTGCAGGTTTAGCCAGCCGCCGCCGATCATGCCGGTCAGATGGCCGTGCCTGGCCGCGATCTGATCCCGGTCCATAAACTCCACCGGGCCGCCCATGGCGTCGCCCACGGCCACGCCGAACAGGGCGCCGGCGATCCTCTTTTTCATATCTGTCATTTCTTTGCCTCCTCGATGATTTCCACCCGCCACGGCCAGCCAAGACGGTTTAATAAAAATGCGCTCTCGAAGCTCCGCTTTTCCGCGGTGCCCTTATTCTTGCGGCACCTGATCGTCGTTTGATCCCCCAGGTAAACGTCGAGGCATTTGCACCCGAAGCACACGTCAAACGAGAAGCCCTCCGTCGTCTGGAACGGGCAATAAAAACGGTCGATGATAGTGGCCTCGCCTTGGGCGCTCATTTCCCGGCCTCCCCCTTGAGCTCCCGGCGGGCTTTCGCCAGGAGCCATTTTTCGATGCACTTCACGCAGTCGTCATCCGTCGGGTCGAAACGCCTGCATTTCTCATAGGTGTCATACCGGCACAAGCCGCCGGCCTGCATGATCACGGCGGCGATGTGGACGGCCCGGCGGGCTTCGCCCTTTTTCTCCGTGATTTCGCGGGCCTTTTGGTATCTCTCACACTCCAGAACGCTGACGGCCTTACATGCTGCCGCCGGCGCTGGGATGCCCGACGGAATGCAGCAGCCCTTTTTGTCAACGAATGGGCACAAAGTCGATTTGGCGTTACTCCACACGGTTTTTCCTCCTCTCATAAATGGACGCCGTCGGGGTACTCGATGAAGATTTCCCCATCGTCGTCGATGCTGAACGATCTGAAGCTCTGATGCTCCGCTACGAGCCAGCCGGCCTCTTTCATGACACCGGCCACATACTGGAACGGGCAGGCGCGGACGGTGCGCCGGGTGCCGTAGCGGGTCGTAACCAGCCGCGGCGCCGTGTTCTTCTTGATAGCCCGGTATGCTGCGGTGTTGGTCTCGATGTCCATGCCGAAGGTCATGCCATCCTGGTAATACCCGCGAAAATGCTTCATCCGTGGCCCTCCCATTGCTCCCGTCGCCGCTGCTCCTGCTGCTGTTTTACGATGGCCTCCATGGTGTCGGCCAGATCCAGCTTGTCCCTGTATTTGTCCCCGATGACCCTGCGGGCGATCTCCAGCATTTCGGTCACGCGGTCGGTGAAGATGCCGCTGTTCTGTCTGGCCTGCTCTCTGGCCTCCCACAGCCCCAGGAGCCGGTATCGCTCCCGGTCGGTGATGTTGCCGTAGCCGTAGGCGTCCTGGATTTCGTCGGGGCTGCTGTAATCCTCCAAATCGACGAACATGGTGGCCAGCTCCTCCGCCTGCTTCTTGCTGCGGGCGGAGAGCTTTTTCTTCTTGTACCGGGCCGCGGCGTCTCTGATCAGCTCGTCGGCGGTGGCCAGGTCCCGGCGGATGCGCTGGGCCTCGATCCTGATGGCCTCGTAATCGTGCCAGGGCAGGGCGTCGATGTTTGCCCGGTCGATGGGGTTGATGCTCATGGTGTTCTGTCCTTCTTTCTGGCTGGTGTAGCCCTCTTGTTCCAAAACTCGAAGAGCTCGTTGCCTTTCCTGCTCCACGGGAACACGAAGCGCGTCCTGCAGCCCTTGCACTCGACGACGCTGACGACGCCGATGCCCGTGTCCCAGGGCGTCACGCTGCCGCCGCAAAACGGGCAGCCGGCCATTTCCTCCACCTGGTCGATCTGTTCGTTCACAGGCTGCCCTCCTCGATCACGGCCCGCATGAAGGAGCCGGCATACTCGCAGATCCGGGTGGGGTGAAGCCCGTCGTCGATGGTGGCGATCTGGATGTAGGACGGCGGCCGGTTGGTCCACAGCTTCAGGACCTGCTCCGCCCACTCAAATCCCCATCGGTCGAGCCGCTCCCGCCGGGCGTGCAGGGTCGCCGCGACGCAAAGCGCCACGGGGACCCGCCCGTGCTTCCTGATGACGTCGTTGAAGCCGGTCATCACAGCCGGGGAGGAGAGCTCCTTGTTCGCCGCTCTCACGCGCTGCACAAGCGCGACCTTGGCCTCGCGGCTGCCGTCTCCGTTGGCTCCCTTGATCTCCCTGGCCAGCTCTCTGTCGATCTTCATGTTGTTCTCCTCCCTTGGAGCATCGCTTTCATTTCCAACTCGGTCAGCTCCAATACCAAAAGGTCAAATGCTTCATAATGCCGGACGACCTCACCGTACCAGGTCAGGTCGGCCTCAATGGCCCAGCAGGCGCCGTATTGGACGCGCTGCACGACGATCCCGATGGCGCCGGTCGGCGCAGTGATGAATGCGGGGAGCTCCCGGAGGAGCTCCGCCGCTTCTCCCTTGGCCTGGGCCTCCAGGGCCACGGCCTCGGTCAAATCCCCGCAGAACATGTACGACATGGGCGGCCCTCACTCGTGGGCGTGGGATGCGTAAATCACGCAGCCGGGGTGGGTCTTATACTCCGCGGCCGTCCGCTTCTCGAACTCCTGATCGTCCAGGAGCACCGGCGGGTCGTACACGTCAACGTGGTCGAGGTTTCCGTCCTCCCCGTACACCTTGACGGCGTAGACGGCGTGGGCCGCTCTGGCGGCCTCCCTGGCCTCTCTGGCCTGCTTGGCGAACTCCATGAGCTCCCGGATGAAGTCCCTGTTGTTCCTGTACTGCGGGACGACGTAGACGCTGGGCCCATGCACATAATACTTGATCACTTGACCGCCCCCTCTCTGATCTGGATGCGCACCCGCTCCCGCCCGTACCAAACACGCAGGACGCGGCGCCCGTACTCGGTGATGATCCCGGCGTCCTTCATGCAAGTCAGATACCCGTCGAGCTTCTTGCCGTACTCGTTGACGCTGGCGGCGTCGTTGCGGATCGTCCGCTGGGCGATGAGGTCGCTATAGACCTCGATGGTGTGCCGGTGCTTCTCCGGGATGCTGCTTATCAATTCCCTTGTGCTCATGCTCTTTTCGCCTCCTCCACGAAAGCGGCGGCCTCCTTGCGGCTGCCGAAATAATCAACGTAGATGTCCTTGGTGCGGGTGCTCTTGTAACCCTGCTCCGGCTTCTTCTCCGTCTGCACGGTGCCGGTGATGGCTGCCGTGACGCGGCCGTGGTCGTCGTAGGACGACGTGACGCAATACCAGGTTTTCATGCTCTGACCTCCTGAAAATGTCCGTTGATGCTGTGATCCCACTCGATGGTCCCGTCGATGAACTGAAGGATGCCCTTGGCCGTGAACGTCCAGCCGCTCTCCACGTTCTGCATGACCGCCGAGGCGTTGCTGAAGCCGCCGGCGGCGTTGTAAAACATGGGCCCGGCAGCCGACGGGGCGAGGCACCGATACCGACCGCCGCCGCGGTTGGTGTAGACCTGGCCGACGGTGGGCTCGAAACGCTGCCCCTTGTCGATGGCCCAGATCTTCTCGTTGGTGCCGTCGGGGTGGAAGATGACCTCCCGGTCCTCGGCGTCGGCGTAATGGGCCACGACGGAGACGTCCTTGCCGGTCTCCGCAGCGCGGGTCTTGGCGCCGTTGACGGCCTGCTCCGTGATCCTGGTGCTGAATATGTGCTTGCCGTCCTGGCTGACGGTGTAATTGGTGCGCGTCATAGCTGTCCCTCCTCACTCTTTCGGCGCCCTGGTGCACAGATCATAGACCACATAAGATATTGCACGCATGGGAGCGTTTTTCGTTCCGACCTGGCACATAATCGCGGTTACATAAAGTTGCGGGTGTCTCGGCGTGTGATCTCCGCAAACAACGGCGAGGTCCTTGTACGCCGGACTTGTGACGATTGCCCTGTACTGTTTTCTTGTCATGGTGTCCTCCTCTCAGATGTCCTTGCTGATCCTGGCCAGGAGTCTGTACAGCTGTTCGTTATCCGCCCAGGTGATCTTTTCGCCGTGCTGGTAGGCGTTGTCGATGGCCGCGCTGACCTTGTTGATGTCGTCCTGGCTCTTGGAGGCGATGATCTGATCGACCAGGGCCTTGTATGTCTTGATGCTCGCCATGTGTGTCCCTCCGTGCCCTCGTGACCTCCGGGGCGGGCCCTTGTGTTTATCCGAGCTTCTTGCTGACGACCTTGTCGCAGTACAGCCCGCCGGACTTCCTCGCCCTCGCCATGACCCACAGGAAGGTGTCCATCAGGTCGGCGAAATTCTCGTCGCGCATGTAATACTCCAAATTCTCGGCGTCGTCGGTGCCGATGGAAATGTCGCCGTAGTCGATGTCGCCGTCGGCGACGCCCTCGGTCAGCCAGCCGCTGAAAACGTCCTCGTCGTTGACCTGCCGGGTGATGTACTCCATGGCCTTGATCATCTTGATCCGCTCGATGCTGTCCATGTTCTCCTCCTTACTTCCTGTAGGCCGCAAAGGTCATGCGGTTGATGCCGATGCTTTTGCCGACGACGCCGAAGTCGTAATCCTGGAAATGGGTGGGCTCGGTGTAGCCCTCCTTGGCGGCGTTCTCTCTGCTCTTGAAAACCTTGTCGATCTTCACGGTGCAGAATCGCGGGGTGAGGACGTAATCGCCCTTTTTGATCGTGCCCTTTTTCATTGTGTGCCCTCCTGTATTAACCGATGCGGTTTATTGATTGTAGCATCATTATAAACCGATGCGGTTTATAAGTCAAGCAAAAAAAGAAGGCCCGGACAAAAAATTTCCGGGCCCATGAAACACGCCGGGCCGCACCTGCTCCCCCACCCTGCGGAGGGTGCAAGGATTCGATGCGGCGCGGCGCCGCCCCGTTTGCGGCCGGGGCTTCCGCTTTTTCGGTCCCCACTTTGGCAGGGGATGGCCGGAGCCTTACGCTCCGAAATGCTGGGCCGTGCGGCGGATCAATGCCGCGGCCTGGGCGCGGGTGATGGCGTCCTCCGGGTGGAAGGTGCCGTCCTCGAAGCCCGTGAAGATGCCGCGCTCCACGCACCAGCGGAGATCCTCCTCGTACCATGCGCCGGCGGGAACGTCGGAGAAGATGAGCTCCGGCTCCTGGGCGGCCTTGCCGGCATAATCCGGCAGGCAATACCCCCGGATGTACCTGGCGTTGACCGCGATGCTCCGACGCTTGACGGCGTCGGAGCAGTTGCCCTCGATCACGGTGATCGTGCCGTTGCTGCAGGTCTCGACGATGCCAACGTGATCCGGCGCCCCGGTATAATCGCCCTTGCCGGAGTCCTCCCACCCGTACATGATCAGGTCGCCGGGCTGGGGGACGTAGGCGTCGTCCTCCATCCACCGGCCGGCCGCCTGGTACAGGGAAATCATGCGGTAGCAGCTGCACTCCGGCAGGATGACGTCGGTGATCCCGCACGCCTGGCCGACGGCCGAAACGGTGGCCGCACACCAGGCGTCGGTGTACCGCATGGTGTACCCCACCGGCAGCGGGCGGATGCTGTTGTAGATGTCGATGATCTCCTTGTGGGTGCCGTCGGCCTCATTCCGACCGAGCCACGCCCTGGCCTGGGCGACGGCCTTGGCCCTGAGCTCGCCCTCGGTCATTTCTCGACCTCCGGCATTCCGGCCACGACGGACTTGAGCAGGCTGATGACGGCCGCGACGGCGACCACGGAAAGGACGTGCAGCCAGCTCACTTCCTCCACGCCGACGCCGACCGGGATCATGGCCAGCGCGGTTTCTGCCGCGGTCCACCCGGCACGCTTCAGCGCGGCGATCAGCTTCTCTTTTGCTTTGTTGCTCATGTGTACCTCCTATTTTATCCGATGCCGATGTGTCCCAGGACGAAGCCGATCAGGGCCGCGAGGAGGGCCCAGACGACCTTGTCCACAAGCCCGTCCCACCGCTTGGCCGGCTTCTCCGCCAGGGCCTTCACGTCGGACTTGATTTCTTTCACGTCGGTTTCGACGGTTTCCTGCTTGGTGGCCAGGACCTCCACGGATGTCACCAGCTTGTCGAAGTTGTCCTGGCGCTCCTCCATGGTGTCGATGCGCTTGGTGTTGCTCTTACTGCGGGCCTCGACCTCGGTGATCTTGACCGCCATTTCCTCAGTAGTCATTTGCTCCTCCTCCCTTGCGGGAACTGAATCAAAAAACGCCGCGCCGGTAGGGCTCCGAATGTGCTGCAGCATGGCCGGCCCCCTCCGTTCTCATTCTGTTATCATAAACGTGTCCGGGATTTCACCCGCGCCAAGGATGCGTGTATAATCCCGTTCCGATGCCTCGATCTGCTCCGCCAGGGCTGCGTCCAGCGCCTCCACCTCCCGGAGGCGGGCCGCTGCCCGGCTGATGATCCTGGCCTGCGTCTCCACCACCTGGCAGAGCCCCTCGATGATCTGCAGATTGCTCATTTTGCGCTCTCCTCGGTCCCTGATATGGGTCGATCCCGTATAATGTGCGGAAATACTCCCGCATGTTCTCGACGGCCTGGGCGTTCGGCCCCTTGATGGCCACCTTGCCGAGCCGCCGCTTCTTGTTGTTCTTCCTGGCCCGCTTGCGCTCCACGCCGGCGGCCCAGGAAATGAAGCTGTTGCAGGGCGTTTCCAATGGAAGCCGCCCCGCTGCCACGAGCCCCCGCATGTGCCGGAGCTTCCGCTTTTCCCTTGTGATGGACGTCTTGCTGATCTTCACGATGACCTTGCCGGTCTCTGTGACGATGAAGCGGCGCTGCAGGAACGTGATACCCTGCTTCAATGGGAACAGGCTGGTCTTTTTGTTCAGCGTCAGGTCCGATGCGTCGAGCCGCTTCCTGATCTGCTCCCGGCACCAGGCCAGGTATTCCTTTTCCGGGTGGACCAGCACGAAATCGTCCATATACCGGGCATACACGGAAATGTGGAGACGCTCCCGGATGAAATGATCCATATCATCCAGGACGCATAACTCGATCAGCTGACTGACCTGGCTGCCGAGGCCAATGCCCCGGTCGCCGGGGAAGGAGTCGATGATCTGCTCCACGGCCCGGCACACCTGCGGGTCCTGGACGCGCTTGCGGACAGCCCGCTTTGCGATGTCGTGCGGCGTCGATGCGAAATAGCTCTTTATGTCGCACTTGAGAGCCCAGCCCTCCGCGCCGTTGTGCCGGTAAAAACGGCGGAGCTGTTCCGTCAGTCGCTCGATGGCGTCGTCCATGCCGCGGTCCACCTGGCAGGCGTAATTGTCCCGGATGAAATGCTCGGTCAAATCGCCGTACAGGCCGCCGTCGCACAGGGCCCGCTGGTATTGCCGATCCCGTAGCTGCGTTGCCATGACCTCCCGCCGCTTGGGGTCTGTGACGGTAAACTTCAAATATGGCCGGATTTGGTACGTGCCGGCGAGGAGCTCCTGCCGGAGCCTGTAGGTCTCTTTTAATCCGTCGGCCACGTACCGGGCTGTGCTGTCCTTCCACATGACCCCGTTCTTGATTTTCCGCATGGCCTTGTAAAGGCTCTCGAAGCTGATGATGTCGTTGTAGATGTTTTCGTAACTCATACGCCACCACCTCCCGGCGTGATCAGCAGAACGGCCCGCGGGCCGGCTGCATCACCGGGTTCTATTCTCCCTTTCGGGGATGGGTGAATCGCTCCTTGTGTGAGCGCACTGGTTTCGACCTCTTTGGGTTTACTCCAAGCTGGCAAATCTCACAATCGGCCGCCACGCCCTCGTTGCGGTTGTAGGCGTTCGCGTTGCTGTTGGTGTTGCCGTCGGTGTTCACGTTCCGCACGTTGTTCGGGTTGTTCGGGTTCGGGGAGCGCAGCCACCACCAGACGGCCCGGAAGGCTTCAGCGATTCGCCCTCTATATCATCGCCCTGTCGGCGCTGATACCTGTTAAACGGTTTTCTTTCTCCAGGCGTCCCGGTCGGCCTTGCGCCAGCCTGCGATCAGGCGCTCGACCTCCATCACCAGGCCGGTCCAATGCTCCGCCCGCCTGCCGTCCACGCCGATGTCCGGGTCACGGAGCGCCATGTCCACCATCGTCAGCAGCCATTCGCAGGACTCCGTGGCCTGCTGCTGATGGCTCCGGCGCTCCAGGAAATCCTCCTCGATCTCGACCCGGATGCTGTTCCCCTTGCGGATGTGCATGGCGATCTCCAGCGCCTCGTTCACGATGCGCTGGGTCAGGTTCCATCTGTCGCGCTTGGGGAATATCTTTTCGGCCTTGCAGATCTGCCGGGTGTAGTCGGCCAGCTCGATGGCCTTGGTCAAAACCTCCAGCTTTCCCTGCCCGCGCCTTGCTTTCGGTACGCTCATGATCTGACCTCCCTGATAATTGTCCGCCCCTTACGGGGCGGGATGGTCGGATTACCTCAGATTACACAAGCGGCCGCCACGCCCTCGCCGCGGATGTAGGCGCCCGCGACGCTGTCGGTGCTGCCGCCGGTGCCCACGCCCCGCACGTCGCCCGGGCCGTACGGGCCCGGGGAGCGCAGCCACCACCAGACGGCGGTGCTCTCGCTCGCCCCGATGGTGCCGTGTTTGTACTTGACGCGGGCCAGCTCCGTGCTGTCACTCAGGCCGGTAAATGCGGGCCATTCCGTGCCCTCCGTCGCGGCCTGGTCGCTGCAATACCCGGCGATCTGAATGTCCGACGCCAGGAAGAACTTGTCGGTCAGGGTGTAGGAGCTGTTGACAGTTTCGATCTCCTCGTATTCCTTGGACGTGCTCGTGATCTGCTCCGTCTCCAAAAGGGCGCCGAGAAATTCGCTGTCAAGGCCGCTGAGGAAGCCTTCGTCGCCCACATAATTCGGCGCCATGTCGAACTTTGTGGTCGCCTCCCACCAATCCGTCCCGGTGCCGTTCAGCCACTGGCGGAGTGCGCTCTGTTTCCAGTTGGACGACCCATAGCGGGCGCACATGCCATAATTCAAATCGCTAAGGTCGATGACCGTGCTGATGTCCGTTCCGCTCGTGTCGTTCTCGGTGACGGCCACGGTCTCGATGACCTCCCCGTCGTCGTCGTAGCTTGTGACGCTCAGGGGATTCCACGAATTGTAATAGTCGATGTCGAAGGCCAGATACCCGCCGGACGGCACAGCCTGGGTCAATGTGAATCCCCAGATGTCATCGCTCCAGCTGGGGGTCTGTGCGGATTTCGCGTTGCTGATGGCTCCGATATTGACGTAATACGCCCCCGCAGCCAGGCCGGACGAACACACGCAGATCTTCTCACGCTCGTCGAAGGCGTAGCTCGTGCTGTCGCGGTAGAGCCCCTCCAACATCAGCAGGGTCATGGTGTGGGCGCTGCCGTCGTTGGGGTCCTCGTCGATGTCGTGGGCGACGACCTCGAAGGGGATGCTGCCGAATTTCTTGTGCCGGACGTTCAGGATCGTGTGGACGGGGTAAAGGGTCGCGCCGCGGCCCAGCTTCACGTTGCGCTGGATTTCCCGCCAGCTCGTGACGCCGGTGATCGGGACCTCTGCGCCGGCGGTCCATCTGCCGCCCTCGCTGACCTGGACGGTCTGCCGGTTGTTCCCGCCGGTCACGTCCGGCAGGAAGAACGACCTGTAAAGGTCGCTGATCTCCGCCACCGGCTTCAGCTCCACGCTCTCGACGGCGGCCAGCACCCAAACGCCCGCGGAGGGGAGGTTGGTATACATTTCCGCGACGGCGATGGCGGCGTCGCAGGAAATGATGGCGAAATCCGGCGGGTTGGTGGTGAAGTTGGTGGGGCTGTACGCCACCGTGTTCGCGGTCACACCATAGGGCGCCAGGGCGGAGGTGACGTCCATGACGTTCACGTCGGTCAGGGGCGTGCTGCCGTTGACCGTGCCGCCGATGAGCTGCTCAAGGGTCGCCATGGTGTCCGCGATCTTGTAGACGGTCTGGCCCATCAACATCCCCGTGGTGCCGGTCTGATCGTTCTGCAGGATGGTCTGGGTGACGTAGATGGGCTTGCCGGTCAGGTCGGCATACGCTCCGCCGCCGGCGGCGGGGAGGCTGCCCAGGGTCGTGACGCCGTCGCCGGCCTTGATCTTGTGGGTGTCGGTGTAGACGATGATCTCACCTGCCAGCGGGACGAAGGTGGCCTCCACAAGGGACCAATTCGCCGCCGTGTCCCGCTTCATCTGGAAGCGGCCCTGAAAAGTGTTGGGCATGGCTGTTTCCTCCTTAACTGATGACTGTGGTGGACGTGCCGCAGTCGATGATGTCGATGGTGTCCAGGGTCTGCAGCGCTGTGATGGCTGCGGCCGTCTCCGTCGCCGTCATGGCTGCCGCTGTCCCCGCCTTGGCTCTCACCGCGTCGGCGATGGCGTCCGCCTCGCTGCGGGTGAGCTTCACATAACTGTCGGGCATGGGTTTTTCCTCCTCCTCAGATCTGGGTGCTGCCCCAGTCGGTCATGGCCAGCGCACAACTGCCGCCGCCACCGCCGCCGGAGCCGGTGATGTCCTTCCACGTGCCGCTGTCCTCGTCGAACTCCCACAGCTTGCCGCTGTCCGTCTCCCGGATGCGGGAGCCGGCGCAGATGCCTGCCGTCGGCTTGGTGGCCGCGGAGCTGCAGGCCGCCTCGATGTAATACACCGGGTTCAGCCCGCGGACGACGGGGCGCTTGACGATGTAGCGGATTACGGGCTCGCTCATGCTGATCTCCTCCTCTGTCAATAAAGCCCCGCGACCGCTCCGTAACCTGCGATCACGGGGTCCGTGATTTCCCGCGCTCTGCGGGCCACAGCGCCGCCCTCCTCTGGCTTGAAGTGCCTGGACGGGTCAACGGTATTGCCGTCAATGGAAACGACCACAGGGCCGTTTACGGCCTCCACGATGCCACAGTGCCCGATCCGGCCGGTGGCGGCGTTGATGCAAAAAATAATGTCCCCCGGCCGGGGGACATAGTCAGGGCCTCTCCAAAGGCCGCGTCGCCGCATTCTGCGGGCCAGGACCCGCGTGCCTGGATGCGGCGGGCCCAGGCACCTGGGGCAGCCGAGGGCCGCAAACACGAACGTCACGCACCACGGGACGCCCTGCAGGTTGCGGCGCGTTTGCCTGCGGATGATCTCCGCGAAGATCGTGAAGCCTCCCTTGCCCGGATTTGCCCGGAAAACGCCCAGCAGCTCCGGCGTGGCGTGCTCCAGGTAGCCGATCCACCGCTCCGGCCCGCTCATAACATGAAGGAGAAGCTCATGGCTGCGTTCTGGCTGCCCTCGCCGGCCGCGAGCACGAGCGACATGGTGACGCCGAAGCTGTACGTCCCGCCCTCCGCATTGGCCTGCAGCTCCGCCGACGGGCGGGTCTGCATCTGGGCGGGCAGGATGCTCTTGACCCAGGCCAGAAATCCGGCAAAATTCGCCGGCGCCGAAAATGTCGGGACGCTCTCGAATGGGATGGAGCCGGCCATGCCGGGCGCCGTGACCTCCGCGGCGACGACCTGGCTGAAAACCTGGTTGATCATGTTGACCGAGCTCTCCTGCGCCAGGAAGCCGGCGAACTCCTCCCAGGCCCGGACCGCGTTCGCCTCGCAATACGCGATCAGGACGTCGAAGAAGCCTCCGACGGTCTCGCCCTCGAAATCGCTGACGGAAAACGCGCCCGCGGGGCTGATGAATTGCCAGTTGAGATAGCTCCCATCCATGACCACCGCCCCGTCGTCCGCCGTGCTGAAAACGGTCTCGACGCCGTTGTGGATCAGGCGGCGGAGCGTCCAGAGGGTCTGCGCTTTGTTGCGGAAAAACGCCGACCGCACGGACGCCAGCGGGACGCCGTGGATCAGGTTGCTGCTGACCGACCCCTCGCTCATAGGCGCACCTCCGACCAATTCGTCAGCGTCGGCAGCTCCTCTACGTCCTTCCGGGCGGTCAGGTTGGGCAGGATGCCCCTGATCCAGCCGTGCTCCTCCGCGTCCTGCTGCATCTGCTCGACGGTGGCCCCGTCCGGGTAGAGCTGATCGAACTGGGCCGCGATGACGAAGCCGTACATGGTGATGTCGTCGTGGGTGATCATTCTCCCGCCTCCTCTGTTTCTTCGATGATCAGCGTGAGGCTCGTTTCGTCCCACAGCCAATTAAGGGTCGTACCTCCGCCGCCTCCGCCGCCCGTGTCCTCGACGGTGACCATGGAGCAGCCGGTCACGTCGTAATTGCCGGGCGAGCTGATGTTCATGGTCCCCGTCGGGATCGGGGCCAGCTCGTCCCGGACGGCGTCGGCCATTTCGTCCAGTGTCATGCCGCCCTCGCCGCCGGTGTGGCCCTGGATGGCTTCCTTGACGGCGCGGAGCTTGTCTTTCGATACGATGGACTTGTCGGCGTAGCTCATATCAGAAAGCCTCCTCGTCCCCGTCGTCGATCTCCACGGCGGTCCAGTTGCCGTCGATGACGACGGCGAATTTCCCGTTGTCGTCGTCTGTTACGTCCGGCAGCGCTCCGCCTTTCAGGGACTGGAGCCATTCCGCTTTTGTACCGACGAAGCCCTGCTCCAGGGCGATGCCATAGGCCGAAACGGGCCCGACGTTGATTCTGAAGCCCATGGTGTTGTCGCCTCCTTAAATGGGGTTGCTGATGGTCTGGCTGATGGTGAACTCGATGGTCGCGCTCTCATACCTGGCGATGGTGACCGGGCTGTCCAGGACGCACCGATACAGCAGGCAATAGCCGTTGCTGGTGCCGGTGAAAATGCCGAACTCCCGCACGGTGACCGCTGCGTCGCTGGTGTTCTGGATGACGACGGAGAAGGTGCGGCTGGCCGTCGCGCCGGACCAGGAGCGCGTCCCGTTGACGACGCTGACGTACCTGACGCCGGACGACCACGGTGTGCCCAGGTCGATGTCCGCCGCCGTCGGCGTGGTGTCGCTGCTCCCGAAGCGGACGTAATTGTTGTTGACGCCGGTGCTGTAGCTGTACCCGGCGTAAATGTCCGCCAGGGGCGTGGTGAGATGGGATGCGTAGACCCGCGTGCCGCTGACGTTGTAAACGTCGCTCACGTCCTCCTTGCTGACGCCGCCCAGGATCATGCTGTTCTTCAGGCCGGCCCAGTTGTTGGTAAATACTCCGCTCATGCTGCGATGACCTCCATGTTGATGTTTGTGGCCGCCAGGGCGTCGCTGATGGCGTCGCTGATGGCTGTGGTGTATGCGCCGAGGCTCCGTACCGTGTGGATCGTCACGCCGTCCACCGTGGCCGTCAGGGCGTCAGCGGGCGTCGCGTCTGTCACGGAAGGCGCGTAGGAGCCGAGGTTCCTGACGATGTTGACGTACATGTTGACGTCGAGGACCGCGATCTCCTGCGCCGGCTCCTCGCCTCCGCCTCCGTCTCCGATGACCAGGATCATTTCGCCGACGTCGTTCAAATAGGCGTCGGTGATCCCGGCCAGGTCGCTGAGGTTGAGGGCTGATTTCTTGATCCTGCGGTTTTCCCCGTCCTCGGTGACGATGAGGAAGGTGTCGTCGTCCTCCATCCCCGCGATCAGGGGCTTGTTGCTCAGTGGTGTGCTCAAGGGTTTTCCTCCCCTCCGTCGCCGATGACGAGGACCAGCTCGCCTCTGGCGTTCTCGTAGGTGTCTGTGATCACTTCGGGCGCCTGGGCGATGTCGCCCTTTTTGATGCGCTTTGTCGCGCCGCCTGCCGTCACGACGACGAAGGTGTCGTCGGCGCCCATGCTCTCGACCAGGGCCTTGTCCTCCGGGTTGACGAGTGCCATGCCGTCGCCCCCTTATGCGTCGCTGCTCGTGTACGTGCTGACCAGGTTGTCGCTCGCTGTCACGTCGCTGTTGTTGGACAGGGAGAAGCCGGTGGAAATGCCGCTCGCCCCGATGATGTTGTTCATCCGATAGATGCCCTTGGTGCAGTTGCTGACGGAAATCGGCGTCGCGGTGTGGTCGGTGATGATGGTGTTGCCGACCATTACGATGTTATAGCAGGAGCTGATCTGGAATGGGGTGCCGTCGCCGCTTCCCGTGTTGGCGAAGTAGTTGCCGGTGAGCACGATGTTCCGGCTGTTGATCAGCTTGCCGCCGGTCAGCTCACCGCCTCCCGTGGTGCTGATGTGGTTGCCGGTGAAATTCACGCCGGCGCAGCCGGTTACATAAATCGACCATTCGTTGTGAAGGGTGCAGGTGTTCCCGACGACGTTGACCTTCTTCTCGTTGTACAGGATGATGGCGTAAAAGCCGCCGGAAAGGTTATTCCCGACGACCGTGTTGCCGGTGCCGTTCTTCAGCTCGATGCTGTCCACGAAGGCGTTGCTCTGGCCCATGACGTTGTTGCTGACGATGCAGTTGGTGCATGTGTTGAGGAAAATCTCGCCCCGCACGATATGGCACCCCGTCACGATGCACCTGTCGGCGCTGCTCAGGTAGATGGTCGGGTGCAGGTCCTCCTCCAGCCCATACTCCCATGGATCGCTGTACTTGATCCCGGTGGCCGTGATGCCGCGGATCACGCAATGGTCCTTTGCGCAATAGACGTATTTCTCGCCCACCGTGAAATTGAGCTTTGCTCCCGTAACGCCGCACAGCTCCGTGTACGCCTTGGCGATGGTGACGTTGGCGGTGCAGTTGTATGTGCCGCTCAGGAGCAGGACGCGCCCGCCACCGCTGGGGACGGCGGACAGGGCGGCGTTGATCTCCACCTGGTCATCCGTGCCGTCACACAAATAATCGACGTCTGCGGCCGTCCAGCCTGCTGCGCTGCTGCCGACGACGATGTTGGCAAACCGTTTTCCGCTGATGCCGAGCTGCGACAGATCGCTCACGCCGGTCCCGCCGTGCGATACTGGCAGGATACCGATGACGCCGGGGGTGACGTTGGAGGAGCCGTCAAATTCCTGGGCGCTCTCGCTGGCCAGGTTGACCCGGATGGTCCGCGCCGTGGCCAGCTTGGTCGCCGTCGGCGATCTGCCCGTGCTGTTGCCGGTGCCGCCGCGTTCCACGCTCAGGATGCCGGAGTTGATGTCTCCGGCGCCGTGGGTGTGGCTTGCGGCCGCGGCGCCGATCTGGGCGGCTGTGGCGTTGTGGACGTTGCCGGTGCTGTTGATGTGGGTGATCAGGGTGCTGATGGCCTTTTTGATCTTGCCGAAGGCGACGGCCAGCCGCTCGCCGCTCGTGATGGTGGTCAGGGCGCTGGCTTCGGTATAGGTGGGCGTCTGGTCGTTGGTGCTCTTGTTCTCCACGTCGCCGAGCCCGATCTGCGCCTTGGTGACGCCGTGCGGGTTGTTCTGATCCGCCACGTGGGCGTCAAAGGCTGCCTTGCTGGCCCAGATCGTGCTCTCGCTGATCGTGGCCGTGACGCTCTCCGCCTCGCCGACGTAGATGCGGTGGGTGAGATCGAACTCCTTGGTGAACTCGGCGCTTGCCGGCATGAAGTCGGCCTGGCCCGCCGGCACGTGGTAATACGCGAACAGGAGCAGGCTGTTCTCGTGGTCGGGATCGTCCGCCATGATGCCCCATTCCGTGATCTGGAAGGCCGTCAACACGGTCCCGTTGTCGAACGCGGTGGACAGCGCGACGAAAAGGTCCTCCCGCGTGATGTCGTTGATCCCCACCTGCATCATGTCGTTGCTCAGGTGGGTGGGCGAGTCGCCGGCGTCCGCTCCGTTGCCGAGATGGATTTCCCGGAAATTTACCGTGCATTCTCCGGCGAGTACACGCTGCAGGAGCTCGATGCCTCCCGGCGTGACGTTGTAATTCACGTTTGTCCCTCCTCGTTGTCGATGTATCGGTTGCCGAGCTCGTCCGTCAGGGTGGTCCCGTTTTCATCCACCAGGTAGTCGATGTCCATGCTCGGCGGGACGTTGCACCCGATGGTGTAGGCGATCCCCACGCGCTCGGCGACGCCCGTGTAAAAATGCAGGTCGGAGGTCTCCCTGCGGACCGTTTTGACGATCATGCGCTTGTGGGTCTGCTTGACCTCGTGCAGACGCTTGACGGCCCCGGACGGGTCGGTCCACGTCGGCCCCTGCAGAAGCAGGACCGTGAAGGTGTAATCGTCGGTGTTCTCGTCGATCTCCGATTCCAGGCCGGAGTAATCCCGGACGATCTTCTGCATCCGCGCCGGATTCATGGGCACGCGGAGACTCCGATATGCCAGGATGCGGTTGCGGCGCGTCTGGAGGGTGTCCTCGCTGTTTGGGATGATGCCGTAGCGCTGCTCCCAGTACTGGATGGCCCACGTGGCGGTCTCTGGGAACGCCTGATCCCGCAGCTCCAGATACCTGTCGCGCACGAAATCCATTTCCGCCCCCATGACCTGGAAGATCCACTTACCCACATAGGAGCGGTCATAAATGGGACTGATCCGACCCATCATGCGGACGGCCGCCTCGCTGGTCGGGAAGCGCTCGATGTCGAAGCTCATGTGATCGTCACCCCTGTAATCACGGGATATTGTCCGCCGCTGATGTCCACGTTCTGGGTGTCGCCGTTGACGGTCAGGGTGTCAAAATCCAGGACGCCGTCCACGTCGGTAAAGATGGCGTGGACGTTGTTGTATCTCACGACGCCGTCGGCCTTGGCCTCGACGAAATAGTCGAGCATGGCTGCCTTGAATCGCTTGACGATGTCCGCCGTGGTGACGTCCGCGCTGTCCAGGCTGATCCCCGTGACCACGATGGCCAGGTTGGCCGGACCGGGCGCCTCGACCAACAGATGGGACCCTGTCGGCGCCAGGCGCTCGATGGGGCTGTCCGGCCGCATGATGTGGTTGTAGACGTTGGTGATGATGGTGGCGTTGGCGGGCTCTCCGTTTTCGTCCATGATGAGGAGGTGGACCCAGCCGGGGTGGGTCTCCTCGTAGTCGTCGTCCACCACGACGGTCCCGACCGCCGGCACCTCATGGCCCCAGCGGATGTAATCCGCGTCGTTGCCGATGAAGCTCTCAGTGTTCTGCTCCGCCTCCTGGATGCGTTCGTAGAGGCTCTCGTCGCTCTCCTCCTCGGTCCCGCCGGTGATGGCCTCCGCGTTGCTGATGCTTGCGATGCCGCTGATGGGCTGCGCCATGATGACGATAGTGTCCGCGGCCACGTTGCCGGTCGGTCCGGCCACGACGGCCGTGACGCTGACCGTGACGGTGCCGTAGGTCGCGCCTCCGCTCGCTGCGGGGATGGTGGCGCGTGCGTCGGTGGAGAACTCGATGGCGGGAGTGCTGCCGACCGCCGGGACCGCCAGCACC
>ERZ842401.2677-NODE-2677-length-23482-cov-4.057071_pt1 | contig 23482 bp, 25 predicted proteins | sample MGYA00521270_ERZ842401 | MGnify/ENA primary metagenome ERZ842401 (study PRJEB31892, sample SAMEA3878208) | bioreactor metagenome | biome: Moose rumen | place: Sweden | collected 2011-10 | study: EMG produced TPA metagenomics assembly of the PRJEB12797 data set...
GATGAAGACCAAATGGACCGACATACAGAGCTATGTCGCCGATTTCATTGTCTCGCAGGGAATGGGCAGCATCACCGCAGAGGAGATGGCCATATTCCCGGGGATGGAGATGATCTCCGCACTGTTCTATGTCAACCAGTTCAACGAGGGCGGGAACTACGATGTCATTGTGATGGACACCGCCCCCACCGGGGAGACCCTGAGGCTGCTGAGCCTTCCGGAGGCCGCAAACTGGTATGTGATGAAGTTCTACGGTCCTCTGAAGAAACTCATGGCGCTGGCCCGTGCCACCTTGGGGAAGGTGTCGAACATCCCTCTGCCGAATGCGGAGGTCATGGATTCCATAGATGTCCTCAAGGACACGATGATGAACGTCAGTCAGATACTGGACGATCCCGAGAGGACATCTGTCAGACTGGTGCTCAATCCCGAGCAGATGGTCATCAAGGAGACCATGCGCGCATACACCTATCTGAGCCTGTACAACAGGAACGTGGAGATGCTCGTGGTCAACAAGGTGTACACCGACGAGATGCTAGCCTCGGAACCGTTCAGGATGAAGGCCAAGGAGCAGGCTGGCCACATGGAGACGATCCACAACACCTTCGATCCGATGGAGATAAAGATCTGCAACATGAGAAACACAGAACTCAGGGGGCTGGAGATGCTGGACGTCATGGCAGACGACATATTCGGCAGCGAGGATCCCGCCAGGACGTATTCCACCGAGAGTCCGATGAGCTTCTGCACCGAGGGGGGTACGGACCTGCTCGTGATGAAGATGCCCTTCATAGAAGCGGCGGACGTGGAGCTGTTCCGCGTGGATGCGACATCCCTGATGGTCCATGTGGGCAGCCAGAAGCGCAACATACATCTTCCGGATTCGCTCATATCGGCCGAGATCCTGGGCGCAGATTTCATAGATAATGAACTCATTATTAGATTCAAGAGGGAACAACATGGCGACAGATGAAGAGATCAACAGGTTCGTCAACGACAACAGGGAACTGGTCGAGAGGATGATGGCAGTCCAGAAGGAAAATGCCGAGATGGCGAAAGCCATCGGCAAGGATGTCATCAAACTGGGATTCGAGTCAACGTATATTGCAGCGGATTTCGCCAGGAGGAAGAGCGAGGAGTTCTTCGTCAAAACGTACAAGATGATCACCAACCCCGAGGTGCAGAGGCACTTCATGGCATCCGGTCTGGAGTTCCTGGCTGGACTCACTGCCCTTGCGGAGAATGCTCCCATGCCCAGCTTCATGAGGGAGGCCGCCGTCGGTGTGCAGAAGAACGCCAGGGCGGCTGCATGCACTGTCAACGAGAACTGTCCTGCCAAGGCAAAGAGGATACAGGCCTCCGCAGAGGAGACGCCCGCGGAAGAAGCACCTTCGGAAGAAGTATCCACAGTCGAGATCAGATCCGAACCCGAACCTGCCAAGGCAGAATCCGCTCAGTGACATGGACATTGAGACAGTACTGATGGGTAGGGCCTTCGTCGACGGAGAGCTCAAGTACACCGAGATAGGGATCAACGAAGGGAAGATAGTAGCCGTAGGCAGCTACGTCTCTGGAGGGGACCAGAGGATAGAGCTGGGCACCAGCATGACCGTTCTGCCCGGATTCGTGGATCCGCACGTCCATCTCAGGGATCCCGGGATGACGCAGAAGGAGGATTTCTCCACAGGTACCCTCGCCGCCGTCCACGCCGGAGTCACCACCGTGCTGGACATGCCCAACACAAAACCCGCTGTGTTCGACCATGCCACCCTCATGGACAAGAAGGTCCACCTCAAGGGCCGCTCATATGTGGATTATGGTCTCTTCGCAGCCATAACGCCTAACATCAACGCGGGGATGATCGCGAAATACGTCCCCGGATTCAAGTTATTCATGGGTTCCACCACAGGGAATATCCTGCTCAACGACGACGAGGAACTGATCTCGGCAGTGACCGATGCATTGGCCACAGGTAAACGTGTAAGCGTACATGCCGAGGATGATTCCATGATCCTCCGTGAGCCCGAGAGATGCAACAGGGACCATCTCAGGAACCGTCCCGCAGAGGCGGAGCACAACGCCATCAGGAGATTGGCGAAGCACTTCTCCGGACAGAGGATCAACATCTGTCACATCACGACCCCCGAGGGATTGGACCTCGCTAGGAACGCCGGGTTCACGACGGAGGTCACCATGCATCACCTCATGTTCGAGGTCGACCGCAACAGCGACGCATTCTACAAGGTCAACCCCCCTATACGCGACATCAACAACCGCGACGCCCTCTACAGGAGATTCGTGAACGGGGACATTACCATGATCGGCACCGACCATGCTCCTCACACGCTGGCCGAGAAGAGTCAGGATTTCGATTCGGCCCCAGGAGGGATGCCCGGAGTGGAGACCACCATGCCGATAGTCATGAACATGGTCCGCAGGAATATCATTCCAATTTCGCAGGCCGTCCGTATGGGTGCCACGGCACCCGGACAGTCGTTCTCACTGCCCAAGGGCGAGATAAAGGTCGGCAACGATGCTGATTTCTGCATCTTCGACATGAGGAAGGTCACAAAGATAGATCCGAAAGCGCTCCACAGTAAGTGCGGGCACAGCCAGTACGGCGGAATGGAGGCCATATTCCCCGACAGGGTAATAATCAGGGGAGAGGTACAGGTGGACGGAGCAGAGTTCTGCGGAGACAGGATCGGAGAGGATATGTTTGCCTGATTATGAAGTGGATTATTCGGAGGTCGTCGGTAAATTGGTATCATGCCCCGAGGAATGCGGAATGTGCTGCCTGTGTCAGCCGGAGGTCCTTCCGGAGGAGCGTCCGTTCTTCAAGAAGAACTATCCCCAGTTCCTTGTGAGGACCAAGGGACCCAATCCGTACAACGCCCTGGCTCTGAAGAAGGGCTGCGGTTCATGTGTCTTCCTGGAGAACAGGAGATGCAAGGTATACGATCACAGGACCGCATATTGCAGACAGTATCCCTATCATCTCTACGCCAGCGACAGAATCAAGGTGGAGTTGGACCTCTCATGCAGAGGTGCCTGGTATGGCACCGGGAACGATGCCGTATCCGAATCAAAGGCCCTCATCAAGGCAGCGGAACCTAGGATCGAGCAGGCCCTCTCGGAATCGAAGGAGGTCTACAGGGAGTTCTTCGCCAACTGCAAGGAGGCAGGCGTTTATCAGGACCCGTCGATGCTCCGCATGACAGTCTCGGAGAACGCTTCGATGTTCGCCGATCTCGGATACCTGAGCCGTATCATGGATATGTCCACCATAGAGCCTATAATGGCAATAGCAGGGATCCGTCCCGAGACTAATCTGGACATGGCATCCCTTGAGGAGGCCGGAAGGGAGCTAGCCATGGATTCCATGTCGTCATCCGATCCCCTCAGCGTTCCTGTCTATTGTGACAAGGACTGGAACTGGAATATGTTCATGGCGGCCAACGGACGGATCGAATGGTCTGTCATGGATGACGAAGGGGATCTGCAGCACAAGGCGTTCGCCAACGCAGAGAACATCAAGCTCAAGGTGCCCGATGCCGATGGCAGGAAGGTGCTGATAGATTATGTCAACACCCTCAACCAAAGGGACAGCTTCATGGGAAGCGTGTTCTCCATAATGGACATGAACGGCTATGAGGACGACATGACCAATTCCTACTTCGGGAGCATGGCCGTCACCGTTATGGATCTGATGTGGAGGATGTCCATGCTCGACCATTTCATGGGCACGGGCGTAGGGGCGGAAGGCGTCAGGGAAGCGATAATCTTCTACGACATGGATCGTCTGGATGCACCCACGATAGGCGCGTTCGTCTGATATTTGTTGTGAAGAATACCAATCGCATGTATCATATCCAAGGACCTGATATACGGAGATAGGGAGATACACATGGCTTATTGCAGGAAATGCGGAAGCGTGATCGATGATGAGGCCGTCATATGCCCCCACTGCGGCGTGGAGCAGAGGATGAGACCAGTCGTCAACGATGACGGCAGCATACTCTGGGGCATCCTCGGATTCATTATCCCGCTCATAGGGATCATCCTTTGGATTGTGTGGTACGACAGCAAGCCCAAGAGCTCCAAGATGGCCGGAATGGGCGCACTGATATCGATCCTTTTGGGTGTCGTGATAGGGATACTCATGGTGGTGTTCGCTGCGATCTTCGCGAGCACGCATTGAGACTGGGCCTTCGGGCCTTCTTTTAATCCGATTTTTCATTCGATCCACTTATCAGGACATGCTTCCAGATCGCCCTGGTCGGGGCAATAAGGATAAGTACGGTGCCCATGATATATTATGGCATGGCAGAGGCGACTGTATCGCGTTATGAATCGCTCGACGTTCTGAAAGGATTCATCATCATCGTTGTCGTCATTGCCCATCTGATGGTAACATCCACTGGGTCGGAATCCGACAGAGGGATGCCAATCGCCATGCAAATAATGTATCTGGGACTGATGTCGTTCTTCATCATATCCGGATATTTCTACAGGCCCGGAAGGGGTTTCGTAGAGAACATCAAGAGGCGCGGCACTCAGCTGTTCCTTGCTCTCATCATATGTTCTGTCGCCTTGCCGATCATCACCTATGTCTGGCTTGCAATCCTCGGTCAGAGCTCCGATCCGTCGGATATCTTAGAGGCGATGCTCAGATCGCTCTATCTCTACGATCTCTTCACCCCTATGGGTCCTACCGATACCTATTTCGCATGCGCCACATCCGTCGGATACTACTTCCTCTGGGTCATGATGGGAGGATTCCTGATCTTCTACGGTCTGGCCGACCGCATCATGAACGACTGGAGGAAGTTAATCGTAGCCATCATCGTCCTTCTGGTGGCCTACATGCTGTTCGTAGAATTCTGGCCCAACAGACTCCCGTTCTACTTCCAGGGTGCGCCTCTCGCGGCCCTGTTCATGTTTGCCGGTGCCCTTCTCGCAAAATATAGATTTGTTGAGAAGGTAGAGGTGTTCGCATGGAGGTCCCCCAGCTATTGGCTCCCGTGCATCGTCTGTCTCATCGCAGGTGTGATGCTTTGCATAATCTTCCCTCCGGGGATCAAGTTCGACTGGGCTATCTTCGGGGACTACGGAGGACTGTCAGTCATCCCGTACATGATAGAATCTCTGCTGATGTTCGTGGTATTCGTATATGTCGCGAAGATTGTGGCGAAGCTGCCCCTGCTCCCCAAACTGCTCAATCTGGCAGGCCAGCACACGTTGGGTCTCCTGCTCTACCACGGATTCGTCGCTACGATGATCCTGGCACCGTTCTATATCATACCGACCACCAGCTGGTTCCCTGTGATGGGGCTAACCAACAGGATCGTTGCTGCAGTTGCAACTCTGGTCATCTGCCTTGTGATCTGCGTGTACGGACCCAAAGTCATTGAGAAAATACGCGGAAGACGTTCAGCGGATAAGGGGAAGACCGAGAAGACCTCTGGCTGAAACTCTGACTGAAACCGTTATCTTAAAATACGTTTTATTTATAGGCGTGCAACAGTAGCACCCACGGTACTCGATATCGTGACGGTGCAATCGTCATCATGACGATGATCAATCACGATCCACAAAAGGAGAGATAAAAATGTCTGGAGCAGGAACACCCGCACAGGGAAGACACAACAAGTACAAGACACACATCCCCTGCCGCAGGTGCGGAAAGCGCGCCTACCACGTCAGGAAGGGAGTCTGCGCTTCGTGCGGTTACGGAAAGACCGCAAAGATGAGAACATACGCTTGGGCCAAACTCCGCGAGTGATGTGAGATGGCCGGTCCGAATCACAGCTGTGGCGTAGTAGCGATCTCAGCCGACTACGATGTAGCGTCGGATTTGTACACGGCACTCACAATCATCCAGCACCGCGGTCAGGAGAACGCGGGCATATCGGTCTACAACGGTGCTACCATAAGGACCGTCAAGGGACAGGGGTTAGTCAACGTGGCTATCCCCACGGAATCACTTTCCAAGCTTCCCGGTCACTCGGGAATAGGTCACGTCAGGTACGCGACCATGGGCGCGAACGGCTACGAGAACGCCCAGCCACTCAATGTTGCGACCAATTTTGGAGATATCGCGGTCGCACACAACGGCGAACTCACGAATTACAAGGAGTTAAAGGAGAAGTACATGAAGGAGGGTTGGGTGTTCTTCACCGGATCCGACAGTGAACTCGTCCTCAGGCTCTTGGGAAAATATCTGGTCGATTACGATCCCATCGAAGCGGTCCACAAGATCATGGATGAGCTCGACGGTGCTTATTCAGTCGTGTTCACCATCAATGGAAGGACATTCGGATTCAGGGATAGATACGGATTCAGGCCTCTGATCCTCGGAAAGCTCGACGGAGGGTACATGCTTGTATCCGAGAGCTCAGCCATAGAGGCCCTCAAGGGAGAGATCATCAGGGATGTCGAGCCCGGAGAGGTCTGCGAGATTACCGAGACCAGTTACAAGTTCACACCTTCTGAGGCCCCCCATCCGCGTGCACACTGCATGTTCGAGTGGGTGTACTTCGCAAGGCCCGACTCCGTCATTGACGGCAGGACCGTTTACGATGTGCGCAGGGAGATCGGAAAGATCCTGGCAAGGGAATGTCCCGCGGATGTCGACTTTGTCATGCCCATCCCGGATTCGGGACGTGCACATGCGATCGGATACGCCATCGAGGCAGGGATCCCCTACGAGGAAGGATTCATGAAGAACCGTGCCGCAGGCAGGACGTTCATCCTTCCGGAGCAGAAGCTCAGGGAGACCGCAGTGTCGATGAAGATGATCCCCATCAGGAGCGCAGTGAACGGCAAGAAGGTCCTGATCATCGACGACAGTATCGTAAGGGGGACAACCCTCAAGATCCTCATCGGGATGCTGAAGGATGCAGGAGCGAAGGAGGTCCACGTACGTATCGGATGTCCTCCCGTCATCGCACCCTGCTTCTACGGTGTCGACATGAAGACCAGGGATCAGTTCATCGCCAACAAGCACTCTGTCGACGAGATTCGCGAGATCATCGGTGCGGATTCCCTCGGTTACATCAGTCTCGAAGGACTCATCGAGGCCATCGGATTCAAGGGGGACGACCTTTGTCTCGCCTGTGTCAACAACAAGTACCCCACCAAGATCGAAGGTGAGGTATACAGGTTCAGTCAGTGATTGTACGCCCTGTGTCGTTCACTCCGATTGACCGTTGATGCTTTTAATATACATTGTGCCAGATTGTTCAAACACTCGGGCCGGAAGGCGAATAGCAGCAAACACCGTAAGCAGTCCATTATCCAACAATGTTATCCCAACCCCAAACGATTTCCCGGCCCGGACTATCATTTCTGCTCAGATCATGTTATGAAATGTTATCCGGATCGTCCGATCTCAGACGACCCGATGAAAACGTTTATTTACAGCAAGTCTATGTGCGATTATCCACTGGGCAGGTAGATCAGTTGGAAGATCGTTACATTGGCATTGTAGAGGTCGCGAGTTCGAATCTCGCCCTGTCCACCATTCTCATACACCCAGATTGTCCAAAAGTGGACAGGATCACTGTCCGCCATTGGACAACCATGAGTTCCTTGCATTATCCATCGCCTTGTTGAGCCTCTTCCTGCTGTAGAATCCCTCCGTGGTCTTGGTGCTCGCATGCCCCATCAGGACCGACACCGACTCGATGTCGACATCATGATCCAGATATCTCTGGCCGAACGTCCTGCGGCACATGCGGAGGTCGAATTTCACATTGAGGTCCTTCTCGACCGTCTCCTTGATCTTACGGATCGTTCGCCGATGTGATCGAATTTGCGAAGTAGGCGTTCCCCGATGTCATCATACAAGAGCATCCAGTGTTGAGGAAATACGCGGAGAGGACGGTGTTCGACATAGAGGACAAGGGATTGAAGATCACCCTCGACCGCAGCATCTTCGTGCACGAGGAGGATAGGAAGCCGTTCTGGGAACTGGAACTGGAATTGTTATCGGATGATGTGAGGGAAGGGTTCGACGAGATCGGTCTGGGAGCGTTCCTTGAGAGGAGACGGATTTCATCCCTGTTCACAAGAGCAAGTTAGCAAGGGGGATGCAATAGGTCCGCTCCCTGTAGCATAGGTGACATCATCTGTTGTCTCTCGTGGTGCGAGGGGACGATACAGCCCTTGTCAAAATAGTCGAGGGCGATCGGAGATCGGAAGGCATGGGAGGAGGAGGCGCCTCCTCCAGTCATTCCCCACCTTTCAGGGCCGAGACCATATCGATCTTCCTGTTGTTCATTCCGATCATCAGGCTCACCATCAAGGACACGGCAAGAGTGGTGACGATCGTTATCACATATGTGACCCATGTGATGCACATGGACATCTCGTACTCGGAGGCTAGTTCATGCAGCAGGTAATCCAATACGAACAGCCCGATGGGCACGCCTATCACGATGCCGACGATGGTGAGCCATGTGTTCTGACCGATGAGGATGCGGCCGATCTGCCTGTCACGGAAACCCACCACCTTCAGTGTGGCCAACTCCCTCATCCTTTCCATGTAGCTCATGGTCCCCAGGTTGTACAGCACCACCAGTCCCAATATCACGGCGGCGATCGCCAGTAGGAGGATCATCTCGTTCATGATCTCCATGAAGGTGTCGAAGGACCGCACAATGGATTCCTTGGTCAAGGTGCTCTCGATTGCCGGGTCCGAAGCTATATCGGTGGCATCGGTGTACACAGTTCTGATGCTGTAATCCATGCCGACAAAATCCGCATATGCAGAGGTCATGATGATGCTCTCGGATATCGAGCTCAGTATCCCGACGATCCTTACCGAGTATGCTTGGCTTGTGATGTACGTGGTGAATGTTAACGTGTCCCCGATGCCCACACCCGTGTCCTTGGCAATCCTTCCGCAGATGTACGCCCCATCGTCACTTAGGTCTGTGAGATTCATGTCCTGATCCACGAACCGTACGTGGTCGTTCATTATGTTGTAGATCTCCAACCCTACCGCATCGCCCTCCAGCTGCACCGAGGTCTTGGATGCCCAGTCCCCGTCGTACATGCGGCATATCTCCATGGCCTGCTCATCGGTGGCGTCATCCGAGATATTTATGACCGTTTCGTAGTTCATCGCATCCCCGTAGAACACGTCGATGTACTCGTCCATGGTGTCCCTCATGCCGAAAGATGCCACCAGCAGCAGCACGCACCCCATCACACCTATCACGGTCACGGCACTCCTGGCCTTGTGTCTGAACAGGTCCCTGATGTTCCATTTGGTGCTGAATCCCAGCCTGTCCCATGCCGATGTGCGTTCGATGGCAAGAGGCCTCATCTTCCTTGGAACGTAAGGTCTCAGGGAATCTGCGGCTGTTCCTTTGAGCATCTTGCTCACGGATACCCATCCCACGAAGACGAGGAGGACATCCATCAACACGAGTATGAGGTATGTCATCCCAGGCGTGTGTATGGTCCAGTCCGGCATGTCGAAGTACGTGCCCATGGATCCGGCCGGATCCATGATGAATGACGCCAATCCGTATCCCAGGATGATGCCGAATATTGAACCGAGTACGGCCACGATCAATGCGAACATGGTGTAATGCATCCTGATGGTCCTGTTCCTGTATCCTAACGCCTTCAGGGTGCCGATCTGCATCTTCTCGTTGACGGTGATCCTGTTCATGGTAGTGAGCATGGTCAGGATGGCGATGGCAAGGAACAGCGGCGGGAGGACGGAGGCCATGGTCTTCCCTTCCTCAGCTTCACCGTTCGATTCGGCGTATGAGACGATGTCATCCTTTTCCAGGACCAGGGCGGTCCTTCCCAGCGCTTCATCGACAGCTTCGATGAAGGCATCCTTGTCCATGTCCGACAGGACATTGATCTGGGGATAGTATCCGTATCCGAGCGCCGTCACCAGCATCGCTGGCGATATGTAAACGAAGCCCGATGTACCGTAGTCGGGCATCAGCTGGTTCTCGCCCGGGATGAATATCAGGTATTCGCCGGATTTGACAAGCCCCTTTACCGTGCCGGTGACGGACATCCCTTTGTAGATGATGGTGAAGTCATCCCCGACGGTGATTCCGTTGGCATCAGCATATCTGTCCGACATCCATATGCCGTCGGTGCTATCCTCTTCATATTCCGAACCGGAGGTGACGATGAACCCCGACACCTTCGGGTCGGTGGTCACCGTCAGCGTCACCGTGTCCTTGTCCTTTGCCGACAGTGTGTTCACGGACAGATACCTGGCCGCCCTTTCCACACCGTCGATGCCAGAGACTCTGTCCAGATCCTCCAGGGAGAATCCCGTCTCGTCCACCAGCCTGTAATCGGCGAATCCGGTGTCCTCGAAGAACTCGGAGACATCGGTCTCTATGGTGTACCATTCCATGTTGAAACCTACGAAGACACCCATGCCTAAGACGACCATGACCACCATGGATATGAACTGTGCCTTGTACTCCCCCATGGTCCTGAGGAGTTTTCTGAAAAGCATCACCAATCCACCTCGTCGACGTTCAGCGGATGCTCCTGGCGTTCGCACGACTGTATGCGGCCGTTCTTCACCCGGACGACGACATCCGCCATCTTGGCGATGTTCTGGTTGTGCGTCACGATGACCACCGTCTTGTCATGATCTCTGGTCATATCCTGAAGCAGCCTGAGAATGGTGACACCGGTGTCGCTGTCCAAGGCTCCAGTGGGTTCGTCGCACAGTATTATCTGCGGATTCTTGGCAAGGGCCCTTGCGATGGATACCCTCTGCTGCTCTCCACCAGAAAGCTGGGAGGGAAACTTCTTCCCATGGCCCTCCAATCCAACCATTTCCAACACGGTGTCCGCATCCAGGCAGTCCTTGGCGATATCCTTCACCATGGCAACGTTCTCATGGACGGTGAGGGTCGGAATCAGGTTGTAGAACTGGAAGACGAAACCGACCTTCGATGCCCTGTAGTCGGCGAGCTCATCCTGGCTGTAGGATGAGATGTCCTTGCCGTCCACGATGACGCTGCCTTCGGTAGGGCTGTCCAATCCACCTAGAAGGTTCAGCAGCGTGCTCTTGCCAGCACCGCTGGGACCGAGGATGACGATGAAATTGCCCTTCTCAAGGGAGAGGTCGGCGGAATTCAATGCCTTGATGACATTGTCACCTGCCGTGTAGGTCCTTGTGACAGACCTCATCTCGATAATACTCATGCTATGTGATAGGCGGGGGTCTTAATATAATTTAGGAATGACTAAATCTCAGATGAACATACTTTTAGCATTACGCCAGAAATCATGGTCAAACAACTGTGACCGCGATTATTCTAAATCCCATCAGTGCATTCACTGAATCGGGATGCATATGGATGGGGCAGAAGACCTTATCGACTTGACTACCACAGGTTCTGCGGATTGCTCGACTGTGACAATGGATTTCCAATGGACTAACAACCTCGACGGGCTGCTCAGGGACCATGACGGGAACGTGATCAATCTAGACTATAGGGAGTTCGGACACCAGCAGTGCTACAGTGAGCTGATGCACTCAGGTTACTCTTGGTATTGTACGGATGATGGATACGAGACCGGAAGGGGCTATCGGAAGTACGTGTTCAGGAATGGAAAGCTGGAGAAGGCGGCTCGATCTGATCGAGCAGCGGACCTCGGCCTCATGAAACTCATCTAATAGTTAACCTACGGCTGAACAGGCCGCTGGTCTCCAGATAGATGGTCGTGTCAGAGTGCAGATTGACCATCTTGCTTCCCGTTATATCCGTCGAATTGACACCGGCGTCGACATGGACCTGAGCTATGAACTGGTATTCTCCCTCAGGCAGAGTGACACTCACGGGCTCGTGAACATTGACTGCGACCTGTCTGGATACCGGGCCTGATATGTTGACGATTATCGTACGGTTGAACTCCATGCCTCTGAATGAATAATCCAGCACCACCGTGTATTGTTTTGCATATGCAGGCGATCCGACAACAGCGCCTTGTATCTTCGAAGCACCTTCGCTGTAGATGATCTTGCCGCAGGCCGTGCAATGACCACATTCAAGACTTGAATCGAAATAGGATGTGCTGTGACAATAGGGGCATGTGACCGCGGACAGTGACACCATAATCGAAGGTAATGTCTGACGAATATTAAACAGGTATCAGACCTGCTGAATGGACCTTTTGAGGAGTTTTTCTGGAACTAGAAGAACCTATCAGTTCAATTCTGACTGTCGGCCGAATAGTTTCTGAAACAACGATTGCGTAACAAATTTTATGACACAAGGGACCATCGCCTGCCCCATGGTCGACGACAACCTCGTCTACAGCCTGATACGCCCGCCTGTGCAGGGCTGAGACGTGAGTATGATCCAACCGCGGATTCATTGTCCACGGTGGGTGCGCATATGCTCGGCAAGTGTGTGGAGGTTGTCCCAGCCTATGTCCTGGTCCCTCAGCTTCTCCATCCTGTAACGCTTGCTTATCCCTTCCAGAGCGCGTTCCAGCTCGGCATTGCTGTCCTTACCGCCTGCCATCTGGTCCAGGGTCATCTGCTTGGCCGTTGTTGGTGTGACGTTGTAGACCCCGACCCCGATAAGTCTGATGGGCCTTGTGGAGACCTCCTCCAGCATTGAGACGGCTTCCCTGTGGACTGTGAGGGGATCGTCGCAGTACTTGACGACCTTGGATCTGGTGACCCCTTTCATATCCGAATAGGTGACCTTCAGGCTCACCCCGTTGCCGCAGAGACCGTAGGACCTAGCACGCTTGACGACGCTCACCGACAGAAGAAGCAACACATCGGCCAACAGCCAGAAATCGAACACGTCCTCCTGGAAGGTCAGCTCCCTGCTGATCGATTTGGCATCCTCCGGCCTGTATGCCACCACCCTGCTGTCATCGTGACCGTATGCCAGGTCCACTATGAACTGCCCGTGCTTACCGAGCATGCTGATGACATCCGAACTGTTCTCGCGGATATCCCTCATCGTGTGGATCCCTGCCGCATGAAGTTTCTCCGCGGTCTTGATACCGACGGTGTAGATGTCCCTGACATCCCTGTCGATCATCAGGCTGACGAAGTCCTCTGCCGTGAGGATCTCGAAGTACCCGTTGGGCTTGTTCTCCTCGCTGGCTGTCTTAGCTGCTACTTTGGAATAGGCCAAGCCTACAGAACATGTGAGTCCCGTCTCTTCCAGGACCCTCCTCTTGATATCGTGGGCGAACCCCCTTGCCCTGTCGAATGTCACCGCGGTCTCGGTAACATCCAGATACGCTTCGTCCAGGGCTATGGCCTCCATGGATTCCGTATATTCGGACCATATCTTATGGATCTGCTGCGATACAGCTTGATATTTGTGGAAATCAGGGGTCAGGTACATCCCCTCGGGGCAGAGCCTGTAAGCCTCCTTGATGTTCATGGCGGAATGGATGCCATACTTCCTGGCCTCATAGTTGCATGTAGCCACAACTCCTCTCTTGTCCGGAGGCGCACCGATGATCACCGGCTTCCCCAGAAGGTCAGGATTGTCCCTCATCTCCACTGAGGCATAGAAAGCATCCATGTCGACGTGTATGATGATCTGTTCCATCCCTGTACCTCCTTGGGCATCCTGAAACCGGACTATGCTATGGGCAATGCTTTGCTGATATTTGTATGCATGAATCTATCGATACGCCATCACGGACCTCCCAATCGAACATTATAAAGAATCCATCCATAATCCGATGTCCATGAAGATCTATGATGCCTACAGGTTAGGCATAGAGGCCGGTATGACAAGGGACCTCCGCCCCAAATCGGAGGTACAGAGGATCCTGTCGGATGCCAAGGAAAGATACGAATCCCTGCCGGAGGGTCAGAAGGAACTCTTCGATATGGAGGACCTGTGGAACCCTTATGCCGATTCCAGATTCTCCGTTGGCATGGAGAAAGCGAAGGAACTGGATGCCGTCCGCCTGATGTGGGGCATAGACATCTCCTCTGCTGAGGTCCTCCTGGCAGACAGACTGAGGGAGAAGGGAGAGAGACTCGATGCCATAATAGCGCATCACCCCCTTGGATCGTCCAAGACTCGTTTCCCCGAGGTAATGATGCAGATGACCGCCATGTTCCAGAACATGGGAGTGCCCGAGGAGAAGGCATACGAGCTTGTTAAGAACAGGATGGACGAGGTCTTGAGAGGCATGCAGGGGTACAACTACAATCAGGCGGCCGATGTCGCACGCATGCTGGACATCCCGTTGTTCAACATCCACGCCCCTGCGGATAACATGGTCGAGGAATTCATGGTCAACAAGATAAAAGAGGATCAGCCCGAGACCCTTCAGGATATCATCGATTCGCTGATGAAGGAACCTGAACAGAGGATGGCCGCCAAATGCAACAGTCCGCCCATCATCCTTGCAGGGAACCCTTCTGACGAATGCGGAAAGATCATGGTGAAGATGAACGGAGGCACATCGTTCTCGAAGGAGACCTACGCTGCACTCGCGGAGGCTGGCGTCAAGACGATAGTCGCCATGCACTATCCGGACAGTCATTTCGACGCTGCGAAGGAAGCAGGAATCAACCTTGTGATATCAGGACACATGTGCTCCGACTCTATAGGGGTCAACCTAATCTGCGACCTCTGGGAGAAGGAAGGCATAGAGGTGATCCCCTGCTCGGGATTTACCCGTTTCAGCAGAAACTGATACGATGGGATGGAAGATCGGTCGGATAGATGTCGACGGCCCTGTGGTACTGGGGCCCATGTCGGGTTACACCTCGAGGAGCTACCGCGACTTCATGAAACCGTTCGGCGTAGCGGTTTCCATGACGGAGATGACCTCGGCCGTGGGCATCAACAACGCCGACTTCAAGACCGTTGACTACGTATCGTTCGACAAGAACTATCCCACGGGATTGCAGCTGTTCGGACATTCCGCCGAGGACATCTCCGATGCGGCGGCGAAGGCGCTGGCATCCAATCCGAACATCGATTTCTTCGACATCAACATGGGCTGTCCGGTGCATAAGATACTGAGGAGCGGAGCCGGGTCCGTGCTGATGAAGGATCCGGAGCTGTGCGGCAGGATAGTCTCCATTGTCAAGGACAGGACCGGACTGCCGGTCACCGCGAAGATCCGTCTGGGTTCTGACAGGAACCACATGAACTACATGGATGTGATCGAACACCTGCAATCATCCGGAGTCGATGCCATAACGGTCCATGCCAGGACAAAGGACCAGGGTTACAGCGGATATCCGGATTACGAGGAGGTCAGGGACCTCCGCGACAGGATGACTGTTCCTCTTATCATCTCAGGTAACATCTACTCCCTGGACAACGCAATAGATGCCATGGATATAACCAAGGCCGATGCGGTCATGGTGGCCCGCGGAGGGGTCGGCAATCCTTTCCTGGTAACACAAATCGATGAATTCTACAAATCAGGGAAGAGACTCCAGAACCCAACGGTGCACCAACAGATCGAATGGTGCATCCAGCTGGCCGATATGCTGATGGATGAGAAGGGGGAGGAGTGCGCCGTCAGGAAACTGCGCAGCATAGCCCCGAAATTCGTCTCCGGATGCCACAGATGCCGCGAATACAGGCTCCGTCTAGCGACCGAGACCGATGACAGGCAGAGCATGGTGGAGATACTCAAAGAGATCGATACCAAGATGGGTCTGGAGCAGATCAACACGGATGGTAGAAGGACCTACTACAACATCTGAAGGTCGTACCATAAAGTCTAAAAAACCGCCCTATGTTATGACGTTCGATGTTCCTTCTCGCAAAGAAACCTAGCACGGTCCAGAAGATAGTAGATATCAACATCCATTGGTCAGGTGATGATCCGTTCACATTCATATCGCACCACCATGACACCTATCCCAAAGGGAACGCCCAGATGGCTCCTCCTCTGGAGACCATCCGCGGCAGGAACCTGGGCAGGGACTATCAGGAGAGGATGGGTTTCAGGATGTACCACGGCCGTGTGGTACCGGGATTCCCCATGCATGCGCACTGGGGATACGAGACCGTAACGATCGCAGAGAAGGGATTCGTGGACCACTTCGACACCGAGGGGAACAAGGGAAGGTTCGGCAACGGGGATATGCAATGGACATTGGCCTCCAGCAGGTACGAGCACTGCGAGATGTATCCCCTCCTTGACCAGGAGAATGAGAACCCTGTCCACATCACGCAAATCGCCATCAATCTCCCGCTCGACAGGAAGAACGGCGACATCCATGTCAACACCGTATGGTCCGAGAGCATCCCCGTCATATCCACCGAGACGTCTGAGGTAACGCTCTATTGCGGAAGATACGAGGGAAGGGAGATCTACTCCCCCAATCCATCATCATGGGCATCCCCCGAGAACTCCGTCAGGATAATGAAGATCGTCCTCAAGCCCGGAACGATATTCGCACTGGACCCTCTCGAGGACGGCATCGACAGGAACCTGTACTACGTATCCGGAAACGGGGCAACACTTGAAGGGACCAAGATAAAGACTTGGCTCAGATACAAGATGAAGCGCTGCACTCCTGTGAACATCGTCAACGGTCCGGAGGAGTCCGAGTTCTGGATCCTGGAAGGGAAGCCGATAGGCGAGAAGCAGGCGAGCTTCGGACCCGTCATCCTGAAGGACCTCGACGAGGTCAGGAGTTCCATGGACGAGATCAGGATCAAGGAGTTCCAGGAATGGCCGTGGGGAGTCATGGATGTCACCAATCCTCTTGATATGGGGAGGGAGCTCCACCGCAAGGACGGCTCCGTCGAAAGACCCATTTAAAATATATTTAGAAGGCCCATACAGGACCCATGAATGGGATAAACAAGACGATCATGGCGGTCGTCTCGTCAATTGCACTCGTGTACTCGGGGCTATGCTTCTTCTTGACGCTCCACGGGTACATCAACGGAGAAGGGGACCCTATACACTTCTATGTCTTCTTCCCAACGGATTTCTCCAACATCAACCTGGAGACATTGGGATTCGATATAACAGACTGGATGATGACCACGATACCTGCGCTCTATGACGGCATAGGCGGCATCGGAATCTTCCAGTGGATGTACGATAAGATCTTCGAGCTGATTACAGACATCGATTCGAAGATGAAGTTCTATAGCGTAATGGTCATGCTGCTCATCGGTTTCATCCTCGCAGCTGCCGGTTTCATCTCCAAACCCGCTTCCGACTGTACCGGACAGACCAATCCGGCGGAATATCTCTGGACCCACAGGCCCGACGCGTTCGCCAAGTGCCTCACGATGCCCTGGGGACTCATCATCGGAGCCTGGAACAAGAACAAGATCCTGGTAATCGTACCGATCCTGCTCCTGCCCCTGTACGCTCCCTGGGCGCTCATGATCACGATAGCGCTGATCATACCCTTCCTGCTTGTGAAGCTCGTCATCAGCTCAAAGATAAGCTCAGCGGCCAAGAAGGAGAGCATCGAATACCAGAAGAACACGGATTTCGGAGTCTGTCCCCACTGTAAGATGAGCTTCGAGAGACCGAAGGTCAAATGCAAATGCGGACTCATACTGAATTACCCCGTGCCCAACATCTACGGATACTCGATGCACTACTGCAACAAGGGACACGAGATCCCCTGTACCAGCGGTAAGAGGGCCAATCTCACAACCATCTGTCCCCACTGTGCGAAACAGATCCAGACCAGGGAGGCACGCCCTATCACCATCTCCATGGTGGGAGGAACGAACACCGGAAAGACATCGCTCATGCTCTCCGCCGTGGATACGATAACCCGCTGCGCCAGGACGGTCGACGTCACTGTGGACAGCCCCTCATCCGGACTGTCCAAGGAGGCCATCTCCGCCAAGGACTATGTCCCCAGGACCGTACCCGGGGAGACGGAATCTCAGATCCTGTTCCTCAGGTCCATGAAACTCCAGGACAGAGAGATCGTCTTCAACGACGTGTCGGGAGTGGAATTCCAGCCGGCCGTGGACAAGGTGCTCTTCGAGGAGTACTACAACTACACCGACGGATTCATCTTCACATTCAATCCTAAGTCATTCAACAGGGAATACCTCAGGGAGACGCCCCACGAGGTGTTCGACAGCTTCCATTACATGTACACCACGATCAGGGGCATCGGACCCGCAACGAAGACAGACATACCCTTCGCCGTGGTCGCCACCAAGAACGACCTCATGAGCCCCAAACTCAGGGACGAAGATGTAAGGCAGTATCTTTTGGATAACGGCGAAGAGAATTTCGTGGCCGTGGTGGAATCCCTGTTCAGCGAGGTCAAGTACTTCGCCGTGACAGCTCACGGATCGGACTGCGGATCTTCGATGAGACCTGTATGGTGGATCGTTGAGCACGTTGACAAGAAACTGACGGAACTCATACCTTCCGCATAAATATGAGAAACGGTTGGTACGGCTATGGTCAAATCGGTCAACGCATCGCACATCCTGGTGTCCAACGCAAGGGATGCCGAAGGTATCATGATCCGCCTCTCCAAAGGAGAGGATTTCGCACAGCTCGCCAAGAGGTTCTCCAAGTGCCCCAGCAAGTCCAAGGGCGGGAACCTCGGATGGTTCAGCAAAGGCGAGATGGTCCCCGAGTTCGAGAAGGCGTGCTTCGAAGGACAGAAGGGACAGGTCGTCGGACCCGTGAAGACGGAGTTCGGATACCATGTAATAATGATCAACGATCAGAAATGAACCCTTACGCCTGGACATGTCCAGGCGGTTAATCCCATTTCTAATCAGCCATATATGAATGCAAACGGATGAATCGCCATCCTCAACATTCCAAAAGTAAATAGAAGTTTGTGATATATTAATCCCGCAGTCCCACCTCTGCGGTTCGTAATTTGTTTAAGTTACAAGCCATCCTGAGTCATATCGTCGGCCAGAGCCATCTTCCTCGGATCCACGTATAGGTAGTGGTTGCGAGTGATCTCGATGCTGCTGTGGCGCATCTTCCTCTGTATCACGAACTCATCCGTCTTGCTGTCATACATCGTCATGCAGAAGAACCTGCGGAGACTATGAGTCGACAGATCGACCCCGACCCTCTTCCCCAGCCTCCTCACAATCTGCCCTATGGCATCGGGAGTCATCGCCCTGCCCCTGTAGTTGGAGCCGTTGATGAACAGCCTGCCGTCGGATGAATCGCCGTATCTCGATACGGTCTTGGACCTGATCTCCAGATACCCGTCCAAGGCCTCTCTGATCTTCGGTCTCAGAGTGAACACCGCTTTCTTCCCTTTCCCGACACCCTTGCCCCAGACGGTCAGCCTGTCGCCCTATATGTCCTGCAGCCTTATGCCTGCCATCTCGGCCCTGCTGACCCACAGACCGCTAGCACTGGCCAATGCACTGGATAAACTCCAGAACTACCGTGCACCGAACAAGGAGCTGAAGACGAAGTACGCTGATTCGATGATAGTCAACCACTTCCAGGACAAGTACTTCGTGGAGAGGATGCTCAGAACGCACCCTCCGATGGACAAGAGGATCAAGAGGCTCAAGGAACTGGACGCGAAGATGAGGAAGGAAGGCATCGACACATCCATAAAGGACCCGTTCGTCAGCGAGAGGATGGAGGCCACCATCGGAGATAGGGTGAACTCCGAAGAATTCAGTAAAGCCCTGTCAGAGGCCTGCGATAATCTGATGGGGGAGATCAGGAGCATCTTCCTGGACACCTTGGACATAGACGTCAAGATGGCCAGAGGCATCCTGGCCAAGGCAAGCTCGGATCCGAGCATGGCGATACTGGCATCCATGATCTACTATTACGGATACAGGAAGATGGTGGCGGTATCGTACGACAAGGCCTTCGATTTCGCTTCATACGCCGCGAACAACGGTGAGGAGATGTCCTTCATGTTCCTGGGCTGTCTGTATGCGATGGGCAGAGGAACAGAGACAGACGTTCACAAAGCGCTCTATTGGCTGGACAGGTCCAAGCAGACTAAGTACCGTACGGAGCTGACGATCACTCTGGACGGTCGCACTTTAGAGCTGTGAAACTCAAACGGGCCCGTGGGATAAAGATAGGGCGGGCCCGACCTTTCATTTATCGGTACTGACAGGACGAAATGACTCGGAAACGGAGTTGGACGGTATGATTCTGATTATATGGGCAGGCCCCTACCGTCCTTGTTAAAAGGATCAGAACTCGTCCAGATCCCAGGAGTAATCGCTGTCCTTGTTCTTGATCGCCTTCAGCTTGTAGTTGTTGTCATCCACAGATATCTTCCTCTTGAACGCCTTGAACGTCTGGGAATTGATCCTCACGGAGACCTCGTGCTTCCCCCTGCTGAGAGGGACGGATGCTATATCCCCTCCGTGCACCACGGCGACCTTGTCCCCGTCTATGTAGACGGAGAACTTGTCCTTGAAGAACCTCTTGTCCGCTACGGATACGTCGATCTTCAGCTTCCTAGACGACCTCACCACCTGTGCGTCCGGATTCGAGAGGGCGTCATCGATTCTCTTCATCAGAGCAGTATCGCCGCAAAGGCCCCTGGCCTTGAGGAAGAACATCTCCCCGCTCCCTTCCCTCATGCCCTCGGCTCCGCACCCTTTCAGATACCATGCGTATGCGTTCCTGCTGTCGATCTCTATCGCCTTGTCGGCATACTCGGCGCATCTGGCGTAATCCCTGGACCTCATGGATGTCTCGGCGATCTCCAGGAACGGCTCAACCTTGTGGGATTCGATGATCACCTGCCTCTGGGCCAGGGCCTCGGAAAGTATGAACATGTTCCCGCAGTAGTTGCAGTACATCTTCTCCAATGTGTCGTTCACCTTCAGTTCCGCCCCGCATTCGGGGCACTTCATAGATATTATGGGCATCTCTCTACCTCCTGTCAGCAGTATCCGGGCGGGACCTCTCCCGCCGGAACGTCCTTCTTGAAATAGTTTCCAGAATCCGGCGAGGATCCTGTGGCCATGTAGGATTCGATATCCTTCAGATCCTTGCTGGACACCGAGCTGTGCACCCTTGAGAGGGCGAATTCCAGATCCTCCATGCAAAGGTCCTGCACATCGCTGCCGGAGTCTATTATCTGGATCCTGTGCATCTTGGCCGTCCTGCACACCTCCTCCACATCCGCCGCGTTGAACCCTTCCGTCTTGACCGCAACGTATGCCAGATCGATATCTTCGGCATGGGGGATCTTCGAGATACTGTTCCTAAGGATTGTCTCCCTGGCCTCCCTGTTCGGAAGCCCCACATGGATGTGGGTGCTGAACCTCCCGGACCTCATCAGCGCCGAATCAATCTCCCACGGACGGTTCGTCGCCGCGAGGACCATAAGCTTCCCGTTGTGCTCTTCAATACCTTGCATCTGGACCAGGATCTCGTCTATCATATCGGTCTGCCAGGGCTCGCTGCTGTTGCCCCTGGAGCGTCCGAGGGAGTCGAAATCGTCGAAGAATATCACCGCCTTCTCGTCCTCCCTTGCCGTTTCGAAGAGCTCTCTGATATTCTTCTCGCTCCTTCCGACGTACGCGTTCCTGATATCTGTGGGATTGACGCTGTAGAACTTAGCGTCTGTCTCCGAAGCGACCGCTCTGGCCAGCATGGTCTTGCCGGTTCCCGGAGGGCCGTAGAGGAGCACTCCGGTATTGCCCTCGAGACCGTATCTGTCGAACAGCTCCGGATGCTTCGACGGCAGGATGAGGCTGGCATACATCTGTTCCTTCGCCTCCTCCAGCCCGGCGATGTCATGGAATCTGGTATCGGCTACCTTCATGGGGCGGAACCCTCTCCCGTTGTCCTCGTCCCTGCCGATCACATTGAACTCGGGGAATTCTATGTCCTCGAACGGATCCCTCTATTGCTCTATGAACCCGTTGTGCCTGTACTTCCCGTCCTTCCCCCTGCGGTATATCTTTCCGGAGATCAGCATGTCCTCCGGCGGCTCCTTGTCTGACCCGAGGAACTCGAAAGGCACTTCGCAGTCGAAATCGTCATCGACATACAGCTTCTTCGGCCTGCATCCTTCCCCGAACGCATCGGGATGCACATACTCCAGACGGTCGTGCAGGCACAGCATGTCCATGGAATCGCATTCCGCCAGACAGTATGCCCCGAGGCTGCTGATACCTTGCAGATGCAATCCGATCCTTCTCGGCTCCGGCGTCACGAATATCAGTTCGGTGGCCTTGGCGTTCATCAGAGAGATGGAGCTGTAGCTGTAGTTCTTGTTATCCGAATCGACGGATATCTCCGACAGAATCCTGCATCCGAGGAAGGCCTTGCCGGTGATCCTGGACACGTTCTTTCCCAGCCTTACAAATCTGAGGTAAGGGTTGCCGCTGAAGGCCAGATCCGCTACGGATGTTGTTGCCTCCGCGGTCTCGAAACTCTTCTCCCTGCAGCCTCCGGGATACGCTATCAGCCCCCAGGCCTTGGTATATAGCGAGCCCTTGTAGGAGATTATCGGACCTGTGGCGCTCTCGGTCTCGAATCCTTCTATCGATATGCACCCATAGAACGCACCGGGTTCGATCCTCCTCAGACTCTTCGGGAGGGCCGGAATCCTCAGCTCCGAGCAGCCCCTGAACGCATCCTTGCCGATATGCTCCAATGTGCTGGGAAAGGTTATGCTCCTCAGTTCCGAGCATCCTTCGAACGCGCTGTCGCCTATGCGCCTTACTCCCTCCGGGATCGATACGCTCACGATGTGGGTGCCTTTGAACTCCTTTCCGATCTCGTCCCTGACTTCAGGGGCCGCCACGGTCCTGCCGCCCATAGCTTTCGCTGATATGCTACTCATGTTATGTCTCCGAAACGTGAAAATGAAGCCGTTTACCGAACGATTATTTCAAAGGATGAGATTCCCTCGAGGAATACCCCTCCAGGAGCGTGTACTCCAGATCGTCGACCTCGTCGTAGTCCCCAGCGGTTATCCCCAGGGAATAGACATACTTGTATCCCGGGATCAGATCGTCTATCTGACCCACGAATCTGAATGGATATGCATCAGGATTCTTCAGCCTGACCGTGCCGATGTACATCAGCCCCTTGTCGGTGATGACCTCGACAGCCGCATGGAAATCCAGCTCAACATCGTGCTCGAATAACGGTACGTTCAGGCCGTCGGCGTATATCCTGGCCGTGCCTCCGCAGCACATGCAGAAGGAGTCGCATTCGAATCTGTAGAGCCCGGCCTTCGCCTCTTCCTCGCGGCGCAGAAAACGATGGCGAAGCAGGGCTCGATGTCCATTCTCGGCGCGCAGCGCGTCGTGCGGGAGGTCTTTGACATGACGGGGCTTTCCGGCATTCTGAACATTGGCTGACCGAATTTTCAAGGAGCAACATGGCAGAGATCACCGAACAGCAACGCAGGCACAGCGCGGCCCATCTGACGGCCCGCGCGGTTATGAACTTGTTTGAGGACGTCCAGGTCGACATCGGCCCCGCGACGGACGAGGGCTTTTACTACGACTTCGACCTCCCCCACAGGCTCTCGCCCGAGGACTTCCCGAAG
>ERZ842401.2678-NODE-2678-length-23479-cov-57.460212_pt1 | contig 23479 bp, 15 predicted proteins | sample MGYA00521270_ERZ842401 | MGnify/ENA primary metagenome ERZ842401 (study PRJEB31892, sample SAMEA3878208) | bioreactor metagenome | biome: Moose rumen | place: Sweden | collected 2011-10 | study: EMG produced TPA metagenomics assembly of the PRJEB12797 data set...
GTACATCCATCAGTTTAACTTGGAAAGGAATGTTCGTCTTATGCCTCCTGCCGATTATCCACTTGTAACCGTTGACTTCCACGATATTATCCGTAGTCAGTTCCTTCACGTCAATGAATGAAAGGGCAGTGAAAGAAACAAAGACGAAGATGTCGCGGACAAAGGCGAGGTCAGCATCCTCAAATTCATGGGTCATGACGGACTTCAGTTCGTCTTCTGTCAGGTATGCCCTTTCCTTGCAGTTGGGGCTGATGTGGAACTGTGCGAATGGATTACGGGGTATTTTGCCATTGTAGTGCGCTCTCAAAACGACACCTTTCAGCCACATACAGCGTTGCCAGATGGTTCCATTCGCTAATCCTCTATCAGTGCTAAGGTAGGCTGCGAAATCCTTGATGAATTCGGGAGTGAGTTCAAGCATCGACATATCCGTGCGACGATAACGAGATTGGATAAACTCTGCCACATCATTTCTTGATCTCTGCATAGCCCATAAGGTACTGGCAACCCTGTCCTTTCCGACTCGCTTCTTTAGACTGGCGATGTCCTTATCAAAGGCACTCAGCAAAGTCTCATATTCGCTGCCGAATCCTTGAAAGGAATTACGTACCATCTCTGCCGTAACGAATGCCTCACGGTCTGACAGGTGCTGATAATGCTTGATAATCTGCGCCTTGATGTTGTCGAGGTCACGGTTAATCTGCAATGATTCCTTGCTGCGGCCTTTGGCACAGTTGCCTTTCACGTCCCACATCTCCAATGGAATGCTGTGCTTGCAACTGAATTGCGACTGTGTGCCGTTAATGGTTATACGCCCCATGACAGGCACGATGCCGTCCTTCTCCTTACCCTTGTTCACGTAGAACAAAATCTTGAATGTGCTTCTTGACATACTCTTCAATTCTTTTTCGTTTCAGGCTGCAAATATAATACCATTTTTTGAGTTGCTTTTTCGGCAATCCATTGCAGATTGTTGAATCGAAAACCAGTCAGTTTGAACTGCGTCATTCTTCCTTTTTCGTACCCTCGGAATTAGAAAAGTTTAACTCTCAGAAACGGGTTAAACGGGTTACGATTTAGAGACCTAACTCTTGCACCAATCCGCATCAAGTTGCATTTTCACCTCGTTCCTAAATTCCCCGCTTTTCCTCGTATTGCCTTTATTTTACGGTCATTCTGCGTTAATTCTCCAAAATCCCTCGTTTGTTACAACCTTTTTTCGTAATTTTGCAGCCAGATGAAACAAAATATCATTGAAACTGACTTCGAGAAAGCGAAGAAATGGGCCAGCGGCGAGTATATAGAGGACGACCTGTTGCTGCTGGACGAGCTGGCCAAGGCGCCATTTCCCACTGAGCCACGCCGCATGAACTTCATACTCATTGGCTACTGCACACGCGGGAGGGTGCAATATCGCGTGGACACGATGGAGCAGATGGTTACTCCAGGCGAGATTATCATCGTAACCGAGCGTCACGTGATAGACAACTATATGGCATCGCCCGACCTGGAGGGGCTGTGCATGATGGTGAGCGTGCCGTTTTTCAATGAAATCATCAAGAACGTGAAAGACCTGGCGGCCATGTTCCTCTTTACGCGTACTCACCCCGTGATACGGCTGTCCGAACACGACAGCGAGGTGTTCTGCAACTACTTCTACGCCATACGCAAACGTATTGGCGATAAGGAGAACCGCTTCCGTCGAGAGCTGGTGCGCACACTGATGCTGGCCATGTTCTACGACCTGAGCAACGTCATCTACAGCGTGCGCCAGACAACAGACAAACGCCTGTCGAGAGCCGACGAGATTTTCGCCCGTTTCATCAAGATGGTCGAAGAGCATTGCCGCCACGAGCGCCGCGTCAGCTGGTATGCCGAGCAACAGAACATTTCGCCGAAATACCTGTCGGAGGCCGTCAAGACCATCAGCAAGCATACGGCCAACGAATGGATAGACAACTATGTGACGCTGGAAATCCGGGTGCAGCTGAAGAACTCTACCAAGAGCATCAAGGACATAGCCGAGGAGCTTTGCTTCGCCAACCAGTCGTTCTTCGGCAAATACTTCAAAGAGCATGTGGGCATGAGTCCCAGCGAGTATAGGAGAAAATGAAAAAGGCTCTCCCCCCTACCCCTCTCTATAGGGAGAAGGTAGGGGGGAGAGTTTTTTTAGTAGAGGTAGATCTTGAAGTTTTTGATGGAGCCAGGAGCGCCCTGCTCGGCACGCGGCAGGTACTCGAGGGCCTTGACGGTCTGCACCGAGCCGAGATCGATGACGAGGAGATGAGGTGTGTTCTGCCCTTTCTCCGTCTGCCAGTAGGTAGACTCCTGCAGGTCGAAGACCTTGTCGCCGGTGTGGTTGCCGTTCTCTTCCTCGCTGTTGGCGTATTTGCAGGTCCATGGTTCGCGCGAGATGCGCTTGCCGTCCTGGCCTTGCAGGTAGAGTTCTGCGATGGCCACGCGGTCGCCGTCCTTCTGCGTGGAGAGGCACTCGATGGCGAGGTAGCGGCCCTTGGCGGGAGCGCTGAAGCTGATGGTCTGCCAGCCGTTGCCAGCCTTGAAGCTGCCGGTGGCGACGGGCGTGTCGCTGTTCAGGTCGGGCTTGTCGCCGATGTTGTTGTGCTTGTTGCTCTTCTCGAGCTGCAGCTTGTTGAGCTCAGGGGAAACCTGACCCCACACTACTGCCTCGCGAGGACCCACAACGTCGAGGACGATGACCTCGTTCTTGCCCTTCTTCAGCCAGCAGCCAGGGATGTAGAGCGTCTGCTGCGGGCCGATAGACCAGATGCGGCCCATGGCGTGGCCGTTCACCCATACCTGTCCCTTGCCCCATGTCTCGAAGTTCAGGAACGTGTCGCCCACCTTCGAGAGGTTGAAGTAGCCGCGGTAGTAGCCACCGTCAGAAAAGATGGTCTCTTTGCGCTTCAGGTCATCGTGGCCCTGCGCCATCTCCTTGGTGATGGCTGCATAGTCGTCGCTCATGGTGATGATGCTCCAGTTCTTCAGGTTCCATGTGGTTTCGTGACCATCGATTTCAGCCTGCAGGAGCACTTCGTTGGTGATGCCCTTGAAGTCCTTGATGGCTCGACCGAAATTGATGCGACCCATCGCCTCTACAAGAATGTTAAGCGCGTCGCCCTTCTTTACAGCTGGTAGCGTAAGCGATTTCTCGTTCTTCACACGGTCTATCTTACCTATGTAGCGGCCATTGATGTAGACCTGTGCGAAGTCGTGGCAGTCGTTAAGTGTCAGCACACTCTTTGTCGGCACCTCGGGCAGCGTGGTGGTATATTCAATCATGCCCCATCCACAATCCATGTCTTCCATAGTGAGCACGTCACGACTCTGACGCTGGGCTGTTTTGTAATCGCTGATGCGCATCATTTTTTCAAGTTCGAACTTAGGCACGGTGATGATGGGCATCGGGGCCTTGGGCACGGCGGGCATCTTCTTGCCGTCGTTGTACTTCTCCATCATCTTGCGCAGTTCCCAGAACTTCGGGGTGGCCTGGCCATACTCGTTGATGGGGGCATCGTAGTCATACGAGGTGACGTCGGGTGCGAAGCCGGGCGAGTTGGCACCAGCCCAGTGGCCGAACGACGTGCCACCGTGGGTCATGTAGAGCGAGAAGCTGATGCCCTTGGAGAGCATTTCGTCCATGCCAGCCACCATATCCTTGGCGGGACGCGTCTCGTGGCGGGCGCCCCATTTGTCGAACCAGCCGCTCCAGAACTCAGAGCACATCTTCGGGGCGTTGGGACGCAGCTCACCGAGACGGCGGAACTGGTCGTCGATGTTGGCACCGGTGCCGAAGTTCATCGTCCACGTCAGGTCGTCCAGTCCGTTCTTCGTGAAGTTAGAAGACCAGTCACACTGGAACAGAGTGAGCTTGTCGCCATAGATGCCACGCAGGCAGTCGCGTATCTCGCTGACGTAGGGTTTGTCCTCTCCATAGCTGCCATACTCGTTCTCCACCTGCACCATGATGATGGGGCCGCCGTTCTGGATGGTCAGGGGCTTCAGCTGCTCGCCCACCTTCTGCTCGAAAATCTTCACACGCTCCATGAAGTAGGGGTCGCGCTCACGCAGACGGATGTCCTTCTTCTTCAGCAGCCACCAGGGCAGGCCGCCCATCTCCCATTCGGCGCAGACGTAGGGGCCGGGGCGCACGATGACGTACATGCCGTTCTTCTGTGCCAGACGGCAGAACTCGGCCACATCGTTCTGGCCGGTGAAGTCGAACACGCCCTCCTGTTGCTCGTGGATGTTCCAGAAGATGTAGATGCACACGGCGTTCATGCCCAGGGCCTTGCACATCTGGATGCGGTGCTCCCAGTAGGGACGCGGGATGCGGGGGTAGTGCACTTCGGCCGCCTTCACCACGAAGGGTTGGCCGTTGAGCAGGAATGTCTTGTCGCCGATGGTGAAGTCGCCAGGCTTCTGTGCCGCCGACGCCATCGTGGGAGCAGCAAGCAGCAGTGCTCCCAATGTCAGTTTTTTCAGGATGTTTTTCATATTCGTTGATAGTTAGCAGTTTATAGCTTCTCACCATAGCACAGGTCGCCGCAGTCGCCGAAGCCGGGCACGATGTACTTGTGCTCGTTCATGCCGGGGTCGATGGCGGCACACCAGAGCGTGGTGTCGTCGGGCACGGCCTGGCGTAGGGTCTCCACGCCTTCTGGAGCGGCAATGACACAGCAGATATGGATGGCGTGGGGACGGCCCGTCTTCACCAGTGCCTCGTAGGCAGCGGCCATGCTTCCGCCCGTGGCCAGCATGGGGTCGACGATGATGAGCGTCTTGCCCTTGGCCGACGGACTGGCCATGTACTCGGTGTGGATGCCCACCTCGGTATGCTCGCGGTTGGTGTACATGCGGAAAGCCGACACAAAGCCGTTCTCAGCATGGTCGAACACCCGCAGGAAACCCTCGTGAAAGGGCAGACCGGCACGCAGCACCGTGGCCAGCAAGAGGTCATCCTTGATGTGGGGAATGTCGATGGTGCCCAAGGGCGTGGTCACGGTCTTGGGCTTATACTGCAGCGTCTTCGACAGCTCGTAGGCCATCATCGTGCCAATGCGCTCGATGTTGTTGCGGAAGAGCAGCCGGTTCTTCTGGTAGCTCTTGTCGCGCAGCTCGGCCATGTACTGGTTGATGACCGAGTTCTGTTCAGAGAAATTGATTACTTGCATAAGATGGTTCTTAGTTATTACGCGGGTGCAAAGATACGAATAATCTTGCGATTTTTGCAAAGCGGACGTGCCAAAAGTGTAATATTGACCCCTCGTTTTTGATACTTTAACCTAAAAAACGCTTAACTTACAAAAAAAACTCTCGACTCTCAACTCTCAACTCTCAACTTTTTAGTACCTTTGCACCCGTAAAAAGATTCAGTAATAACACTTAAATATCCAAAAGTAACAATGGCAAAGTTAGATTTGACACAGTATGGCATTACGGGCAGTACCGTGATTGCCCACAATCCGTCGTATGAGTACCTCTTCGAGGAGGAGACCAAGCAGAGCCTGACTGGCTATGACAAGGGCGTGAACACCGAGCTGAACGCCGTGAACGTGATGACTGGTATCTACACCGGCCGCTCGCCTAAGGACAAGTACATCGTAAAGGACGCACAGAGCGAGGACAAGGTGTGGTGGACCACCGAGGAATATAAGAACGACAACCACCCCATGAGCGAGGAGGTATGGGCCAAGGTGAAGGAGATTGCCATCAAGGAGCTGTGCAACAAAGAGCTGTACGTGGTCGATGCTTTCTGCGGTGCCAACGAGGCTACCCGTCTGGCCGTGCGCTTCATCGTTGAGGTGGCTTGGCAGGCTCACTTCGTGAAGAACATGTTCATCCAGCCCACCGCTGAGGAACTGGAGAAGTTCGAGCCCAACTTCGTCATCTACAACGCTTCGAAGGCTAAGGTTGAGAACTACAAGGAGCTGGGTCTGAACTCAGAGACCTGCGTAGCCTTCAACACTACCAGCCGCGAGCAGGTGATCATCAACACATGGTATGGCGGTGAGATGAAGAAGGGTATGTTCTCGATGCAGAACTACTACCTGCCCCTGCAGGGTATCGCCTCGATGCACTGCTCGGCCAACACCGACATGGAGGGTAAGAACACCGCTATCTTCTTCGGTCTGAGCGGCACGGGTAAGACCACCCTGAGCACCGACCCGAAGCGCCTGCTCATCGGCGACGACGAGCACGGATGGGACGACGAGGGCGTGTTCAACCTGGAGGGCGGCTGCTATGCCAAGGTGATAAACCTGGACAAGGAGAGCGAGCCCGACATCTACAACGCTATCCGTCGCGATGCTCTGCTGGAGAACGTGACCGTCGACGCTAACGGCAAGATAGACTTCGCCGACAAGAGCGTGACCGAGAACACCCGCGTCTCGTACCCCATTGAGCACATCGAGAAGATTGCCAAGAAGGTGAACGGCAAGAGTGCCGGTCCCGACGCACAGAACGTCATCTTCCTGAGCGCCGACGCCTTCGGCGTGCTGCCTCCCGTATCTATCCTGACTCCGGAGCAGACCAAGTACTACTTCCTGAGCGGCTTCACTGCAAAGCTGGCTGGTACCGAGCGCGGCATCACCGAGCCGACACCTACCTTCTCTGCTTGCTTCGGCCAGGCCTTCCTCGAGCTGCACCCCACAAAGTATGCTGAGGAACTGGTGAAGAAGATGGAGAAGAGCGGCGCCAAGGCCTACCTGGTGAACACCGGTTGGAACGGCACGGGCAAGCGCATCTCGATTCGCGACACCCGCGGCATCATCGACGCCATCCTGGGCGGTGCCATCCTGAAGGCTCCCACCAAGAAGATTCCTTTCTTCGACTTCGAGGTGCCCACACAGTTGGAGGGCGTTGACACCAACATCCTCGATCCTCGCGACACCTACGCTAATGCCGCTGAATGGGAGGAGAAGGCCAAGGATCTGGCTGCCCGCTTCATCAAGAACTTCAAGAAGTACGAGGGCAACGAGGCTGGCAAGGCTCTCGTCGAGGCTGGTCCGAAGCTGTAAGCTTGCACAGCCTCAACGAGCACTTTTGCTGGTCGAGGCTGGCCCGAAGCTGTAAATTAATAACAAACCACAAAAAAAGCCCTGTTGGTCATCTGCCAGCAGGGCTTTTTGTGTGCAAACACTCAGAAAGGAGCAGGCAGATGGAAGTTGAGCCGCTCACCACTAACAGGATGAGTGAAAGCCAGCGTGTCAGCATGCAGGCAAAGACGCTCAGCTGGCTTGCCATAAAGAGCATCGCCCACGATAGGCATGCCTAAGCCAAGTGGATGGGCACAGTGCATGCGCAACTGGTGGGTACGACCGGTATGAGGTGTGAGAGCCAGACGAGGATAAGGGCCGTCAAGCGAGAGGACCTCGTAGTCGGTAAGCGCCTGCTTGCCGTGCTCAGGGTCGGCCAGCTGCCGCGGACGGTCGAGTGGGTCGGGTCGTAGCGGCAAACTGATTGTGCCTTTAGGATTGCTGCTCAGCCACGAAAGTCGAGAAGTGCGGAATGAAGAAGGCACTTCGGCAGAGAAGGGGAGAGACGAAGGGTCGACGAGAGCCACATAGCGCTTGGCTACCTCGCGACGCAGGAACTGCTGCTGCAGGTGATGATAGGCTTGCGCGGTCAACGCCACGACCATCAGGCCCGACGTGTCCATGTCGAGTCTATGCACCATCAGCGGCCCTTCAGCAGCAGGATAGCGCCGGCGCAGCAGCGACTCCACCGACAGAGCCTCGGTGCGACCAGGCACCGACAGCAGGCCCGCTGGCTTAGCCAGCACCACCAGCGCCTCGTCTTCGTGAAGGATTGCGAGGGGCGCAGCACCCATAGGACCTATAGGGCTTATAAGACCTATATCCCCCGCAGGCTGTGCGGCATCGACCTCCAAGCCCTGCAGCATAAACTCCAAAATAGGCTTGCACTTACCACGACAAGCGGGATAATATTGACCGTGGTGGCGAATCTCCATACGTGGCGAGGCACCCTGCCAGAACTCAGCCATGCAGAGAGGTCGCAAGTCGTGCTGATAGGCAAACTGCAAAAGCTTGGGTGCACAGCAGTCGCCCGACCCTCCTGGCGGCAGCGGGAAACGCGAACGGATGCGCTCCGACTGGTGGTGGTCACGCCACACCGTCACCAAATCTTTCACCTCGCCACGGGCATTCAACACACGATATTGCTGAAACAGCCACAACTGCAACTGCTCAGACATTTGTTTGCGGCACAGCTTCAGCTCTATCAGGCGCTGCCGCTGCTCGGGTGTTGCCTCCTTGCCCAAGGCGTTCAGCGCCATCACTTCAGCGTTGATAGCCGAAATCTGCCGCTCTGTCTGCTTGAAATGGCCATCGGGCTGCTGTGCGTCGAACACTGGCGGCACAAACCACGACCAGTCATTGCGACCGCCCAGCAGGCCCGAGTAAGCCGCCACAAAACCCAGCTGGCCCGTCTTATCGCGACACACCAAGACACCGAGCATCTTGCCTGCCTGCAGGTCAGCCTGCCAGAGGGGTTCGGTTTGCACGTGGGCCACCACCTCAGCCGTTGCCATGCGGCACAACTCATGAGGCTCGTAGCAGAAGGGATCGTTGAACACCTTAGGCGGCTCAACGGTGGTATGCAAAAGATGGAATTGCGTCATGGGCTGCAAAATTACGAAATAAATGCCGATTATTCAAAAAATAAACCTTATCTTTGCACCAGAAAAAACTGATTAACGACAAACGACAACATGAAGAGACTCCTAATCCCTACACTCATGCTTGCTGTGGCCGCCACAACAATGGCACAGCGCATCGACATCAACAACACGACCAACTGGTCAGAAGACCGCCTCACCGAGACGGGGTTCACCGCTTGGCCCATCGGCACCACAACGCTGGCCACCATCACCGTCGACGGCATCACTATCAATGCCACCGTTGACGGCGGCTCCGACCAGCGCACGCTAAAGGGCAACTGGTGGAAAGACGGTGTACAAAAATACTCGAAACTGGTTGGCGATGGTCTGTGCGTCTATGGCAAGGACGGCAACAACACACCCCAGATACAGAGCGGCCCTGTGGGCATCACCCTGACCATTAGCGGTCTGGCTGCCGGCGAGCACACGTTGCTGGCCTATCACAACAACACCGACGGCTATACAGGCCCTGCTCTCGACGTCTTTGCCAACGGTCAGCTGGTGCTACAGGGTGTAGAGCAGACCAACCGCGCTCAGACTCCGAGCCTTAGTGGCATGTCTTACATCAGGTTCCTGGCTCAGGAGGGTGAGGACGTGGTCATCACTTACCGCACCACGCCCGACCCATCGTTCGACTATACGCAGGGCTACAACACCACGTCGCTCTTCATCAACGCACTGGTGTTCGACCGTCCTAACCCCAAGACTACGGCCAGCGACCCCTGGCCCGACAACAACGATGAGCATGCCGCCTGCGACGAGGGCAAAGCCACACTCAGCTGGACTGCTGCCACCACTGCCGCCAAGCATCATGTACTCATAGGTACCAGTGCCGACCAGCTGGCTGAGGTGGCAACGGTGACGAAGACGCAGTATAGTCTGACGGACCTCAACCCTATGCTGACATACTACTGGCGCATTGACGAAGAGACTGCCGACGGCAACCGCTATGAGGGCGACCTGTGGCAGTTCCGTCCGCGCCGACTGGCCTTCCCCGATGCCGAGGGCTACGGTCGCTGGGCCATTGGTGGCCGCGGTGGAGCAGTCTATCATGTGACCTCGCTCGACGATGACGCCAACAACCCACAGCCGGGCACCTTCCGCTACGGCATACTGAACGTTCACGGTCCACGCACCATCGTCTTCGATGTGGCTGGCACCATCACGCTGAAAAGCCGTCTTACCTGCTCCGATAAGTATGTGACTATCGCCGGACAGACTGCACCAGGTCGTGGCATCATGTTCACAGGTGCTCCCTTCGGCATGGCCAGCGACGGTATCACACGCTTCATCCGCATGCGTGTGGGCGGTGGCGATGACTGGGACGGCATATCGCCCAACCCACGCACCAGCGACGGCATGGGCATGGCCGGCAACGACCACGCCATCATGGACCACTGCTCCGTATCCTGGACCATTGACGAGGCCTTCTCCTCGCGCAATGCCAAGAACGTTACCCTGCAGCGCACCCTCATCAGCGAGGCGCTGAACCGCGCCGGCCACAAGAACTACGTCGACACGAAAGGACCTGACTGCGAGCACGGCTACGCTGCCACTATCGGTGGCGACTGTGGCTCCTACCACCACAACCTGCTGGCCCACTGCGAAGGTCGCAACTGGAGTCTCTCTGGCGGACTGGATGGCGGCGGTGCCTACGCAGGTCGCCACGACATATTTAATAATGTGGTATACAACTGGGGCAACCGCGCCACCGACGGCGGCACCCACAACGGACAGTTTGTAGCCAACTACTATAAGATGGGCCCCTCTACCACCAAGACCGTGCTGCTGCAGGCCGACCTCGAAGGCACAGGCTCGGGCACACAGGAATACTACGTCAACGGCAACATTCGCGAAAACCTGAACGGCAGCAAGGCTACCGATGCTTATGGCGACACCTACAACTATAAGCTCTCTGGCGGACAGAAGCTCGACTGGACCGTCTTCGTCGACTCGCCCTATTTCGAGAGTCAGGCTACGGTGCAGACCGCCACACAAGCCTATCAGAGCGTGCTGAGCGACGTGGGCTGCAACCAGCCCGAAATGGACAACCACGACCAGCGCATGGTGAGCGAAACACTCAGTGGCACCACCTCGACCCGCGGTAGCCGCTCAGGCAAGAAGGGTCTCATAGACAAGGAGAGCGATGCCGAGGGCTTTGAGGGACTGAACATCATCCGTGCCCAGCGACCCGCCGACTGGGACACCGACCAAGACGGCATGCCCGACTGGTATGAAACCTGCACTGGCAGTGACCCCGCCACCGCCGACAACAACACTGTGCAGCAAGGCTACACCTTGCTGGAGCATTACCTTAACCGTATGGCCGAGCCACACTTCGTGTCCGATGGAAAGCTGTTCAACGTGCCGCTGAAGACCTACTTCCAAGGATTCACCAACCCCAACTTCAGTCTTGCTACCAACGATGGCAACGGCATCAGCATGAATATTGACAACGAGGGCACGCTGGGCGTCAACCTTATTCTGCCCAATTTCGGCCTCATAAAGGTGACGGCCGATGAGAACGGCTTCAGCATGACCCGCAACTTCTGGTTCTTCAACAGCAAAAACTACGTGCCCGACGCCATCAGCCAGCCTACGTCAGCACCCGCAACTCAAGGTGCTGCCAGCGATGCCATCTACAATCTACAGGGCCAGCGTGTCGGTCAGAGCACGGTGCAGGCACAGGCCAGCCGCCCTACCGTCTACGTACAGGGAGGTCGCAAGTTTATCAAATAAGGCAATAAAGCCACATCATCCAACTTATATCGCAAGCGATTTATCGTTAAACATGCTTAAATGTTTTGATAAATCGCTTGCGATATAAGTTTGTTTTCATACCTTTGCACCGTCCGATTGCAACATCAGGCAATCTTAATCAACACAAAAATATATAATATATTAAGGTATGGAAAGAATTTATGACTACAAAGCTCTGACGAGCAAAGGAAAAGAGATCGACTTCAAGCAGTTTGAAGGTAAGGTGCTACTGGTGGTGAACACAGCCAGCAAGTGTGGGTTTACGCCTCAGTTCGCAGGACTGGAAGAGCTGAACCAGAAGTACAAGGACCGTGGATTAGTGATCATCGGGTTCCCCTGCAACCAGTTCAAAGAACAAGACCCAGGCTCTGACAGCCAGATAGAGGAGTTCTGTCAGCTGAACTACGGCGTAACGTTCCAGATTATGAAGAAGACCGACGTGAACGGTCCTGCTGCTGAACCTATCTTCGAATATCTGAAGACACAGGCTCCTACTGAGGAGTACAAAGGTCTGAAGGCCAAGGCCACGCACGCCATGCTGAAGAAGATCAGCAAGAGCGTAGAGAAGGACAGCGACATTCTGTGGAACTTCACCAAGTTCCTCATCTCGAAGGACGGCGAAACCATCAAGCGCTATGCGCCCACCACCGATCCGAAGGACTTTGAGAAAGACGTGGAGGAATTCTTGGAAAGAAATTAGAACAACAATTATTATTCCCGTCTTAACAAGATGGCTCACGCAGAATTACAACTTGACAACCAGATTTGCTTCCGGCTTTACACGGCAGCACGGCTGATTACGCAGGCTTACACGCCGATGTTTACGGAACTGGGCATCACCTACCCGCAGTACCTGGTGCTCATGGTGCTGTGGGAGAAGGACACCCAGCCCGTAAACGATATTGCCCACCGGCTGCTCCTCGAGACAAACACCGTCACTCCCCTACTCCAACGCATGGAGAAGCAGGGACTGGTATGTCGCCGCAAGGGCGAGCAGGACAAGCGCCAGCAGATAGTCAGCCTGACAGCGAAAGGCCGCGAGATGGAGGAACGGGCCTACCAGCTCATCCCCACAGGCATGGGCAGGCAGCTCGCCGCCTGTCCGCTGCAACTGGAAGACTACCAGAATCTCGCACAACAATTAGACTTATTAATAGAGACATTAAAGAAAACATAACCACATTTATACGAATATCATACAAATTACCTATTCAGAATGTCATTCGTATAATTCATTCGATGCGGACAATTAATGCAATTCGTATAATTTAAATAGGCTTTAAATACATTTATGAAGTACATTAAACTGTTCTTTCGCCTGTTATTGGGACTGTTTATGACCTACGCAGGCATCAGCCATTTGACCATCGCTCGTCAGGAATTTGTCGCACAGGTGCCCACATGGCTGCAGTTCAGCTCTGGCTTCACCGACTTTGTCGTGCTGGCATCGGGTGTCGTGGAGATTTGCTTAGGCCTTGGTATGCTGTTTCTTTGGAAAAAGAAAGCACTTGTGGGTGCCCTGCTGGCACTCTTCTATGTGCTCATCTTCCCTGGCAACATCAACCAGTATGTGAACCATATCGACGCCTTTGGCCTCGTGACAGATCAGGACCGCCTCGTGCGCCTCTTCTTCCAGCCCGTACTCATCTTCCTCGCCCTCTGGTCTACAGGCGGCTGGAGCTATTGTAAACAACTGTATGAGAAGATAATAAACAGAAAAAGCAAAAAGTGAAGATATGAAAAGACTATTGACTATTTGCCTCGTGGCAACCGTCTGCGTGCTGGGAATGTCGGCACAGGAGACATGTGGCAGCGCTTGCTGCGCAGAGAAGAGTATCTATGACATCACAGTGAAGGACGATGTAGGCCAGGATGTGTCGATGGCCGACTACAAGGGCAAGGTGCTGCTCATTGTGAACACCGCCACCCGTTGCGGATTCACGCCCCAGTATAAGGAGCTGGAGACCCTCTACGAGAAATACCAGAAAGACGGTCTGGAGATTCTCGACTTTCCCTGCAACCAGTTTGGCGAGCAGGCCCCCGGCACGATACAAGAGATTCACCAGTTTTGCACCCTCAACTTCGATATCCGCTTTCCACAGTTCGACAAGATCGATGTGAACGGCCCCGACGCGTCGCCCCTCTTCACCTATCTGAAGGCGCAGAAAGGTTTCGGAGGTTTTGACCTCAGCGACCAGACAGGCAAGTTCATGGACGAGATGCTGCGCAAGAAGGACGCCGACTACGACAAGAAGGCCGACATCAAATGGAACTTCACCAAGTTTCTTGTTACGCGCGACGGTCGCGTAGTCAAGCGCTATGAGCCTACCGACAAGATTGCCGATATCGAGGCCGACATCTGCATGGAGCTGAATCCTGTGCTCAGCACCATCATGGCTCGCCGCTCTGTACGCAAGTATCAGGACAAGCCTGTCGAGCATGAGAAGTTGGAGATGGTTGTGCGCGCCGGCATCAACGCGCCAAGCGGCATGAACCGCCAGCCCTGGATAGTACGCGTGGTGGAAGATCGGAAACTGATAGCCGATGTGACCGAGGTATTCAAGGCCAAGAACCCTGAGCAGGTCAGCCGCGACAAGGACTTCAAGAACATGTTCCGCAATGCGCCCAACCTCATCTGCGTCTGCACACCTGCCAATGGCGGAGGCGAAATAGATGCTGGCCTCTTGGGCGAGAACATGATGCTGGCAGCCCAGTCCATGGGGCTTGGCACCTGCTGCTTGGGTGGTCCTGTGCGCTTTCTGAACACCAATGCCGATGCAAAGTTCTTCCTCGACCGTCTCGACATTCCTGAAGGCTACAAGCTCAACTACATTCTCGCCATCGGCTATCCTGACGAACAGCCCGACGCAAAGCCTCGCGATGCAACGAAAGTGAAGTATATCCGTTGAAGCGAAACAGGAAATTCAGGGTCAATGGTATTGTTTTTTTGCACGATAAGCGTATAATTCGAGATTTTTAGCTAAATTTGCAGCTCAAAACATCATTAACACAGAGAAGTAACATCATGTTAGAAGTACGCAACCTGCACGCCAGTATCGGCGACAAGGAGATATTGAAAGGCATCGATCTGGTGATACGCGATGGCGAAACGCATGCCATTATGGGGCCTAACGGCTCGGGCAAGAGCACGCTGAGTGCCGTGCTCGTGGGCAACCCACTCTACGAGGTGACCGAAGGCGAGGCCACCTTCAACGGCAAGGATCTGCTGGCCATGAAGCCTGAAGACCGCGCCCACGAGGGCCTCTTCCTCTCGTTCCAGTATCCGGTGGAGATTCCCGGTGTGAGCATGACCAACTTCATGCGCGCAGCCATCAACGAGAAGCGCAAATATCAAGGTCTTCCTGAGCTGAAGACGCCTGAGTTTATGAAACTGATGCGTGAAAAGCAGAAGATTGTCGAGCTGGACAACCGCTTGGCCAACCGCTCGGTGAACGAGGGATTCAGTGGCGGCGAGAAGAAACGCAACGAGATTTTCCAGATGGCCATGCTCGAACCAAAGCTGAGCATCCTCGACGAGACAGACTCTGGCCTCGACGTCGATGCCATGCGCATTGTGGCCGAGGGAGTGAACAAGCTGAAGCGAGACGACACCTCGTGTATCGTCATCACACACTACGATCGCCTGCTGGAGATGATTCGCCCCGATGTGGTTCACGTGCTCTATCAGGGGCGCATTGTCAGGACTGCCGGGCCAGAACTGGCCAGCGAGATACAGCAGCGCGGCTACGACTGGATAAAGGAAGAAATAGGATGAGGCTGTGTGGGCCAGACTTGGACAAAGCAAAAATAGACGATTAATGAACAGCGAAAAACAATACATCGACCTCTTTGGCGAGTGCCGCAACCTGATTTGCGAGCACTCGTCTGAGGCGATGAACGCACGGCGCGACGCAGCCTTCGAGGACTTCTGCCGCCTGGGTTTCCCCACGAAGAAGGTGGAGCGCTATAAATATGTAGACCTGCCTCGCCTCTTCGCCCCCGACTACGGGCTGAACCTCAGCCGCATCGAGGTGGCCGTCAATCCCTACGACGCCTTCCGATGCGACGTGCCCAACCTGAGCACCAACCTATACTTCGTGGTCAACGATGCGTTCTTTGGCAAGGCACTGCCCAAGGCACCGCTGCCCGAAGGCGTTATTGTCGGCTCGCTTCGTGACCATCAGGAGCTGGCCCACAGGTATTACGGACAGCTGGCACGCACTGCCGACGATGCCGTGACGGCACTAAACACCATGCTTGCGCAGGACGGGCTGCTCATCTATGTGCCGCGTGGCGTGCGTCTTGACCGCGCCATCCAGGTAATCAACATACTGAAAAATCCGCTCAAGGACGACCCGTCACGCCCTGACGGTGGCGGGCTTATGGTCAATCGACGTGTGCTCATCGTACTTGAGGAGGATGCTGAACTGAAAGTGCTCTTCTGCGACCACGCTGCCGACGACCGACCCTTCCTGGGCACACAGGTCATCGAGGCTCACGTGGGCCAGAACGCCTCGCTCGACCTCTATTGCCTGGAAGAGACACACAGCAAGAACGTGCGCGTCAGCAACGTCTACATCGACCAGCAAGCCAACAGCCGCGTCAACCACAACGTCATCACGCTGCACAACGGTATCACTCGCAACAAACTCGACCTTACGCTCTCTGGCGAAGGAGCCGAGTGCGGCAGCAACGGCTGTGTCATTGCCGACAAGCAGCAGTTTGTCGACAACAACACGCTCATCACCCACCATGCAGCCCACTGCACATCGGCCGAGCTGTATAAGTATGTGCTCGACGGCCAAGCCACTGGCGCCTTTGCCGGCCGCGTGCTGGTGGAGCACGGCGCACAGAAGACCACATCGCAGATGACCAACCAGAACCTGACGGCCACCCGCGAGGCTCGCATGTTCACCCAGCCGATGCTCGAGATCTATGCCGACGATGTGAAGTGTGCCCACGGCTCTACGGTGGGACAGCTCAACGATGCGGCCCTCTTCTACATGCGGCAGCGCGGCATCACACTCGAAGAGGCCCGCATCCTGCTGCAGAACGCCTTTGTCAACGAGGTTATCGACAAGATGCAGCTCGAGCCACTACGCAACCGGCTACACTATTTAGTGGAAAAACGCTTCCGTGGCGAACTGAGCAAATGCGAAGGCTGCAAGCTGTGCAAGTAGCCTTTGTCCCCCAGGAACAATCCAACAAGAACAAGGATGAGTATGACAAGTTATAACCAACTATTCTCACTGTGGCAGCATTGGCTGGCCGCAGCAGGTGTTGTGCTGTTGCTGGCTGCCACCACTGCGATGGGAGCCGAACCGCAACGCAGCTGCCGGCCACAGAAGGCTCGGCTACAACACCCCGTCCGCAGGGCAGCATCCAGCTACGCACAGCAGCGCTATACCGGTGTACGCCATCAGCTGGTGATACTCGCTGCTTTCTCCGATCAGGCTTTTCTCAGCAGTGACCCCTTGACGCAGTGGAACAAAATCTTCAACGAAGAAAACTTCAGCGAGTCGCCTTTCTATGGGTCTGTGCACGACTATTTCCTGTCGCAGAGCTACGGACAGTTCCAGCTCTCGTTCGATTTGCAATACGTACAGCTCGACGAGTCGCGAGTGAAATATCGCAGCACACGCACCGACGACGAGAACTCCAAGTACCTTGTCATCGACCTCATTGAGGCCCTGCAGCAACGCGACATCGACTGGTCACTCTACGACTGGGACGGCGACGGCCTCATAGAGCAGCTACTCATCGTCTATGCCGGTAAGGGACAGAACGATGGCGGAGGCAGCAACACCATCTGGCCCCATCAGTGGTGGCTCAGCGAGCACGAGAACGTTTCGCCCATCAGTCTGAACGACGGCCAGCAAACCATCGACTGCTACTGCTGTGTGCAGGAGCTGGGCCGCACAGGGGGCTACACCACCTTCGGCACCATCTGCCACGAATACTCCCACTGCTTCGGTCTGCCCGATTTCTACTATGGTGCCACAAGCTATATCGAGATGTGGGACCTGATGGACTACGGCAACAATGGCCTTGGAGGCTACTGTCCGCCCAATTATTCAGCCCACGAACGCATGCTTATGGGCTGGCTAACACCCACCCTGCTCGACGCCCCCTGCACCATCAGCAACATCGTGCCCACCAGCCAGGAGCCGCAAGCCTTCATCATACACAACGATGCCTATCCCAACGAGTTCTATATGGTGGAGAACCGCCAGAAGGAAGCGTGGGACCGTTCGCTGCCTGGCAGCGGAATCATCGTATGGCACATCGACTACGACGAGGACATCTGGACTACAGGCATGCCCAACCAGACGGGCCAGACACGCTACACCATCATACCGGCTAACAACCGCAACAGCACCTACTACGCCAGCGGATGGGCCTATCCATACGCCACAAACGACCAGCTCACCGACACCTCGATGCCAGCCGCTACGCTGCAGCACGCCAATACCAATGGCACCATGCTCATGTCGAAGCCCATCACCGACATGCAGGTAGAGAACGGCATAGCCTCGTTCAGCTTCATGCAGAACATGACTGGCATCTCCATCCATCCATTGTCGGCCCGGTCCTCACAGCTACTCTACGAGTTCGGCCCCATTCGCATCGTGCGACAGGCCGACGGCACCCTACGTAAACAGATGGCAAAGCAGCGCCAGTGAAGCAACAAAACGATACATCCATGTTCGACCTACAGAAGATACGCAACGACTTCCCCATCTTGTCGAGGGAGGTATATGGCCGGCCACTGGTCTACTTAGACAATGCGGCCACCACGCAGAAGCCGCTCTGCGTGCTTGACGCCATGCGCGACGAATACTTGAATGTCAATGCCAACGTTCACCGCGGCGTGCACTACCTGTCGCAGCAGGCCACCGACCTTCACGAGGCGGCCCGCGAGAAGGTGCGCTGCTTCATCAATGCCCGCACAACCAGCGAGATTGTCTTCACGCGCGGCACTACCGAGAGCATCAACCTCGTGGCGCAGACTTTCTGCGAGAGCCAGATGAAGGAGGGCGACGAGGTGCTGGTCAGCGACATGGAGCACCACTCCAACATCGTGCCGTGGCAACTGCAGGCCCGGAAACGGGGCATCGTTGTGCGCCACCTGCCCATCAGCGACCGCGGCGAGCTGCTCTTCAATGCCGACGAGTGGCTCAGCGAGCGCACACGGCTGGTGAGCCTCTGCCACGTGAGCAACGTGCTGGGCACGGTGAACCCCGTTGCCGACATCATCCATGCCGCCCACGAGCGGGGCATACCCGTGATGCTCGATGCGGCACAGAGCGCACCCCACATGGCACTCGACGTCCAGCAACTCGACTGCGACTTCATGGCCTTCAGCGGTCACAAGATGTATGGCCCCACAGGCATCGGCGTGCTCTATGGCAAGGAGGAATGGCTCGAGAAGCTGCCGCCCTATCAGGGTGGCGGCGAGATGATAGACCACGTGTCGTGGGAGCACACCACCTTCGAGCAACTGCCGCTGAAGTTCGAGGCAGGCACACCCGACTATGTGGCCACCCACGGACTGGCTACCGCCATCGACTACGTTTCGGCCATCGGACTGCACAACATCAGCGCCCACGAGCAGGCACTGACGCGCTACTGCATGGAGCAGCTGCGGTCGGTTTCCGGCATGCGTTTCTTCGGTGAGGCCGACGAAAAAGACGCCGTGGTGTCGTTTCTCGTGGGCGACATCCACCATCTCGACATGGGCACACTGCTCGACCGTCTGGGCATTGCCGTACGCACAGGCCACCACTGCGCCCATCCGCTGATGACACGACTTGGAGTAACAGGCACAGTACGGGCATCATTTGCGCTCTACAACACATTCGACGAGATCGATGCGCTGGTGGCTGGCATCAAGCGTGTGAGCCAAATGTTTTAGTTTAACTCCCATTAATATAATTGTTATTAATCTCTTATTTTTGCCACTAAAGTGCAGGGAATGGAGAAAAATGCGTAACTTTGCAACGATTTACCCTAAAATGATAATCAAAATGAAGAAAAGACATTTGCTTTTGACCCTAAGCCTGCTGCTGGGACTCGCCGTCCAGGCAGCCCCCGTCAGCGTTGAACAGGCCCGCCAGAAGGCTGCCCGCTTCCTGATGGAGCGCAGCAACAACCGCGCCATCGTCGAGATGCAGCGAGTGGATGTTCAGGCACAGGCCGTCGACGCCAGCCAGCGGGCTGCGTCGACCACAGCGCGTGATATGTACTATGTGTTCAATGCCGACCGCACCGAAGGCGGCTATGTAGTGGTGAGCGGCGACGACCGTGTGCCCGCCATCCTTGGCTACTCTGAAACAGGCACCATAGACCCGGCCAACATGCCCGAGAACATGCGCGCATTTCTTGACCAGTATGCGCGTCAGATAGCCTATATCACCGACAACAACATACAGAACCGCCCCTACATGGCCCCGCAACGCGAAGTCGTGGCGCCCAAGCTCACCACCACATGGGACCAAGGCAGCCCCTTCAACAACAAGTGCCCCGTAGACACACGCTACAACCAGCGCTCGGCTACTGGCTGCGTGGCCACGGCACTGGCACAGGTGATGAACTATCACCGGTATCCCGCCAAGACCACGCAAACCATCCCTGCCTACTCCACCTGGAGCCTGGGCATCAAGGTGGCAGCCATCGAGCCAACCGAAATCGACTGGGACAACATGCGCACCAACTACCGTCTCTATAGCACGAATGCACAGAAGGAGGCTGTAGCCACGCTGATGGCACTCTGCGGCGCTGCCGTACAGATGGACTATTCGGCAACTGGCAGCGCTTCCACCACATCGTTCATTGCGCCAGCCCTGCGCCAGTACTTCGGCTATACAGGTGCCTGCACAGCCTTCCGCGACGACTATACGCTGGAAGACTGGGAGGAAATGGTCTATAACGAGCTGACAACCAACGGACCCGTATACATCGACGGGCAGTCGGCCGGTGGCGGCCACGCCTTCATCGTCGATGGCTACGACGGCAACGGCTATTTCCACCTGAACTGGGGATGGAGCGGAGTAGGCAACGACTACTACCTGCTCACCGTGCTCAACCCCAACGGCGCCACCGGCATGGGCGCCAGCTCTACCGAAGACGGATACAGCTTCAACCAGGACATGCTCGTGGGCTTCAACCCCAACGTTACAGAACCGGCACTGCAGAAGAGCCTCACCGTTGGCTCCATCCGCGTGAACGGCCGCACAACACTGCAGCGTGGCAGCACTGGCAACTTCGACGTTGCGCTGAAGGCCATGCTCTACAACATGACCAGCGACAATGCCTCGTTCGACTATGGCCTGGCCTTCGTCGACGACAATGGGCAGATGACGGGCCAGAAGCTCTCTGGCAGCCGCAACATCTCGTCCTACTACGGCTACGAGTTCTCGCTCACTGGCTCGGCCAACCTCGCTGACGGCCACTATAAGGCTGTGGCCATCTCCAAGCTCTCAGGTCAGAGCGAATGGCAGCGCTGCCTGGGCAGCCTCAACTACGCCATCGATGTTGTCGTCAGCGGCAACACCGCCACACTCTCCGCCCCCTCCGTCAATCTGACTGCCACTGAGTGGAAGGCTACGGGCAACACTGCCCCCGGCAAGCTCGTGCCCCTCACCATCACCCTTACCAACAGCGGCACCGACTTCATGCGCGATGTCTATCTCCGCATCGACAACGAAGTGGTGGCCGGACGCAGGCTCGACATCAGGGCAGGCGAGACCAAAGACTTCGAGATAGATTTCGGCGCCGAGAAAGAAGGCACCATGTTCCTGCAACTGTGCTATGATTCAGAGAACCAGCGCTCCTACGTCACCTTCGCCTCGGCAGCACTTCTGGTGGCCAAGAACGGCGGCGGCATCGTTGATGGACAGAAGCTGCTCACCTTCTCCACCAACGTCACCGGACTCTCCGAGGGCGTGATGAAGGCCAATGGCGAGCTGGCATCTACCGTGACGGCCAAGGTGCGTGCCACCAACCGCGGCATGGCCAAGTACGATGACGTCTTCGGCATGGAGCTGCTGAGTGTCGACGCTCAGGGCGCCACAACGCTCCTGGCATCGAAAGAGCAGAGCGTCAGCCTTGAGGTGAACGACGCTGCCGACGTGACCTTCAGCTTCGAAAACGTGCCCAACCAGGCCAGCTACATGCTGCGCCCGTGGTATAAGGACGCCAAGGGCAACAAGACCTACGACGAAGAGAACGCCATCAGCCTTGCCATCACCGACTTCAAGGGCATAGAGCACAAGCTCAGCATCAAGATAACGATGAACGACCTGAACACCCGCGTACGCCCCAACAAGCTGACCAATGCCAACCCGCACGTGGCCGTTCAGATAACCAACGGCGGCAGCTACGACTACAACGACGAGCTGCTCGTCAGGGTGTGCACCATCGTCGATGCCAAGCCCGTAGACATTGGCAAGAACGTCAGCGAGCAGCTACAGCTGCCCGTGGGCGAAGTGGCCAAGCGCGAGTACGACTTCACCGGCCTGAAGAACGGCGAGGCCTATGCCTTCCTGGTGGATTACGTCACCGAGGGCGAGATGACCTATCTGCAGAACTATGTGGCTTTCATCGTCGATGACCCCAATGCCGACGGCATCGACGAGATTGTGGCCATGTCGGGCGCAGACAAGCAGGTGTCTGTCTACGACCTCAACGGACGCCGTGTGGCCACCGTGAAGGCTGCTCAGCTCAAGCAGACACTGCGCCAGCTGCCCAAGGCCATCTACGTCATAGAAGGCACGAAGATGCACAACTAAGCGCAACCTACATCCGGCGGTTGTGCGGAGCGTCCGCACAAGTTGGCCGGATGCTTGGAACAAGTTGTGCGGATAGTCCGCACAAACAGTTTCAAATATCTGCACCACAATTTGAAACTCTTCGGGAGGAATGCGCAGATACTCTTCGGGCAAAGCGAACATACCGCAAAAGCGCAATTTTTCATGCCGAAACGCAAGCTTTCTTCCAAAAACTCGGACTTTGCTGTCATTCGTCACTCATTCGTCACTGCCTAACCCGTTGAGTTTCAGTACCGAGTGACGAATGACGAATGAAATCGCCATTTTAAACATTTCATGTGGAGCAGATAGTTGTGGATACGCTGGATTGTCAAGATGGATACTGCAAGAGAGCGTCGGCTAAGCATCGCTCCATACGCATATTTTTAGCCGCCAGGTCGAAAAAAAGGCATTTTCCTTGGTCATTTCAATATTAATGAGTACCTTTGCAGCGCATGATGGTTCGTGCCAAGCGCACGACGAAAAGGGAACTGGGTGAGAGTCCCAGACAGTCCGGCTGCTGTGAGTTGTCCTTCAGCACGGCAAGCAACAAACGTCACTGAGAAACAAAAAGTATCGGGAAGACGCTTGCCGAGCGGCAACAAAGTCAGAAGACCTGCCATACATGAGAGAAAACTTCGGTCGACGGCCTCTTGGGTTAGGCCGCGAAGTAGAACCGTAACGACAGAACGAAATGAGAAGACTGGCTTTTCTGTTCAGTCTCGTCCTTATGGCCACAGCATGCCGCGAGGACGAGCAAGTGGTGCAACCCACAGTGACACCTGTGCCCACCGACGTGAACCCCGCCGACACAGCACGCACCGACACGGCCCGCACCGACACCGCAGCGACAAGCGGCACCGACAGCCTGAGCTACCTGGGCCTCTACGTGCTGTGCGAGGGCAACATGGGCAGCAACAAGGCTACGCTCGACTTTCTCGACCTGCAGCAGGGGCAGTATATGAAGAACATCTTCCCCTCGCGCAATCCGCAGAAGGTGATGGAGCTGGGCGATGTGGGCAACGATACCCAGATATACGGCTCGCGCCTGTGGCTCGTGGTGAACTGCTCAAACAAGGTCGAGGTGTGCGACGCACGCACGGCCCACTCGCTGGGACAGGTAGATGTGCCCAACTGCCGCTATGTGGCCTTCCACGAGGGCTATGCCTACGTGAGCAGCTATGTGGGGCCTGTGCCCAGCTTCGGCGGTAAC
>ERZ842401.2679-NODE-2679-length-23478-cov-3.973061_pt1 | contig 23478 bp, 21 predicted proteins | sample MGYA00521270_ERZ842401 | MGnify/ENA primary metagenome ERZ842401 (study PRJEB31892, sample SAMEA3878208) | bioreactor metagenome | biome: Moose rumen | place: Sweden | collected 2011-10 | study: EMG produced TPA metagenomics assembly of the PRJEB12797 data set...
CATAGTCGGTGTATTCAGGGACCTCATGTCTCCATGCAGCGGATACGAATACATATATCCTGAGGTCGGACACAGAGCTTCATATCATATGTTCTCAAGACCGCAGATAGTTTCTGTGCTTTCTGAAGAAGAAGCTGAGAGATATGCGTATATTAAAGACCGCATAAAAAGAACAGGGAATGATATCCTCTTATATGAAGCCGAAGAGGATATGTATATCTCAGGGCAAGCTGCATGTCACGGCATTCCGCTCATGCCCGTATTTACCGGCATGGGAATCACTGAGAAGACAAGGATGGAAAGGGATTTTTCATCATCAGTATATATATTCGAAAAAGAAAGAAAATAATATCATAATATAATTATTAACTTCACTTGCATTAAAAGAAGAAAAGAAAAATTCTTTTAAATTGTTCATGTTATATATTATTAGAATTGATGCAATAACTGATAATATTGGTCCCACAATAACATTTATAACATAAACTGGAATATTAAAAAATATTTTCATTTCCTTTTTATATAGAGTAGCTAATATATTCTTATTAACTTTAATATTATTTAAACTATTGTTATTTTTCTTTTTATTACCTAAATAACCAATATTTGTAAGTCTATTAAAAGCAAGTGTTGCAAGAGTTGCAAAAAAGATAAAGGAAATAATACTAATACCAAGAAATAACAAGAAATAGCGGTAATCAAATAAACCAAAATAAGCAAATTTACCTAAAAAATAGAATTTACTCATTCCATTAAATATTGCTTCAACCTGACTATTATCACTTCCATCACCAGAATTAACAATCAAAAAATATCCTAAAGATACTAATATAACAATTAATATATAAAATATAATTGATAATATATTTCTTGCTTTTTTATTAAAAGGAATAAAACCAAATAATAGCGATATAAGACTACTAAAAGCAATAGGAAACATTGGTACAAATATAATGTAAATTATATAAATAACCAAATATAATAAATTAAACCCGGCTATAATAGTAAAAGAAATAATAATACCTACCATTATAGTAAAATTAAATATAAAGTTTTGGATATACAAACCAATTATTTTACTTAAAACTATTGTTTTAGGTTTAATAGGCATTGATATTAAATTCTCATAATCTTTGGTTTTAAAAATATAAGAATTAGATTGACTTAATGTGGAAGTAAAAATAAGGATTGATGATAATGTTATTCCTAACAGGAATAAATAATCATCATTATTAGTAATATGAAATATTGTGGCAAAATTAAATATATATATAGTCACAAAAGCTAAAACAATTAAATAAATAATTAAGATTAATAAACCAATTCCTATTTTTCCATTTTTATTAAATCGTTTATTTAATTTATTTAATCCTAAATTATTTATTAAATTATATTTTACTAAAGTAAAGAAATCATTCATTGCTTTCTAACTCCAAGAAAACATCTTCTAATGATTTATCACCTTTAACTTCTTCCATTGTTCCGATAGATATAATTTCCCCTTTTTTAATAATTGCAACTTTATTGCACAACTTTTCCGCAACTTCTAAAACATGAGTTGAGAAAAATACTGATGAACCAGATTCACATAATTCATGCATTAATTCTTTAACTGTATGACTGGCCTTTGGGTCCAGTCCAACAAAAGGTTCATCAAGAATTAGTAATTTAGGTTTACGGATAAAAGCACTAATAATTGCTAGTTTTTGTTTCATGCCATGAGAATATGATTGAATAATTGAATTTAAATCATTTTCAAAATCAAATAGATTAGCATATTTTTTGATTTCATTAATTCTCGTTTCTTTGTCTATTTTATAAATATCACAAATGAAATTTAAATATTGCATACCAGTTAATGCTTCATACATATCTGGGTTATCAGGAATATAAGCTAAAACCTTTTTAGCTTCCATTGGGTTAGTTAAAATATTTATTCCATCAATATATATTTCCCCAGAATCAAATTGTAATATCCCGGCAATACATTTAATAGTGGTAGTCTTACCAGCACCATTATGACCAATAAAGGCAAAGATTTCTCCTTTATCAATAGTTAGATTAATACCATGTAAAACTTCAACTTTACCGAATGATTTTTTTAAATCCTTAATGACTAGCATAATGAACCTCTATATTATTAATTATTATACATTATTTTTCTTGTTTTTTCAATTTTATTATTGCTATTTTCGTAAAATAATTGTATAATATTTATATCTTTTGAAAGGAGAATTACTTTATGGCAAAAGAGAAAAAAGAAAAAGGCGGTTTTGTAAAAGAATTTAAAGCTTTCATAGCTCGTGGAAACGTTCTTGATATGGCTGTCGGCGTTATTATAGGTGGTGCTTTTAATGCAATCGTTACTGCACTTGTTAATATTTTAATGAGCCTTGCTACATGGGGTCTTCCTGGTGGTATTAAAGGTTTAGTAACAGTATTACCAGCTGCTAATAGTACACAAAAAGGTTTAAATCCTGACTTAGGTTTAGGACAAAAATTTGATGCAACTAAATTACAAGATTTAGCTACAGCACTTGCAAAAAGTGATTACGGTGAGGGACTTTCTGATGAAAGTTTAGTTGTGGCTATTGGTCAAAGTAAAGAACTTATTTTAAGTAAATATACTTTACATGGTACTACTTACACTTACAATTTATCATCTGTAATTGACTGGGGAAGCTTTATTAATGCTGTTATCTCTTTCTTAATTATTGCTTTAACATTATTCATCATTGTAAAAGCTGCTGCTTCATTCAAAGAAAAACGCGAAAAATTCGATGCTGAATTAAAAGAAAAAGTTAGAAAAGAATTAGAAGAAGAAAAAGCTAATGAAAAAGCTGAAGAAGCTAAAGCATAAAAAAAATTGACACAGATTATTCTGTGTCCTTTTTTTTATTCAGTAATTTTTGATCGTGGAATAAATCCACCTTCAATAATAATATCATAAACCCAATCATAGAATTCATCATAATATTTTTTCATATTTTCATAAGCAATATTATATTCTTCAATCGAATCAAAATTATCCCAAGATAGTAATGATTTGCATTTTTTAGAATAATTTGTTATATAAATTACTTCGCCATTAACTTCACCATTTGAAATAGTAATGCATTCATGAAAACTATCAGGGTAGTATAAATAACCCTCTATATATCGTATTTCATCTATTTTATAATGATCCATATCATAAATATCAAACCAGAGACCAGTTTCAGCTTGTGTTTTTTGTAATTCTTTATATTTTTCACTACCAACATATGCTGAATAATAAATTAAATAATCATCATCAATAGAACCATCATCATTATACGTTCTATATCTTATCCTATAACTAAAATAACCATATCCAGTTATTAAATCAAAATTATTGTCTTTTAAAATATAAAAACATTCCGTATTATCGGTAATACCACCAAAATAATCTTCGATAATTTCTTCAGTTACTTTATAAGTATAATATATATCTACATATTCAAATTTTTCATTATTAAGTCCAGGAATTTCAAAGAAATAATAATCCTCTTTTAGTACATTCAATATAAAATCTTGATATTCATCATAATCATCAAATTTCATTGAAACAGTGTACGGATATTTAATATCATAAGTGGCATCACGATAAAAATAACGCGCATTATAAGGCATTAGGGCATATGATACCCATTTTCTTGTATGGTTAATAAATTCTTCCTCTTCAGTGATTGTGTTATTATATGTTTCGGTCTCTTGAGTAACTATATCATTACTTTCTTCAACACTTTTACAAGCAAAAAGATTGAAACAAATAAGAGAAAACACTATTAATAAAAGTATTTTATAAGTCTTTTTCATCTTCTTTCACCTCAAGATCCATGGCTATTATAACCATAATTATCTCGTAAATTATAAAAATACATATCTGTATAATTACTTGGATTATAACCATTAAAATTTTCAATAACATCTTCATTGACTATGGCATTACCATATAGTATATCTCTACCATTATTTTTTATAACAGGCTTTAAAAATAGAAGAGATAATAAAATAAAAACAAATATTGCTATTTTTTTCATATTAACCTCAATTTACATTATGGTATGTAGCATAACCATAATCTTGTATTGATTGATATACATAATCATAGATTCTATTGATTTCCGGTTTTATTTCTTCTAATAATTCCTTATTATATGGAAGTGTTTCATTAATTTGACTCTTTAAATCACCTAAATAAACATAAATATCTATTTGGGCATTGAAAATTTCATTACTATATACTTCCGTTCTTGAAAAAACATCTACTAGAGTTGTATTTTCTGGGTCATTATAATTTTTAAACCCATAATATCTTTCTTCATCATAAAAGAAATTTTCTTGATCATAAATATCAAATTTTTTTCCTGTATGTTTTTCTATTATTTTATAATAATTAAGAACGCTACTTCCACTATGAGTAGTAAAAATTACAGCAAAATTAAATGGGAAAGTATTATTAGGGTCTTTATCTTTATAATAATGTAAATTACATTCTAACTTATTATATTCAGTGACATAATCATATCCAGAAACTTCAAAGCTAGGCGGCTTCGCATTGATAGGTTCACCATTAATAAAAGTAAATTCCATTTCTACTTGGTCTAGCATAGTTTCATAATCAGAATATAAAGCAAACATAATACTTTTAATAGAATAAATTTCATCGTTAACAATTAATGGAACAATAAAATCGTATTGATTTTCTTTACTAATTAAATTCATAAAGTTATCAAATTCATCAATAGTTTCATAATATACTGCTCTTGACACTTTATTATAAAATGGGGTATGCTTATATGTTATAAAATCAAAATGTGCTTGATACTCCCAATCATATTCGGTGATTGCATGCTTGACTTTCTCTTCATTTTCATTTGTTTGGGTGACTTCATCTGAATTATCAGATGGTGTGACATCATTTTCGTGTTTACAAGCAAATGAAGTTAAAAAGATAAATACAAATAATAACAAAAAAACATATTTCTTTTTCATACTTTCCTCCCTGTATCATTTAAATAATTATAATAAAATATACATTTATTAAATACATTATACAACTATTATTATATTATGTATATTATTAAATATACATTTAAATAAAAAGATGCTTTGTTTATACAAAACACCTTTTTTAAATCAAAACTATATTTTCCTATGACGACTCTTCTTATTATGTAAATATATTTCATAATAAATAGCAACACCTGCTATAATAACAATCATGATTAAGCCAACCCAGAGCCAACCACCAATTTCTCCGCATTTAACATTCTCCCACATTAATATTACGGCATCGTTTTGCGAACCAAAGTCTTTCATGATTGCACAACGGGCAAGTGTTTCTTCACTTGGGTATTGAGCATCAAATTGACGACCACGTTCCTCAGTTGGGACACTAATTAAGGCTTTACCATCAGTTAAGTATTCTGGACTTAACGTACCTTTAAAGAAATATGATAAGTCTACTACATCAACTTCGCTACAATCATCATCAGCACTATACCATTCATTGATAAGTTCCCAAATATCATCTCCAGCTATAACACTAGTATAACCGATATAATCCATATTTCTACTGGCAGTTTCTGGCAGACATAAGAAGTTTAAGAAATCTTGAGCTAATTCGGTATTACTTCCTTTTGGCATAACCCAACCATCAAAGAAAACATTGCTTCCTTCGTAAGGAACTTCAAAGCCTAAATAAACATCACTTTCTTCGGCTTCGTCCATTGAATATACAGCATCACCACTCCATGCAAGATTAATAGTGATAGTTCCTGATAATATATCAGTTTTACCATTATCAACTTCAAAACCATAGAAGTTCTTTTTCATTTCGATTAATGCTTTTTCAACTTTTTCTAAAGTTTCATCATCGAAATCATTCATGATTTCATCAATTCGCTTACTATATTCTTCTTGAGTTATTTCATTATTATTATATTTTTCTAATAATTCATCTAACTCATCTTGATAAACATGTAATACACCTGCTACATATGTATCATGAATACTATTTTTCGCTGTAGATTTTTTCGCATAAAGGGTATTCCATAATACACCCCATGTGGTTACATCTTCTTGATTGACTTCATCCATGTTATATGTGAAACCCATTGTCCCCCACATGTAAGGTATAGCATAATAACTCCAGTTTAATTCCTCATCTGTTACTTTATTTTTTGTAATGTGTGAATTAAAGATACCTTTTATATAAGGTGAACCATAATCATTATAATTATCAATATATTGATAACCATCTTCTGTAGTATAGTCAAGTTTTTCTAACATGTCTTCAGAAATCATCTTTTGAATGAAATAATCAGATGGGCAAACTAAATCATAATGTTCAGAACCAGTTCTTAAAACATTGAGCATATATTCATTAGTTTCAAAAGTATTATAAACGACTTTTACTTTTTTACCTGTACGTTCATAATAATCTTCTTCCCAGTCTTCCATTACACTTGATGAAACTTTTTCACCACTTTCATCAAGCCCATCATCAATATATTCTTCCCAGTTATAAACTCTTAATATTAAAACATCACTATCTTTTTTCTTACAGCCTACTAAAGTAAAAGATATCAAACAGAATAACAAAACTAATAATATTTTCTTATTTTTGATCACGCTTATTACCTTGTCTTTTCTTTATTCTTTCCATGTAAGTATTTAAAAGAATAATAATTACAAAAATAACAATTACAATAAAAGTAGTTAAAGCTCTTAGGACACTTGGAAGAGGACCTTTTGCGGTGATACCTTGAACATATGTACTTAATGTATTAAAGTTTTTATTTCTTAAAAAGGCTGTAATTACATAATCATCTAGTGATAAAGTAATTGATAATAAGAAACCAGTTAATACACCAGGTGTAATCTCTGGTATCATAACTTTAAACATTGCTTGCGTTGGAGTAGCACCTAAATCAAGGGCTGCTTCATATTCATTAGGATCCATTTGTTGGAGCTTAGGCATAACACTAAGTACTACAAATGGAGCTGTTAATACAACATGACCAACTATTAAAGTAAAATATGATGACTTAATACCTAAAATAGTAAATAATAATGTAAGTGATAAAGCCATAACAATTTCCGCATTCATTACCGGAATTTGTGACAAAAAGTTCATAGCTTTTTTTGCTTTCCCTTTGGAATAGAAAATACCAATAGCTCCCATTGTACCCATAATAGTACTAATAATCGCACTAACAAAAGCCACACTAATTGTATTTTTTAAAGCAGTCAGAATAGCTGCATTCTTAAAGATATTACCATATAATTCAAAAGTGAAACCATTCCAAACACCTAATGAATCAGAATCAGTAAAACTGAAAATGAATAATACAATAATTGGTGCATACAAGAATAAAAGCATTAATACAATGTAAAACTTAGCCAAAACTTTTTTTACCATAATGCACCTCTAACATTCTCTTCTTTAGAAACATTTCTTGTTAAGAACTGAGAAATAGCAATTATTAATAACATAATTAAGGCAACAAAGCTTCCACCATTCCAATTAGATAAATTAAAACTATCTTCAATTAGATTACCTAAAATAGCAATTTTATATTCACTCATTATGTCCACAATAACATAACTTGACATTGTGGGCATAAAGACCATTGTGCAACCACTAACAATACCTGGCATTGTCATTGGAATAGTCGTTTTAAAAAATGTTTGCCAAGGTTTAGCACCAAGATCAGCTGATGCCTCAAGCAAGCTTTTATCCATCTTTAACATAGTAGAATATAAAGGCATTAACATAAATGGAATATAATTATACACCAGACCAATAATGGATGCTGTATAAGGATATACTCCACCATCTAAACCAATCATTCGTAATAATTCACGAGTTGCCGCTGTACGTAAAACAAAGTTTATCCACATTGGCATTAAGAACATTAAAACAATAATGAAATTCTTGTTATATTTCTTATTACTTAATATTAAAGCAAGAGGATAAGATATTAACAAACAAATAAAAGTATTAATAAAAGCTAATAAAAAGCTTCTAATTAAATCAACTATTTTTGCCTTATTTTGGAAGAAAGAAATAAAGTTTGCAAATGATATCTTTCCCGTTGCATCAGTCATTGCATAATAAACAATTATCAATGTAGGGATAGCCACAAAACATATTAAGAATAATACGTAAGGAATCGATAATTGTTTTCGAGAAAACCTAATCGACTTCATATTGCTTAGGTTCTCCTTTAAGAGTTATTTTTATTTTATCTTTTGGTATATTAACTGATACTTTATCAAATTCATTCCATGTCCATTCCGTATCAACAACGAAATCTTCATAATCACTTGTTCTTATGATAATTTGATAATGGTCACCTTTATAAATTAAAGATATAATTTGTCCACTAACAGCTCCATCTTCTTCATTATCAATAATTTCAATATCTTTTAATCCTACTTCTACTTTAACAGATGCATCAGTTAAATCATATTTCTTTCCATTTGGATCAATTAAATATCCTTCACTATCAAGAGTTGAATTAGGAATTAATGTGGTAACATCACATTCAAATTCTCCCCCTGCAAATTCCACATTATTGTTTTTGTTAATAAATCCATCATATACATTAGATGTATATTCTTTTTTCATAATGTGTATAGCATCAGGAATAAAGGAAATACCCATTGTATCACCAATTTGGTACTCTTTTATTGTTTGGGCTTCGACTTCATTTTTTCCAACCATTAAAACATATTGATAGAATATTCCTTTAAATACTCGACTAACTATTTTCCCTTTGATCATTCCTTCATCTTCTTGAACAAGTGTTACATCTTCTGGTCTAACCACCACGTCCACAAGTTCATTTTTAGGGAATACATCGACACATTCAAAAATATGATTTAAGAATTTAACTTCTTTATCGGAAACAATTGTTCCTGAATAAATATTACTTTCACCAATAAAGTCAGCCACAAAGGCATTCTTTGGTTCATTATATATCTTTTCTGGTTCACCTATTTGTTGGATAACGCCATCATTCATGACCACAACCTTATCTGACATTGTTAATGCTTCTTCTTGGTCATGAGTTACATAAATAAATGTAATACCTAATTTACGATGCATTTCTTTTAATTCAAGTTGCATTTCCTTACGCATCTTTAAATCTAATGCTCCTAATGGTTCATCAAGTAATAATACTTTAGGCTCATTAACAATAGCTCTAGCTATTGCAACACGTTGTTGCTGACCACCAGATAAAGTAGTAACATCACGCCATTCAAATTCTTCTAAATCAACCATTTTTAAAGCAGCACGGACTTTTTCATTGATTTCTTTTTTAGTATATTTTCTTTCTTTTGTTTTGCCATCTTTATCAACGTATTCAATTTTTGCAAGTTTTAAACCAAAAGCAATATTATCATAAACATCTAAATGAGGAAATAAGGCATAACGTTGAAATACTGTATTTAATGGTCTTTTATAAGGAGGTAAATTAGTTATGTCTTTTCCATTCATAATGATTCTACCTGATGTAGGCATTTCAAAACCAGCAATCATTCTTAATGTGGTCGTTTTCCCACAACCAGATGGTCCAAGAATAGTTAAGAATTCTCCACGCTTAAAATATATGTTCATGTTATCCACGACAACATTATCACCATATTGCTTACTTACATCGATTAACTGAATTACTATTTCATCATCTTTAATAATTTCATTAGGCATAATTTACTCCTTTCTAAAAGTTAGGTGGGCTAGAAACCCAAATAACTTTTGCCATTTTTTTCTCATTATTCTCTATGTAATGATTACGATCAGTTGTGAAATAAAAAGTCTCACCTTTCTTACATTCGTATTCTTTTGCCCCAACATGTAAAACAATACTTCCTTCTAAAACATAACCAAATTCTTGTCCTTCATGTGGCATATCAATAGTTGTTTTAGTATTAGGTTTTAAGGTAACAATAACTGGTTCCATTTCATTTTTTTGACTGTTCGGGACTAACCAAGTCATTGATTTATCAAAATCTTCATTGATAAAATAATCGTTTATTGACCAAACTATTTTCTCATCATCACTTTCTGAGAAAAAATCACCCATATTAGTACCTAAAGCTACTAATATATCATTTAATGTTTGAATAGTTGGACTTGTTATATCATTTTCGATTTGAGAAATATAACCTTTTGTTAAGTCGCAACGATTCGCAAGTTCTTCTTGCGTAAGTCCATGAAGTTTCCTAATTCTTTTTATTTTCGCACCTATCTCCATAAAGCACCTCACTAAACATAAAGTTTAATATTACTAAACAATATTATACATTATTTCTATATAAATATCAATACTTTTTTTTATTTAATTACAAGAAAACGAATGCAAAAAAAGAGCTTACTAAAAATAGGTAAGCTCTTACAATCATATAGAATTTTATTTTATAATTTCACCATAAGTATTTGGTTGAACCATAGCCGCATTAGATTCATCAGTATCAATATGCATAGCTAATTTGAAATCATCACGAACACGGATAACAACATCACCAAATATTAAGCTTCTTCCATTAGATGGTACTTTTACACTAACGATATCACCATTCTTAACTCCTGCAGCTTGTGCATCACTTGGTGTCATATGAATATGTCTTTTAGCAACAATTACACCTTCAGATATTTCCACTTCTCCACAAGGACCAACTAATTTACATCCAGGTGTACCAGCTGTATCTCCACTTTCACGAACAAAAATATCAAATCCTAAGCTTCTAGCATCGGTTGCTGAAAGCTCAACTTGATTACTCTTTCTACAAGGTCCAAGAATTGATACGTTTGGTTGTTCCTTTTTAGGACCAACTACTGTAATACGTTGTTCAGATGCAAATTGTCCAGGTTGAGATAACATCTTTTTAACTGTTAGTTCAGCACCTTTACCAAATAATACCTCTAAAACTTCTTTTGTAACATGCACATGACGAGCACTAGTTTCAACTAAAACTTCCATTATTTTCTCCTTATTCTATTAATGTATAAATTATATATTTTATCAGCAAGTTCTGCTAATGTTATATCTTCATTACTAATTATAAAGTCAACATCTTTAATATCTTTAAATGCTATTCGATCATTCTCAACTCTTTTTTTAATATCTTCTGGTTTATCTTGACGATAAATCATTCGATTAATTCTTTCAACTTCAGAACAATCTAAATAAAAAGATACAATTTTATCTCTCATTTCTTTGTTAAAAGAAATTAAACCTTGAGGTTCAAGAATAACTATCTTGTCTAAAGCGACATCTTTTTTTCTTGTACCGTAGTAATTTCCATTATAATTTACTGTTTCCACGAATTCATTATTTTCTTTTAATTTTAAAAATTCTTCTTCCGAAACAAAATTATATGATACTCCATTTACTTCATTAACTCGCATTTTGCGAGTTGTATAAGTAACCATTCGTACCATTTTATATTTATTAATTAAAATATTAGCAACTTCTGTTTTACCAGATGCACTTGGACCAACAAGAACTAACATAATTTAATTTCCTTTACTAATAATAATTATACTACTTAAAATAATTATTCGCAAGTAAAGATTAAATAAAAAGCTTCTTTCTTAAACTAATCTTTAGAAAGAAGCTAAATTATTTTTATATTGCGTTACCAGCAAATTGTGTTTGATATAATGTATAGTATTTTCCCTTTTGAGCAAGTAATTCTTTATGATTACCTTGTTCAACTATTTGTCCTTGGTCCATAACTATTATCTTATCAGCATCTTGAATTGTGGACAAACGATGAGCAATAATTAAACTAGTTCTATTTTTCATTAATGATACCATTGCATCCTGAATATTCTTTTCCGTTCTTGTATCAACTGAAGATGTTGCTTCATCAAGAATTAATATTTTCGGATTAGCAAGAATTGCTCTAGCAATTGATAAGAGTTGTTGCTGACCTTGAGATATATTACTTCCAGCTTCCGATAATGTTGTTTTATAACTATTAGGCATTTGTTCAATGAAATTACTAGAATTACTCATCTTAGCCGCATAATACATTTCTTCATCAGTTGCACTTGGATTACTATATTTAATATTCTCCTCGATTGATGTTTGGAATAATACCGTATCTTGTAAAACAATAGCAACATTCTTTCTTAAGTCATCTTTTGGAATATCATTAATATTAACTCCATCAATAGTAATAGTACCATTATCAGCATCATAGAATCTCATAAGTAAATTAACTATTGTTGTCTTGCCAGATCCTGTTGCTCCTACTAAAGCAATCTTCTCACCAGGAGAAACTTGTAAATTAAAGTTTTTAATAACTTGTTTATTTTCAGTATAACCAAAATTAACATCTTTAAATTCAATATATCCTTTAACATTTTCACTATCAAGGATAGTTTTACCTTCATCAACTTCACTTGGACTATCGATGATTTCAAATACCCTTTCAGCGGCTGCCAAACTTGATTGAATTTGGGCCCAAAGATTTGCAATTTCATTTACTGGACGACCAAACTTCTTTGAATATAAAATGAATTTTGCAATAACACCAACAGTTACAACACCAGTTGCTGTCCAAGAACCAAAACTAGTACCAACAGCTGCCATGTATCCACCAAACCCACAAACCAGTAAAAAGCCAATATTAGTAATAATATTCATAACAGGGCCCATTATACCACCCCAAATTTGAGCTTTAATACCAACCTTTTTTAATTCATTACTAGTATTATTAAATGTTTCTTTGGCAAGCGTTTGATGATTATAAGCATTAACAGTTTTAAATCCAGTTATTGTTTCTTCACTATGACCATTAAGTTCTCCAAGCAGTTCTTGTTGGCGCTTATAATATTTACGCATCATCTTTGATAAATATTTTGCCACAATTATTGTTAAGAAAATTGATACAGTACTAATTAAAGCTAAGAACCAATTGATAGTAATCATAATAACAAACACACCAATTATAGTTAATACACCACTTACAAGTGATGCTATAGATGATGATATTGTATTTGATATCCTGTCCACATCATTAGTCATTCGACTCATAATGTCTCCATGAGCATGACTATCAATATATTTAATTGGTAATTTTACAATATGACTAAATAAATCATTTCGCATTTTTCTAACAGTTGTAACTGATAATTTAACTGCGAATAATCCTTGGAAATAACTAAACAATGAAGTTAAGACATAAACACCAATCATTAAATAAATTATTAATAATAATTTTTCATAATTAATGGTTTGTTGCTTCAAAGAGATAGTTAATACATCCATTGCTTCCCCTTGTAAATAAGGTCCAGCTAAATTAAGCAAAGCAACGATAATTGCAAAGAATATTAAACCAAAGAAAATAAATTTATTTCCCCCAACATACTTAACTAATTTCTTAAGAGTTCCTTTTTTATCTTTGGCATGTTCGATAACCATTGGTCCACGTGGACCACCTCTACCCATTCTTGGTGGATTCTTTTGATTAGTATCGTTCTTACTATTCATAGCTTTCACCTCGATTCAATTGGGAATTATAAATATCTTGATAAATTGGTGAAGTATTGATTAATACATCATGAGTATCACAAGCAACTAATCGTCCATCATCAATAATAGCAATTCTGTCACAGTTTTTCGCACTTGCAACTCTTTGAGCAATGATTATAACTGTTGTATCACTAAGATTTTCCCTTAATGCTTGATGCAAATTAGCTTCAGTCTTTAAGTCTAATGCCGAAGTAGAATCATCAAATATTAATATTTCTGGCTTTTTAACTAAAGCTCTAGCTATTGCTATTCTTTGTTTTTGTCCACCAGATACATTAACTCCACCACGTTCTATTACTTTATCATACCCTTCTGGGTTTGCTAAAATAAATTCATTAGCTTGAGCAATTTTACAAGCTTCTTCTATTTCACTAGTTGTAGCATCAGTTTTACCCCAGCGAACATTTTCCGTAATTGTTCCACTGAATAATTCTGTTCTTTGTAATATTGTACATACTTTATTACGTAAATCTTCAAGTTTATATTCTTTAACATCCACTCCGTCCACAAGCACACTACCACTTGTAACATCATAAAATCTTGGAATTAAATTAACTAAACTAGTTTTACCAGATCCAGTAGCACCAAGTATAGCAATTCGCTCTCCTTTATTAATTTTCAAAGATAAATCACTAATAACTGGTTTACTAGAATAATTAGGATAACTAAAGCTAACATTTTTAAATTCAATTGTTCCACTTTCTTGACATTCAAAATCACCAGCACCTGAATTAACAACTGGTTTACTATCTAATACTTCATTAATTCTTTTGGCACTAATTTTAGCTCTAGTTACAAACTGGAAAATCATTGTTAATTGAATAACACTCATTAAAACCATTGCTACATAATTAAGACCGGATACAACTTTACCAACTGATAATAATTCAGTAGATCCAAGAGTAACTATATCATTTAGAATTTGTGCTTGATTGGCATGAATCTTTACGCCAGAATAATAAATAATTATTACGCTTACCGCATTTAACATTATTTGCACAAGTGGGCTCATTAAAGCAAATAATTTATTAACACGATAATGAACATCACATAAATCATCATTAGCTTTACCAAAGCGTTTCTTTTCTCGCTCTTCTTGATTAAATGCTTTTACAACTCTCATTCCATTAACATTTTCTTGAACAACTGAATTCACTTTATCAACTCGTTCTTGCATTATTGAAAAATATGGAGTGGCAATATGCAAAAAGATAAAAATCATTATTATTTGAATAGGTAAAGCACATAACAAAATTAACGCAAATGCCTTACTCGTGATATACATGAATATAAATCCCCCAACAAACATCACTAGCATTCGAATAAACATTCGAATCATCATTTGTGAGAAATCTTGAATTACTGTTATATCATTAGTAATCCTAGTTACTAATGATCCTGTTGTAAATTTATCAGTTTGTTCAAAAGACAAGTCTACAACCCTATCAAATACATCAACACGCAAATCATTACCTAAAGCATTAGATGCACTACTAGCACATACACCACTCATTATTCCACAAAATCCACCCAACGCTAAGAATAATAGCATTAGTCCACCTATTGTAATAACAATCTGTACTTTATCACTAGCACCAATAGTTTCATTTAATATTCCATTATCAACCATTTTCGCTAAGAGTTGTGGCTGAACTAAATCAAATAAAACTTCAAATATCATAAATACTGGTGCAAGTAAAGCTAAAAACCAATATTTCTTTAAATATTTAAAAACAACTTTCATTAACACTTACATCCAGCATTCGCTAGAATCCTTTCTAATAAACCTTTTAATAATTTGATATCTTCTTCACTAAATCCTTCAAAAAATTCCTTTTCAGTGTCTTTAACTAATAACATAATCTTATCAATCATTTCATAACCATTTTCTGTTAAAAAGATATTAGTAATACGTTTATCTTTTTCATTAACTTTTCTTTCAATTAAACCATTACTTTCCATATTTTTTAAAGTCAAACTAACAGTTGGTTTAGATAAATGAGATAATTTAGCTATGTCTTGTTGAGTGGAGCCACTAGCTCCTTTAAGCATCATTAAAATCATTCGATAACCATCAGGGATTCCTATGCTTTCTTGCTTACGTCGCATAGTATTCCGGAATGATTTAGAAATGATATTAATTAATAACATTGGATGTTTATCATTTTTCTCCATATTCCCTCCATTAATTAGTTTTAAAACTAACTAATTATACAATATTATTATTTATATTTCAATATAATTTTAATTTTTTTAATAAAAAATCGGCTTTATAAGCCGATATATTATATTTCTATTAATTCATAATCGCGACTACCAAAGCCAAGTGCTTCTGCTGCTTCAATTGTATGAACACCATTTCTTGATTCTATTCTTTCAAGGAAGTGAGCTTTCCCTGGATCATCACATTTATAAACTAAATCAACACATGCTTGATCTATTGCAATTGGATCAAGGGATGCAAGGATACCAATATCTTTAATACAAGGGTCTTCAGCTACTTCGCAACAATCACAATCAACACTCATATTTTTCATAACATTAATAAAGGCAATATTTCTTCCTTCTTTATGGAAATGTTCAACTATTGATGATGCGGCATCAGCCATTGATTCTAAGAATAAATCATGATCTTGTGTCCATATTTTTTCAACTTCTCCAGCACCATGAATATATGCTTTACCATAAGAACTACTAACACCAATTGATAATTGTTTTAAAGCTCCACCAAATCCACCCATTGGATGACCTTTAAAATGTGATAAAACTAGCATTGAATCGTAATTCTTTAAATTCTTTCCAACGAAGTTCTTTTTAATTACTTTTCCATTAGGAATAGGAATAACATCATCTGGAGCAAATTCATCCATTAAGTCAAATTCAAAATATTTATCCCATTCATGTTCAGAAATTAATTTACGATGTTTTTTACTTGTATTTCTTGCTCCATCATATGCTGTATTGCATTCTACCACAACACCCCCAACTTCTTTTACAATTGGTTCCCAAAAGTCAGGTCGCAAAAAGTTTTGATTTCCTTTTTCACCAGAATGCACTTTTATTGCTACTTTGCCTTCTAATTTAACACCTAATGCTTTATATAATTTTACGACGTTTTCTTTCGTAATTTCTTTTGTGAAAAATACTTTTGGCTTCATTTTTATCTCCTTTAAAAATCGTTTGAAATATTCTTTTTTTACTATTGATTAATTAACTGTTTGAATAATTTAAATTGATTCAAAGTTAAATTTTAACCTTAAAAATTAAAATTATGATTTACTTTTAAGTGATTTCTTTCTCTCCCAATCAAAATATAACTCTTCGGTTGCAAGAGCCATTTTCGTAACTGCGAAATCTTCTCCTTCTGGATAAATATACCAAGTATCAGTCAAAGTATTCAAATCGACACAATCACCATGTTTGAATAAATATTGATATTCAATATGACAAGAATATAGAGATGGAACATCTTTTATCATTTCTCTTGTTACTCCATCATCATCAGTCACTTTAACTTTAAATCCATTCATGTCATGAACTAAAGTCCCTTTACCAATTGGAATATATTTTTTTGGATTAGGTAAAGATTCAACACTTACATTTAATACACCACTATTATAAGTTCCATCTATAACTTCTTTTTTGACGTTACTTCTTTCCCATTCATACCAATCAGGAATATGACTAAATTCTGTTTCACCACTTTTAGCTTTTAGTTCTCCAAGTTCAGTCATTTCCCATTCTTTATTACAAGATTTGCATTTTAATGTCGAACCAAATGAATCCATCCGGAATTCTTTTAAACAATGAGGACATTGATATAAAACTCGGTGCAACCCTTTAGCACGATTTGGATCATTAACTATTATATTATTATCTTTTTGCCACTTAAAATCATCATATTGCAATTCTTTAATTATATTATCGTATATTTCATCAACACTAGCTTTTGCCAGTTCTTCTTTTGTATATAATACTTTATATGTAGCTTCTGTTGGGGAAACTTTTCTTTCATGAGAAGTATCCCAGAAAGGAGAATTTATATGATGACCATGACATACTAATGTAAGCAAAGGAACATTAAGCATTTTTGCCATTTTCGCAATAGATTTTTGAATAACAGCCGTAGTCCCACAAAGTGAATAACGAGCCTCTGGATACATTATAACCACATCACCCATATCAATTGCTTTTTTGATGTTTCTTACTAAGACGATATCATTAGTGAATTTTCTTTTACAAATGCAACCTATATCACGCATTAACTTTTCTCGACCTAAGAATCCATCTATTGCCACAATAAAATTGCCTTTATTTTTTCCAAGCACTTTGTAACAAACCTTAAAATCAAAAAAAGCATTATGATTACATAACAAGAAAAATGGACCTTTAAAATCTTTTGCTCCATTGACATATGTAATCTTTGGGTGATGGACTTTATACCCCATAGAAAAAACAAGTTTTCCAAGTGGTCGTAAATACCATTTAGGCTTTCTCGGTGGAATTGACATATCAAATCTTTTAAAATTATCAACCATAACTAACCTCTAATTCAATAATAACCATAACTTATTATATAATATCAAACAAAAAATTACAATAATTTGTATTTTATTATTATTTATTTTCTAGTATAATAAACATAATTAATCAAGTAAAATGTTTTTATAGGAGTAACTATGTTAAAGAACACAGATTTTGAATTATACGATATTTTAGATAACGAAAGAGTAAGGCAAATTAGTACAATTGAATTAAGACGCGACATCACTTTTTTATCAAAAGTTCATTATGAAGCTTTAAATAATAATTTTATTAATTTATCAAATAATAATAATAATTATTATTATGATAATAATATTAATAAATTAATCGAATTAGGTAATAAAAGATGCCACGAATTATTTAATGTTAAATATTCATATTTAGCATTTGGTTATATTAATGAAGTATTTAATAAATTCAAGTCTAAATATAAAACTTATATTGTCAAAATAGATAATAATATTAATAATAATATTGATAATAATATTAATAATATAGAAGATATTATAAATGATTCTAGTTATGAATTATTAATAATTGATAGTTCTTGTTTTTATAAAGATTTTGATTTAAATTTACTTAATAAAAATAAAAACCACCATAAAATATTAATTGATATTTCTTTAATAGTTCATGATATCATTACTAAAAAAGCATACAATAATATTTTTGAATATGGTGATTATTTTATCATTAGAACTAATTATTTGTTTTTATCAACTGATAATACAATTTTATTATCTAAAGAAAGATTAGAAAACGTATCTATAAATAATATAAATGATTACATTATGCAAATAATATCACTAAAAGAATTAAATAGTGATTATTATAATAATTATATTAATGAACTTAATAATAATACAATATTGTTTAAAACTAAGTTAGAAGAAAATAATTATGATTTTATTTATAATGAAAATATTCCCATTATTAAAATAAAATATAATAATCCTTGTGTTAATGAACTTAGAAGTATTGGTATTAATATTAATCAAGATAATGGATATATTGAATTATCTTTGCATGCTCTTACATTAAGAGGATTTACTCATCATGAAATTGATGAAGTATTTCGTTTATTTGACCAAGGAATAAAAAATATAAATAATACTACCAAGATGCAAAATTTAAAACAAGAAGTTATTTCCTTAACAAGAAAGTTTCCTCTTAAGAAGTAATTCATTTATTCAGTTACACTATTAATATAATCAATTAATATAGGATATAATTCTAAATATCTATCACTAATTAAACCAATGTTATCCCCAAGTTCCATGATAGTATCTTGATTTGGGTCATATTTTTCCCACCTTGGTAGACCATCTCCATTAGGGTCCCCTGTTTTAATAAAATTAGTGAAATATTTAACCATATTTTCTTCTAATAATAAATCGCTATCATCATAAGCAAATGGATGAATTGAGCGATAAATGTTTCCATAAACATATATCATTTCGCCACTGTGATAAGTTCCATAGTGGCCATTTTCTTTAGTGAATTGATATCTATAGACATCTTCTCCATTTGATAAAGCCATATTACTCCATGAATGATGAGGATAAATAAACCAATATACAGACATAATTTCATATAATGCTTCGGCGGCATTATCATTTATTTCATCTTGATATAGAGCCATTAATTTACTAGAAGTTTCAGCGTTAAAATATTCTGTTAAGCGCTTTTCAATGTTGTTTTTATTAGTTTTAGAAAATAAAAACGCTGGGACTACAAAAGCATCAGATTCTTTTACATTATATCCATTAAGTAATTTTATTTCATTATTTTCATGATTTTTATATACTTCGTATGGTGTTTTAGTAAGTGCATAACCATCGATAGTCATACCTGAATTAGTATATTTTGTATTTACTAGTTTCTTAGCATCGATTTTTCTTAAATCATCAACTGATGAAGAGTTAAATTCTTCCATAATAGCATTACCTGTTTCAATTGCTTCCTCAAGACTTCTAAAAGTATGAGGAGCTTTTTTCACAACTAATGATGAAGATTCACCAATCGCTTTTTGAAATAACCCTTTTGCAAGAGGAGATGAGCATAACGCGGAAACAGAACTAGATCCAGCTGATTCCCCCGCAATCGTGATATTATTTTTATCACCACCAAAATATGTAGCATTATTATTAACCCATTCTAAAGCTTTAATTTGGTCAAGCAATCCATAATTACCAGTAGTATTATTAGGTGATTCATTTATTAATTCATTTGATGCAAAATAACCAAAAACATTAAGACGATAACTAATAGTAATCATTATTACACCATTTTTAGCATATGTTTCACCATTATAATCACCAAAAGCACTAGAACCATTAGTTAAAGAACCGCCATGAATATAAACAAGTATTGGCAAATTATCTTCATTTGTATTAGGGCGCCAAATGTTTAAATACAAACAATCTTCACTCATGTCTTGTACTGGATGCATTTTATAATCTGGATGCCAAGAACCTTGAGCATACATATCAATTAATGTGGCAATGGCTGGATTAGTATCAACTTGCATAGCTCGTGGAGCAAACGCAAAACATTCTTTTATTCCATCCCAATCTTCCGAATCAACTGGTTCTTTAAATCTTAAGTCTCCAACTGGAGCTTTAGCGTATGGAATTCCAGCATATATTCTTACTGTTTCATCACTATTAAGTGTCCCCACAATTTTCCCATTTTCTAGTTCCAATACTTCAGTTTCTTTTATTTCGCTAACTGGATAAAATGTTTCAACTTTAGGTTTAGCTAACATAAGAATTGGAATATTAAGTAAGAAAACAAACAAAAAGGGAAATAAGCAAAATAAAACCTTTTTATTACGATTAATAATTCTTAAAGCTATCCCACCAATTATTACACCAATTTCCATAAATAATAAATACATTGGTCCATTGGCTAGATCCAAATAAAATAATAGAATAAAACTTATTAACGAATAAAATAATATGAAGAATACTAAACCAATTATTTTTTTCATACATTACTCCAATTTTGTAATATTTTTTATTTTCTTAATGTTACAGTAAAAGTTGATCCAACACCAATTTCACTTTGAACATTAATCTCTCCACCCAGTACTTCCACAATCCTCTTCACAATCGTAAGCCCAAGACCAGTTCCACCAGTTCTTCTATCATGACTAACATCAACTCGATAAAATCTTTCAAAGATTTTATCGATATCTTTTTCCAAAATACCAATTCCGGTATCTATAACTTTTATTATTGCTTTATCATCTTCTTCATTAATTATAACAGAAACATTCCCATCTACTTTATTATATTTAATAGCATTTTGAATAATGTTTGTAAGTAAATGCTCTATTAATATCTTATTACCTTTGATTGTTACTTGGTCAATGTTTGTTTTTATATTAACTTTTGATTCTAATGCAAATTCATTAAGCATATTAATAACATCATATGCTACTTCATCTAAATAAACAACTTCATTAAGATCAATTAAATTATTTTGATTATCTAAATTAGATAAATACAATAATTCATTTATAGTTTCTTGCATTCTAATTGATGCATCATATATTCTTTCGATATAGCTTTTAGCCACATCATCAGTTTCTCCTAAACCAGATAATAAAAGTTCACTAAATCCACTAATTGATGTAATAGGAGTTTTAAGTTCATGAGAAGAATTAGCAATGAATTCTTCTTTGGCTATTTCATTCTTTCTTTCGATAGTAACATTAAGTATCGAAATAAATATCATTCCATCACTACTAGCTTCATCCCATTTAGAATTAATATAACTCATTAAAAACAAATAGATTTTATCTTGTTTCTTATCATAATAATCAATCTTAATATCATTATCAATTGATAATTCTTTAAGTTTACTTAATATTTTCTCATCTTTAAAAATATTACTAAAATCTTCTCGTTCACAATTTAGTACTAAACCTAAATGTCTATATACATAATTATTAATTAATAATACATGATATTCACCATCAAGAATAATTAATCCTTGATGCATATTGTTCATTATGTTATATACTTTCTCTTCTTCGATTGATAATTCACTTACATATTTATAAATGCTTTTATTAATCTTACTAATTTCTTTTAAAGCATCACGAACTTCATTATATTCACTACTTGTATCAATATCTTTATAGTCACCAGTAGTAATAGTTTTTAAGCTATTACTAATAGTTAAAAATGAATCACTGACAATTTTACTTGTTCTTTGGGAGAATAGTATTTCTAAACCTAAAGTTGCAAATATTAAAATAACTAAATAGAATAAAGTATTTAAAATATAAGATATATTACTACCAAGTTCAATAAATGTTTTACAAACATAGTCATCATTTATCCTTGAACAATAATACATATAATTATCTAGGATATATACTCTTTTTCTATCAACGTCATTTTTTTCAATTATTTCTAAATCTTTATCACTTATTTTTAAATTATAATAACTATAATTGATATCATTAGTACTATCGTAAATAATATCTCCAGAGTTTGAGGCAATAATAACTTGAACCCATTCATCAGTTAATGAATAATAATTAATTATTTTTTCATAATTACTAGGATCATCTTGTAATTGCTTAACAATAATATTGGAAATATTAATTAAATTACTTTGAATAGTTCTTCTATTAGTGCCAGTATTAATAAATACTGCCACAATATAAAAGATAATTAATGATAAAGTAGTAATAATAATATTTCTTCTTATTATTCTTTCTCTCATATATTACCTACTCATTAATTATATAACCAAGTCCTCGAACAGTTTCTATGTATGATTTATCAGTATAATGACTAATCTTTTCTCTTACCGAACGGATATGCATATCAAGAGTTCTTGTTTCAGCGTCTTCACCATAACCCCAAATTTCTTTTAATAATCGGTTTCTCGTCATTACTTGATTGCAATGGCGCATTAAATATTCAAGAAGTTGGAATTCGGTAAAAGTAAGTTCAATAACATTATCGTTAACATAAGCTTTATGGCGATCAAAATCTAATTTAAGTTCACCGATGATTAATTGATTTTGTTCTTCCACGATTACTTTCTTACGTAAATTTGATTTTATTCTTGAGACAAATTCTTTAATACCAAATGGTTTAGTTATATAATCATTTGCTCCTAAATCAAGTCCCATAACTATATCATTTTCAGTAAATTTAGCGCTAACAATAATAATTGGAATATTTTGATAACTTGGAACAGCTTTAAATAATTTGATAACATCATAACCATTCATATTAGGTAGCATTAAATCTAAGACTAATAAATCAGGTAATTTAATCTTTAATGTCTCAATCAGCTCAAGTGGTTCATACAAACCACGAGTTTCAAAACC
>ERZ842401.2681-NODE-2681-length-23462-cov-18.667236_pt1 | contig 23462 bp, 18 predicted proteins | sample MGYA00521270_ERZ842401 | MGnify/ENA primary metagenome ERZ842401 (study PRJEB31892, sample SAMEA3878208) | bioreactor metagenome | biome: Moose rumen | place: Sweden | collected 2011-10 | study: EMG produced TPA metagenomics assembly of the PRJEB12797 data set...
GGTGGCGGTATTTGGAAACCGACGGGCTTTCGACAAGCTGGTGACCAAATACCAGTCGCCTGTGCGTCGGTTCTTTCTGCACCAGACGGGGGGAGACAGTCAGTTGAGCGACGACCTGGCCCAAGACACTTTCATCAAGGCCTATACCAACATCCGCCAGTTTCGCGGAACAGCAGCCTTCTCTACCTGGCTGATGCGCATTGCGTACAATGTGTTCTATGACTACTGTCGTAAAATGAGGAATGAGGAATTGGAAATGAGAAATGTTAATGAAGAAATGAGAAATGGAAGCGTCAATCATTCCTCATTTCTCATTTCTCATTCCTCATTTAAATTCGACATCCACTCTGCCCTCGCCATCCTGAAGCAAGAGGAGCGGACGTGCATCACACTGCAGCTCATTGACGGGTTGCCGATAGACGAGATAGCAACGATTACGGGAATGCCGCAGGGCACGGTGAAGTCACACCTGTCGAGAGGCAAGGAGAAACTGGTTAACTACTTAAAACAAAATGGCTATGAACGAAAATGACAACATACTGTTAGAACAATTCTTCAAGGAAGCAGCCGCGCAGCAACTGGAAGACGACGGCTTCACCCAGCGGGTGATGCAGCAGCTGCCCGGACACACTAACTGGCTGTCGCACCTGTGGACGCTGTTCTGCGTCATCGTGGCACTGGGCATCTTTGTCCTGTCGCAAGGGTGGACGACGCTGGCTTCGTACGCTGCCTTGTTCCTGACCCATGTGGAAGTCTTCGTCAGAACGCTGCCCACGTTGTTTGACCTGACAGCCATTGACCTGTCAGGCTTGATGACTCAGACGTCAGTATGGGAAATACTCCTGTCGTTGGCAGTGCTGATGGTGCTGTCCATCATTGCCCTGACGCGTTGGGCGATTCGATGGGAGTGGTAACCATGCCATAGGTGATGCGCAGCACGCGGAACTCCGTACGTCGGTTCAGCTGGTTGCAGGACTCCTGTTGTTCGGGGTCTTCCAACTTTTCGATGAACTCCTGTGTCAGCACATCGCCCTCCTTTAGGAAGGGATAGCGTTCAGTCAGTTTCTTGCGTATAGTCTTAGGCACCTCCTCGCCATAGCCCACAGGCGTGAGGCGGTCAGCAGCAATACCGTGGGCAATCAGATAATTGACAACCGACTCTGCACGACGCTGTGAGAGTCGTTTGTTGTATTCGTCAGAACCTTTATAGTCGCAGTGGGCGGCCAGTTCGATGGTCACGTTCGGGTTCTCGTTAAGCAGCAGCACCAGTGAGTCGAGTGCTGTCTCTGACTCGGGACGCAACGTGGCCCGGTCGAAGTCGTAGAAGATGTTGTTGATAAGCACGGGCGCCGTAATGCTGGCCAGGGGGAACTGCAGCACGTGCTCCTCTGACTCCTCCACATCGACCACGCTGAGCTGTTCGGCATGATTAAGGAAACCGTTACAGGTGGCCAGCAGCACGTAGTCAACGCCAGGCTTAACTTCTTGTGTGAACGAGCCGTCGCCTCTGACGCTCAGCTTGAGGTTCGTACCGTCGTTACCCACCATGAAGACCTGTGCGGCAGGCAGCTCGTAGCCGTCTTTCTCATAGACCCAGCCTTGGACGGTCTGGATAATCTCCGGATGTTCGAAGCTGAAGATGTGATCCCAGCCACGCGCATCGCCACGATTACTGGAGAAGTAGCCGCGGTTATGGATTCCTTCGAACGTCATGCCGAAGTCGTCGCCGCTTGAGTTGAGGGGAAAGCCCGGATGCTCCAGCACCCATTCACGCAGTGAGTCAGGATGAGCGATGTGGATGTCGAGTCCGCCCATGCCCTCATGTCCGTCGCTCGAGAAGTACAAGTCGCCATTAGGCCTGAACGTGGGGAACTCCTCGTTGCCCGGCGTGTTAATGGGAGCACCCAGATTCTCGGCACCGCCTAATCCGCTGTTGGTGAGGCGTACGCGCCAGATGTCGAGACCGCCCAGTCCGCCGGGCATGTCGCTGACAAAGTAGAGCCAGTCGCCGTCGGGGCTGATGGCCGGATGGGCAAAGAGTGAGAGCGTATCCTTGCTGATAGGCACCACCTGTGGCTTGCCCCAGGCAGCGTCAGAACGGGGTGCCTTGGCAATTTGGGCATAGCGGGGATATTGCGGGTCAGTCTTACAAACGGTCAGGTACATGGTCTTGCCGTCGGGGGTGAGGGCGCAGGCGCCTTCATCTTCCGACGAGTTGAGCTCGGTATCAATGGTGACGGGGCGCTGCCACTTTCCCTGTTCGTTCTTCGTGGCCATGAAGATGTCGGCATTCTTCGTTCCGGTGATGCCGCTGTATTCGTCACCTTGTGCCTCGTTGCGGGTGGAGGTGAAGTAGATGATGTCGAACTCGTTGCCGCCCAGCACGGGTGAATAGTCAGCACGACGGGAGTTAAAGATGTCCATGCGCTTCACGGTGTAGCGTGAGCCCTCAGCCTTCCACTCAGGAGCCAGTTGGGCAGAACGCAAGCCTGTACGTGCCCTTCGGCGCAACTCGTCGTCAGTGGCAGAGTCAACAGCCGTCTCAAACATCTTGGCCGCCTCTTTGTATTGTCCGTTTTTCAGCATTTGCTGAGCCAGAAGGAAGTAGGTGAGTGAGTCCTGCTGCTTGTAGCGTATGACGTTGTTGTAGGCGGCAATGGCACGCCCGGTGTAATTAATGCGACGGTAACAGTCGGCCAGTCTTGCAGCCCGCTTACCACGCAGCTGGCGGGCCTTGGCAGGGGTCATCTGATAGGCACGCTTGTACTGGTTGGCAGCGTCGAAGTATTCGCCGAGGGCATAGAACTTGTCGCCCTTCTTCATGGCGCTGTCAGCACTGCCGCAAGCAGTGAGCAGCAGTACCGCTCCTATTATATATAATATGTATAGCCGTCTGTTCATACCTATATATAACGAAAAGACAGGCGTTTTATTGTGTGATGGTGACACGGCGGTTGCTGGGGTCGCTCATGACGTCGTTGACAATGGCGGTGACCTGTGCCTTCAGCTCGTCAATGAACTGCTGGGCATCGTATTTCTGGTGTTCAATGTCGCGCAGCTTCTTCTCCCAAATACCTGTCAGCTCACAGCTCTTGAGCAGGTCTTCGCGAATAAGGTCAATCAGCTCGATGCCTGTCTCGGTGGCCACGAGGCGCTTGCGCTCACGGCGAATGTAATGGCGCTTGAAGAGCGTCTCAATGATAGAGGCGCGGCTCGAAGGCCGGCCAATGCCGTTCTCCTTCATGGCGGCGCGCAGCTCCTCGTCCTCCACAAACTTGCCTGCCGTCTCCATCGCACGCAGCAGCGTGGCCTCACTGTAGTAGGGCGGGGGAGTGGTCATCTTCTCTGTCAGCGTAGGCTTGTGGGGGCCGCTCTCACCTTTGGTGAAGTGGGGAAGTTGAGCCGCAGGAGTTCCAGAAGCCCCCCCTACTGCCCCCGAGGGGGCTTCATTACCTTGCTGGCCGACATTGGTGTCCCCCTCGGGGGACGAAAGGGGGGCCGCTCCCACCACGCGCCAGCCTGGGTCGAGTATCTCCTTACCCGTTGCCTTGAACTCAATGGTCTGCTCAGTAGGTTGCGACTCCGTCGCAACAGAACGTACCTCCCCCAGCACAGTAGTTGTAGAGAACTTACAGTCGGGCAGGAACACCCCGATGAAGCGGCGTGCCACGAGGTCGAACACCTTGCGCTCAGCGTCGCTCAAGCTCTGCGGAATCACGCCCGTGGGAATAATGGCGTGGTGGTCGGTCACCTTCGAGGTGTCGAAGACGCGCTTCGATTTATTCAGCGGTTTGCCGCCAATGGGGCGGATAAGGTCAGCGTAAGGTGCCACTCCGGCGAACTTGGTCTGGAAGAGACCGTTCATGATGGGTGGGCACTTGGGGTAGATGTCGTCGGAAAGGTACTGTGTGTCAACACGCGGATAAGTAGTGAACTTATGTTCGTAGAGGGTCTGAATGAGGTTGAGCGTCTGCTCGGCCGAGAAGCCGAACTTCCGGTTGCAGTCAACCTGCAGGCTGGTCAGGTCGTACAGCTGTGGAGGCTGTTCCTTGCCCTCCTTCTTCTCCACCTTCGTAATGGTGAACGGCTTGCCCTCAATGGTCTGGAAGGCTGCTTCGCCCTCTTCCTTCTTGGTGAACTTGCCCTTGGTGGCCGTGAAGGTGGTGTCACGATAGACCGTTGCCAGCACCCAGTAAGGCTCAGGCTTGAAGTTGTTAATCTCTTTCTGGCGGTTGACAATGAGGGCCAGCGTGGGTGTCTGGACACGCCCGATGCTGAGCACCTGACGGTTCTGACCGTACTTCAGCGTGTAGAGGCGTGTGCAGTTCATGCCTAACAGCCAGTCGCCCACAGCCCGCGACAGCCCGGCCATGTAGAGCGGTTGGTAGTCCTGCTGGTCCTTCAGCTGGGCAAAGCCTTCGCGGATGGCTTCGTCAGTCATGGACGAGATCCACAGTCGCTTGACGGGACACTTGGCCTGTGCCTTCTGCATGACCCAGCGCTGAATGAGCTCACCTTCCTGTCCGGCATCACCGCAGTTGACAATGCCGTCAGCCTTCTGCATGAGCTTTTCGATGATGGCAAACTGCTTGGTAATGTGTTCCTGTTCAATGAGCTTAATGCCAAAGCGCGGTGGAATCATGGGCAGCTGCGTTAAGGCCCAGGGGCGCCAGGCCGACGTGTAGTCGCCTGGCTCCTTGAGTGTACACAGGTGACCGTAGGTCCAGGTCACCTGGTAGCCATTGCCTTCCATATAGCCGTCGCGTGACGACGTTGCTCCGATGATGCGTGCAATATCGCGCGCTACGCTTGGTTTCTCTGCTATGCAAACAATCATAATGGGTGCAAAGGTAATGCAAACCGCGGGAAAAACCAAAAAATATCAGGTAAAACTGAGCGGGAACACCACTTTAATTGACAAGTTGCGTCCCATGTTGGCATAGCCTTGGCGGCCGTCGCTGCTGACGTGGTCGAGGTATTTCAGTCGCGATAAGTGGTTCTGATATACGCGGTTGAACATGTTTTGCAGTGTCAGGTAGATGCTGGCCACATGACGGTGCTTGATGTGCAGGTCGGTTCCTGCCGAGAGGTCCCAGAGTGTATAGGCCGGCGTGCGCCTCTCTGTCTGGTCAGCGCGGTAGTAGTTGTCCTGTGCCAGGTTCAGCTCCGTCTGCAGGGCAACGTAGGCATTGCAGAGTTTGATGAGTGGTGAGTGGTGAGCGTTGAGCGCTGAGTGGTGGGACAGCTCATACTTCAGCTCTGATGTCCAGCGTGGCGCAGGTGTCATGGGCAGGTACTTCATCTCCTCTGGCTGGTGCAGCTGCTGTGCATTGACGTAGGAGAACGTGTTCTCGAAGTGCAGCTGGTGGATGGGGTGCAGATCGACCGTGGCCTCGAAGCCAAGCAGACGGGCATCGCCCTGAGCATAACGGTAGAAGTGGAGGCCTTCTGCTGCAATATCGCCTACCTCCTGGCTGAGGTCGCGCACAGCAAAGATGTAGTTGCTGATGCGGTTGGCGAAGAAAGACGCCTGTGCTGAAAAGTAGGTTGACGAGAAATCGATGCCAAGGTCGGCCTGCAGGCTGTGCTCGGCCTTCAGGTCTTGGTTGCCCCGTTCGTAGCGTATGGTTCCCTCATGCTCACCGTTGGAACCCAGTTCACTGAGGTTTGGTGCACGGAATCCACGGGCCAGGTTCAGTCGGACGTTCAGTTGGTCAGTGGCCTGCCAGACTGCACCGATGCTGCCCGTCAGTCCGTTAAAGTTCCGGTGGAAGTCGGCAAATTCTCGAGGTCCGAGGTGTTCTCTTTCGAGGTTCGAGGTCCGAGGTGCGAGGTACGAGAATACCTCATCCTTGGAGTCAATGCAAGGGGGGGCGACTGAGCACATCTCGTACCTCGTACCTCGCACCTCGTACCTCGAAATCATGGATGAGGTATCCTCGTACCTCGAATAACTATGAAGCATGCGGCGGTCAAAGCGGATGCCTCCCTCAACGTGTACAGGACCGAGGTCGTGGGCCGCTGTCACAAAGGCACCGATGTCCCACAGCCGATAAGCCGGAATGAGAACCTCCTCGCCCAAGTTCTGCGAGCGTTGCCACATGCCGCCAATGCCGGTGGCAAACTTCCAGCCGTCGAGGTCCTCTATCAGATAGCGCACGTCGTAAGTCAGCGTGTGCAGACGGAAGTACAGACTGTATTCATCGGCACTTTCTTCATACTCCTTGCGCTGGTTCTGCTGATAGCCGATGGTGGCTTTCAGACGGTTCTCGCCAATCCAGAAAGAGTTGTCCCAGACAGCCTTGTAATGGTTGACGTGCTGGAAGGGTAGGGGAATGGCGTAGGAAGCCCCCCCTTCCGTTCCCCCGAGGGGGGAAACTTCTGCGCCTTCGGGTCTTCCCCCCAGTTGGGGGGATGAGAGGGGGGCTATAATACCAGGCTGCAAGTGATAGTAGCCTAACGTCAGATGGCTGTAGCCCCACTGCTTGTTCAGTCCCAACATGGCATTGAAGGCCTGCTCGCGAAACTGCGTGCCAGGCACGTAGCCGTCGTCATGGTTGCGGTATTCGTGAGCCAGCTTCTGACTCCAACGGGCATTCCACACAAAGCCGTTATGGTTGCCTCCGGCTGCCAGTGAGTAGTCGAACAGTCCGTTGTTGGTCTGGTAACCAGTGCTAATGCTGCCTTGCACGGTACCCATGGGGGCGACGCGGGCAGGGTGAAACAGCAGTACGCCTGCCATGGCGTCGCTGCCGTACATCAGCGAGGCAGGCCCCTTCAGTATTTCCACTGAGCTCACTGCCTGCGGGTCAATCTCTATGCCGTGCTCGTCGCCCCACTGCTGTCCCTCCTGACGCACGCCGTCGCTGATGGTGACGATGCGGTTGTAGCCCAGTCCGCGAATGACGGGCTTGGAGATGCCGCTACCCGTGGTGATTTGTGCCACGCCGGGCTGCTTGGCAATGGCGTCAATCAGATTGGTCGCTGCTGTTGACTGCAGGTCGCGGTTGCTGATGAGGCTGACGGGAGCCGGCGAATGGCTCAGGCGTGTCTCGCCCGTCAGTCCGGTTACTACGATTTCGTTCAGTTCCAGATGCTGGAAGAAGACGTCGGCGGTGTCTGCCACGTCTTGTGCTGCCATGCTCACGCTGACGGCGAGCAATGGCAGAAGAAAATATTTTCGTGTCATGGTGTCTTTTTGCTGTATAAAGTTTTTTGATAATAATAAATGTCTTCAAAAAACCAGATACGGCGGGGCACGCGATGTGTGGAGGGTTAAGGGTCGCGATGGACAGCCCTGAATAACTGCCAAAGACGACATCACTACGAGGCTGACGGCAACGATGAGCGTTACGGCGGCTGCCTCAAGGTACTGCAACGAGAAGAACTGGCAGAGCACACAGTCAGACAGAGTGACTGTCGAGGCCGTCAGGTGGCCTGCATGCGGCTGGTGGTGCACGCATTCCACACAGGCATCAGCAGCTGTCGGTACCACTACATGCGTATGCAGGGCTGACAGCATGAGCATTGGCAGGAACACTGCCAGCAGAAGCCATGCGGAGAGACGTTGCTTAAGTCCAGTTCTCATTTTGCCTGCAAAGGTATAACAAAAAGGGGAAGTGGCCAATAATATTAGATTTATTTAGCAGTTAGTAGCAGCTGTCCTGCTGTCCATGCCTGCTGTTTTGTTTGTGCTTTACCATGCAATTCTACATGAAACAAGCCCGTTTCGTACCATCATCAGCGAACCTTTATACACAGTTTACGCATGAATCGTATATTGTTTTCCCGAGATTGTTTTTACATTTTCCCGAGATTGTTATAAGTTTTTCCCGAGATTTAAGTTACTTTTTCCCGAGATTCTCACCTACAATCTCGGGAAAAATACATGAGAATCTCGGGAAAAACTAATAACAATCTCGGGAATACTTATAACAGTCTCTCGTCCAACATGATCAAATTGCTTATAGAAAAGCAAGGAAAACTCCTTCCGAACGGTTGGAATTTCCTTGCTTTTTAAAAAGGCTATGGCATCGTAGTTAGCACAGCATAGTCCGTAAGCGACTCTCCTACTTATGGGAAAACGGGTAGGCAACTGCTGTTCGGGAATGGAGGAACCTGCAATTAAAAAGAATATAGTTCTACATCCTCACGATGAACGTCTCGTTCGTTGAACTTTTTTATCCACTTAAACTATTCTTGCTTATTCCTATCAATACATGAATTGTAAATCGTTATGCTATACCAATAATCATAATTATTCTTTCTTAATTCAATATTGATGTTTTTAGTTAATCCAATGTTTGGCCCCTTTATCTCGTATTCTGCAACCATTTGCCTTCCATTTTGGTCAAAATTGTTAAATGAGACCTTGTTGGTTTTCTTGGGAGAATCATAAATGCGATTGAAGTTGGTCTTTATATTGACAAGGTCTGCACACAACTCATCAAACTCGTTAGGACCGACCTTCTCAGAATCAATATAAACACCATTCAGAACATCGTTGAAGAAAGAAACTCTTATAGAAGAGAGGTGTTTAAAACGGAAAGTCTTAATTGTTTCCTTTTTTCTGTCATAGTCCATTTCTAACACAGTTCCAGAATAATTGCCTTTTCCGAATGCCCTGGTTTTCTTAAGTTCTTCCCGGGTCATTCCAAACAAAGCATCACCCCATGCTATGGCTGCAAGAGAGTCTATCCTGTTTTGCAATCTCTTGTCTTCCTCAAATTTTTGTGCTTTTTCTTTGTCTTCTCGTAATTGTGCTGCTCTGCGCTTTAAATCGGATTCATGATCATTTGGAGAAGAGCTATTACATGCCAATATGAATAAGCATATCATACATACAAATATGTTAGCCCCAATTAAATTGTTATCATTTCTCATTGTTTTATTAACATTAGTGATGGGAAAAAGCACCTCCGACAACATTGTCGGAGGTGCAAGTCCTTAATAGGCGTGGTCGTTCTTGATGTCTTCCTTGTCGAGTTTCTTCTTGTCGATGGCCCGCCAGGCATAGACGATGTAGGCCAGTACGAAGGGAACGAAGAGCGAGACGTAGAACATGGTGCGCAGGGTGAACTCACTCGAACAGCTGTTGGCCAGCGTCAGCGACGACTGCAGGTCGGCAGTTGAGGGGTAGTAGGCCGTATGGTTCCAGGCTGAGCAGAGCAGCAGGGCCAGTACGGTGAGCACGGTGCCGATGCCTGCAGGCCAGATGCCGTCGATGTAAGTTTTCGACCAGACGGTCTTGCCAATGCCATAGAGCACCAGCACTACACCTATTAATAATATAATAAGGAGATACCACATGTCGAGCAGGTTGTGCAAATACTTGTTGGGCTCCATGAAGATGACGCCTTCGTCAGTATAGGCAAAGCCGTCCTTCAGCAGCAGATGGACGAGGTAAGCCACAAAGAGAATGACGAACGGCACGGCAGCACCGATGAGACGTACGGAACCGCGACTGCGAATGTCCTCGTCGTTGACGTTGTTCATGACGTAGAGGATGCCCAGCACGCGGGCCAGGAAGACCACGGCGAAGCCGAAGACGAGTACCCAGGGATTGAGCAGGGCGTCAAGCCCGTGCGAGGCGTTGGCCCAGCGGCTGATGATGGGTGTCATGGCTGTGGCATCAATCAGGTTGTTCTTTTCAATGATAAAGTTGGAGCCTTCGAAGAACGTGGCGACGGCACCGCCCAGGAGCAGCGGACCGACGATGCCGTTCAGCGTCAGACAAAACTGGAAGGTGCGAGGGCCGAGGAAGTTGCCCAGCTTGTTCTGGAACTCATAGCTGACAGCCTGTAGCACGAAGGTGAACAGGATAATCATCCACAGCCAGTAGGCACCGCCGAAGCTGGTGGAATAGAACAAGGGGAACGAGGCGAAGAACGCTCCTCCGAAGGTGACAAGCGTAGTGAAGGTGAACTCCCACTTGCGGCCCGTGGAGTTATAGACAAGCCGGCGCCCTTCTTCCGTATAGCCCAGGCTGCGGGCTACGGAGTTGGCCCCCTGCACAAAGAGCAGGAACACCAGCAGAGCCCCTAACAGTGCTACGATGAAGCACCAGTAATGTTGCAGAAAATCGTATGTCATGATTATTTACAATTTACATATTTACAATTTACTATTTAGAATAATCAGGTCCTTTCTTGATTTGCTTGAGCAGAATATTGATTTCCACGCCCAGCAGGACGGTAAAGAGCACGAGGAAGATGAAGAAGGTCAGCATGACCGAACTGGAGTGGAGGTCAGAGACGGCTACCCACGTGGGCATCATGTCCTGAATGGTCCAAGGCTGGCGACCGAACTCAGCTACCAGCCAACCACTCTCTGAGGCAATGTAGGCCAGTGGTACGAGTGCTATTGCCACCATGTAATGCCACACTGGCAGACGGGCAATGTCGTACGAGTCGGTCTCTGTCTCAGGCAGCAGCCCTACGGCAGCAAGCAGACGGCGCACGATGACCGAGACGTAGGGAATCTTAAAGGTCAGCAGCACGATGGCGGCGAAGAAAAGAATGAACACACAACCCATTCCCACCATCACGCGGAAGGCCCAGAAATTAATAGGTATGGAGGGCACGAGGTCGCGTTTGTCCTTGATGTAGCCATAGCCGAAGTAGGGCATATTCTCCTTAAGCGTTGAGAGTTGGGCGTTAAGCGTGGCTTCGTCAGCCCCATTTTTCTTACCCTTCCTGTAGTCCGCCAGGGCAGAAATGGCCAGCTTGCCACGTGCAATCTTCTCGTCAACCGAAGGCTCCACATGTCCGTCGGGTGTGGTGTAGCCTTTCAGAATGTCGTTGATGCCAGGCACGAAACCGTGCGGGTCGTCAGTTGCCATGATGCTCAGGGCGTAAGGCATGTCAATCTTCAACGGGGCTTCTTCCTCGTTCTGATAGTCAGGCTGACCGAAGGGGCTCACCCAGGCTACGGCCGTCAGTCCTTGGTCAGTACCGCCATTGTAGAGCGCCTCCATGGCAGCCAGCTTCATGGGCTGGGCCTTGGCTACCTGCTGACCGCTGATGTGGCCGGTGAAGGCAGCACCCAGCGAAGCCACCAGGCCCACGATGCCTGCAATCTTGATGCTCTCCTTGGCTAACCGGACCTCGCGCTTCTTCCACAAGTACCAGCAGGACACGGCCACCACAAAGACAGCACCGATGATCCAAGCGGAGATAACCGTGTGGCAGAACTTGCCGATGGCAAACGGCGATAGTGCTACCTGAAGGAACGACACCATCTCGTTACGCATGGTGTCAGGATTGAACTCGCAGCCCACAGGACACTGCATCCAGGCATTAGCCACAAGAATCCACCATGCCGAGATGGTGGCTCCCAAGCCTGTCAGCCAGGTGGAGGCCAAGTGGAAGCCCCGTGACACCTTCTTCCAGCCAAAGTACATGACGGCAACGAACGTGGATTCCATGAAGAAGGCAATGATGCCCTCAATGGCCAACGGAGCGCCGAAGATGTCGCCCACGAACCATGAGTAGTTCGACCAGTTGGTGCCGAACTCAAACTCGAGAATGATGCCCGTGGCAACGCCCATTGCGAAGTTGATGCCAAAGAGCTTCTGCCAGAACTTCGCCACGTCGCGCCAGAAGGGTTCCCCTGTGCGATAGTAGATGGTCTCCATGATACCCATAATGACTGCAAGGCCCAGTGTGAGCGGCACGAACAGCCAATGGTAGATAGCGGTGAGTGCAAATTGCGCTCTCGACCAGTCAATGGTTCCCGCATCAATGTTTAAAAGCAAGTTTGTCATAGCTATATACAGTTTACAAATAATTATTCAGGCAAGGCCCTTTCCGTCATTTCCGTAGCCACGAAATCGGCCTCACCGCCCTTCTCTGCGTGGGTGGAAAGGAAATCGGGGAAGAAAAAGACTTTCAGGATGGCAAACATGATAAAGAGCTTGATGATGATAATCGTCCATAGCGTCTTGCCCAACGTCATGTTGCGGAAACCGTCAACATAGAGGTCGTAGGCCCTGTATAGAAAACTCTGCTTGTTCATAGTCTGCCAACATGGTTTTTTATTAACAATGTTGCAAATATACAATATTATTTGTTATGTTCCAAATTTAAAAGCCAGTTTTGCTAAAAAATGTTCAAATTATGGGTAAATCTCTTAAAATTAAGCATGCTGATGACGAGTAAATGGATTTTTTTTTGTCGTTTCAGCAGAAAGAATTATCTTTGCAGCTAAAATAAGTGAAGAAGATGAAGAAGTATATTTGGATTCCTCTTGTTCTCCTGATACTTGTGCTTTTGGCAGGCATAGGTTTCTTGGGGTATAGTTTCTTTAAGGAGCGTGAGGCTAATGAGGCCATGCAGGAACTGGCAGCCCTCGACAAGCAGGAGATGGAGAACGAATACGAGCGCTTCGCCTTGCAGTACAGTGAGATGATGACGCAGATCAACAACGACTCCATTCTTGCCCAGCTGACGAAGGAGCAGATGCGTACTCAGGAGTTGCTGGCCGAGCTGAAGCAGGTGAAGGACGATGACGCGAAGGAGATAGCCCGTCTGAAGCGTGAACTGGCTACCGTGCGTGCTGTGTTGCGTGACTACGTGATGCAGATAGACTCACTGAACCGCCAGAACCAGGAGCTGATAGCCGAAAACACACGCATGCAAGGTGAAATGGATGAGGCCTCGCGCACCATAGAAGACCTGAACACTGAGCGCGAAACGCTTTCTGAACGTGTGGCAATGGCTGCGCAGCTCGATGCCCATGCCATTACGATGACCCCGCTGAAGAAGAACGGTAAGTCGGCCAAGAAGATGAAGGACTGCAAGAACATTGCCATCTCCTTCAATATAGCCCGTAACGTGACGGCAGAGAACGGCCAGCGTACCGTCTATGTGCGTATCACCACTCCGACAGGTGAGGCGCTGAACGGTGGCGGCACTATTACCTATGAGAATCGTACCATTGAATACTCTATTAAGAAGGTGATTGAATATACAGGTGAGGAAACACCTGTCACGCTATACTGGAACGTGGCAGAATACCTGGGTGCAGGCAGCTATAACGTCAGCGTCTTTGCCGATGGTAACATGATAGGCTCGCGCAACTTCACCTTTAATTAAGAAAGAATAAAAACACGCAAATATGAACAAAACCGTAGGTATTTTTGTCATGTTGTTTGGCTCGCTGGTGCCTGCTACTGCCCAGCGCATGCTCAATCTCGACAGTTGTCGGGCATTGGCCTTGCGTAATAATAAGCAGCTGCAGGTGTCGAACGTCAAACAAGATGTAGCAGCAAATCTGCGTCATTCGGCACGCACGAAATACTTGCCCCACGTCAGCGCGGTAGGTAGTTATGTGCATACCACCCGCGAAGTGTCGCTCCTGAATGACGGCATAAAGGGCATGTTGCCCAATCTGGGCACTTCGATTGCGTCAGGCCTGGGAAACGAGATGGGGAATATGATAGGTTCTCTGCCTACTCAGACGCTTGCAACTCTTGGCCAGTTGGGCCTTTCGCCAGAGGCCCTCTCACAGCTGACGCAGCCCGCAATGCAAGACATTAGTGCCAGTGGCAACGCGTTAGGACAGGAAATTGTCGATGCTTTCCGCACCGACACCCGTAACATTTGGGCCGGTTCGGTCATGTTGACGCAACCCATCTTCATGGGCGGAGGCATCATTGCCCTGAACAAGATGGCCGACATTGGCGAGGACCTGATGCGTAACCAGTCCGACATGCAGCTGCAGTCAACCATCTACACCGTCGATCAGGCTTACTGGCAAGTGGTGTCGCTCCGGCATAAGAAGAAGCTGGCCGAAGCCTACCTTGAACTGGTGAAGAAGCTGGACACCGACGTCAGCAAGATGATTGACGAGGGCGTGGCTACCCGTAGCGAAGGACTGAGCGTCAAGGTGAAGGTGAACGAGGCCGAAATGCAGGTGACACAGGTGAATGACGGCCTGGTGCTGTCGAAGATGCTGCTTTGCCAGCTGTGTGGTCTGCCTCTTGATGAGCAGATTCTGTTGTCCGAAGAGACGCAGGAGAACCTGGTGGTTGACACTACTGTTCAGCCTGTGGATGTGGCTGCCGGCATTGCCAATCGTCCGGAAATGCGCATGCTGCAGAATACTGTTGACCTGAGTCGTCAGGCCACCAATCTGCTGAAGGCAGGCAATCTTCCGCAGGTGGCACTTGTCGGAGGCTATACCATTACTAATCCGAGCGTGTTCAACGGTTTCGAGAAGAAGTTCGGCGGCATGTGGAACGTGGGGGTGCTCGTCAGGATTCCCATCTGGAACTGGGGCGATGTGGCCTACAAGGTGCGTGCCTCTAAGGGTGCAACCGCCATTGCCAACCTCGAAATGGCTGATGCCCGTGAGAAGATGGAGCTGCAGATTAACCAGAGCCAGTTCCGCGTGAACGAAGCCTTCAAGAAACTGGAGATGGCGCGTACCAACATTGAGCGTGCCGACGAGAACCTGCGAATGGCAAACCTCGGCTTTCAGGAAGGCGTGATACAGAGCACGACCGTGATGGAGGCCCAGACAGCCTGGCTGCAGGCACAGTCGCAGAAGATAGACTCCGAGATAGACCTCAAGCTCAGTCAGGTGAACCTGCAGAAGGCTACAGGAACATTAGTCCCATAAGCCTTATATGCCCTATAAGCCGTATAAGCCCTATAAGACCCATAAGACCCATATAAAAACAAAGAAAGAATTATGTCACAAGAAAAAACTCAACATAACAATATTCTGTTTGCCATCCTTGGCTTTGCAACAGTAGTGATTATCGTTGCCCTTATTGGATATTTCGCTCTCGACCGTGATCCGGAGCTCATTCAGGGGCAGGTGGAAGTTACCGAATACCGCGTATCAAGTAAGGTTCCAGGACGTATCCTCGAACTTCGCGTGAAGGAAGGCGACTTCGTGAAGGCTGGCGATACGCTCGCCATTCTCGATGCGCCTGAGGTTCGTGCCAAGATGACGCAGGCACAGGGTGCCGAGAGTGCTGCTGCCGCCCTCGAGCTGAAGGCCCAGAACGGTGCCCGTCAGGAGCAGATACAGGGTGCTTACCAGTTGTGGCAGCAGGCACAGGCCGGCCTGGAGATTGCCAAGAAGTCGTACGACCGCATTCAGCGTCTCTTCGACGAGGGTGTCATCAGTGCCCAGAAACGTGATGAGGTCTATGCCCAGTACAAGGCGATGGAGGCACAGGAGAAAGCTGCCAAGAGTCAGTACGACCTGGCTGTGAATGGTGCCCGTCGTGAAGACAAGCTGGCTGCTCAGGCTCAGGTGAACCGTGCCCGCGGTGCTGTGCAGGAGGTCAACTCCTACATCCATGAGACGGTTCAGATAGCCCAGATGGACGGCGAGGTGAGCAGCGTCTATCCCAAGGTTGGCGAGCTTGTAGGCACAGGTTCTCCCATCATGACCATCTCTGTGATGAACGACATGTGGGGAACGTTCAATGTGCGCGAGGACCAGCTGAACGGTCTGGCTGTCGGTTCTACCTTTACGGCTTTCGTACCAGCATTCAACAAAGACATTCAGATGAAGGTGTATTACATGAAGGACCAGGGCTCGTTTGCCGTTTGGAAGGCCACGAAGGCCAACGGTCAGTATGACTTGAAGACCTTCGAGGTAAAGGCTCGTCCCGTTGAGAAGTTCGACGGTTTGCGTCCTGGAATGTCCTTGATTATCAAATAAATGAAAATTCTTCGAGAGTTATACCACATTACGCTGCGCGAGCTGCTGATTCTGCGTCGAAATCACATTTACCGGTTCGCGATGGTGCTGTTCCCAATACTGGTGATATTCTTCTTCACCAGCATGTTGGATGAGGGCCAGCCCATCGATATGCCTATCGGTATCGTTGATTTGGACAACACGTCAACCACCCGTTCGCTGGAACAGAAGCTTGACGGTTTCCAGATGTCGCACGTCGTAGGCCACTACTCCAGCTTCTCTGAGGCACGCAAGGCCATTCAGCGTAATGAAATTTACGGTTTCCTCTATATTCCGAAAGGAACGACTGACAAGCTGCTGGCCAGCCGTCAGCCTAAGATTTCCTATTATTATTCCAACACGACGCTGGCAGCCGGTTCGTTGGTCATGAAGGACCTGAAGACCATTTCCACGCTGGGCTCTGCTGGCGTAGGGCAGGGCATACTGAGGGCAAAGGGCTTGACCGACCAGCAGATAGCCACGCTCCTCATGCCCATCAAGATAGACCTGCACCAGATAGCCAACCCGTGGACCAATTACAACATCTACCTGACGACGATGATGGTGCCGGGCATTATCATGCTCTTCATCTTCCTGATTTCAGCCTACTCCATAGGTACCGAACTGAAGTTCGGCACGTCAAAAGAGTGGCTGGCGCAGGCTGACAACAACATCCTGGTAGCTATTATCGGCAAGTTCCTGCCACAGACGCTCATCTTCCTTGCCATCGTCTTCGGCTATCAGTTCTATGTGTTCTACGTGCTTGACTTCCCCCATGCCGGCGGTCCGTGGATGCTGATATTGCTGGGACTGATGCAGGTGCTGGGTTCTCAGGGCTTCGGCATCTTTGCCTTCGGCCTTCTGCCTTCGCTCCGCATGTCCATGAGTATCTGCTCCCTGTGGGCTGTGCTCAGCATCTCTATGGCAGGCTCCGCCTTCCCTGTCATGGGGATGGACGCTCCGTTGCAGTCGCTCTCGTGGCTGTTCCCGCTGCGTCATTATTGGATGATTTACCAGACCTGCGTCTTCAACGGCTTCCCGCTCATCGATGCCTGGTTCCATTTTGCAGCCCTGGCGGCTTTCATGCTGTTGCCTTGGCTGGTACTGAAGAAAATAAAGAATGCAATGCTGACTTATGTATATATTCCGTAAAGCATACGACTATCTGCAAGACCTGTGCTTCGTCTGGTTCGAAGAGTTGAAGCAGCTTGTCAAGGACGAGGGAGTCATCATCTTCTTCGTCGTTGTACCGTTGGTCTATCCGTTGCTCTATTCGTGGATTTATAATAATGAACAGGTGCGCGAGGTGCCAGTGGTGGTGGTCGATATGTCCCATTCCAGTCTCTCACGTCAGTTCATCCGCATGTGCGATGCCTCGCCTGATGTCAAGATAGCCTATTACGCTCAGGACCTTGACGAGGCACAGTCGTTAGTGAGCCGTCAGCTGGCGAAGGGTGTCTATTTCATTCCCTCTGATTTCGACGATAACCTGAACCGCATGCAGCAGGGTGTCATCAGCGTCTATTGCGACATGAGCCTCATGCTGACGTATAAGGCGGTGTTCCAGACGGCGCAGGCTGTTTCTTCCGAAATGGGTACCAAGCTGAAGACCAAGCTGGCCGGACTCTATACGGTACGCGAAGAAGTGATAAGCGCCAAGCCGCTCGACTTTGACGATGTTCCCATGTATAATCCTGCCGGTGGCTATGGTTCAGGTGTACTGCCTGCCGTGCTGGTACTCATTTTGCAGCAGACGCTGGTGTTAGGCATAGGCCTGTCGGCAGGTACAGCGCGTGACAGTAACCGTTTCCGTCATCTTATTCCTGTCAATGCACCCCATTACAGCCGTACGCTGCCCATTGTCTTTGGCAAGGCGTTATGCTATTTCATGGTCTTTGCCATCATGGGCACTTGGCTGCTCATCGTCGTTCCGCGTATTTTCCATTTCCCCCATCTGGCCTCGTGGCAGTCGTTGCTCACCGTCATGCTGCCTTACGTTCTTGCCTGCATCTTCTTCGGCATGATTATGTCGTGTATGGTGAAATATCGTGAGAATGTGATGCTCATTATGGTGTTCGTCAGTGTCCCGTTGCTGTTCATGACGGGTGTCAGCTGGCCGCAGAGCAATATTCCGGGCATTTGGCAGGGTGTCAGCTGGCTGTTCCCCAGCACGTTTGGAGCCCGTGCCTTTGTGCGTCTGAACTCTATGGGGGCAACGCCTGCCGACGTGCTGCCCGAGTTCCGCATCTTATGGATACAGACGGGTGCTTATTTCCTCATCACCTGTCTGGTCTATCGCTTCCAGTTCTTCATGGCCAAGCGTGACCTTAAGAAATACGGGGATTCGGAAAATTAGTTCCGAACCCCCGCTTTTGTTTTGCTATAAAAGTGTAAATTCTTATTTCTTGATGCCCACAATCTTTGTGGCAGCCAGTTCGCGGTTGCGCCTGTTCGTTACCGTTACCACGCTTTGTGCCAGGTTGATGAAGGCCAGTCCTGTCATGGTATCGCTGTTCAGGGCGGCAGGCTGCCCCTTGTCGCCGCTCTCGCAGATGCCCTGCACCAGCGGAATCTGGGCGAGTAGGGGGATGTTCATCTCCTCAGCCAGCTGTTTGCAGCCCTCCTTGCCGAAGATGTAGTACTTGTTCCCGGGCAGTTCGGCAGGCGTAAACCATGCCATGTTCTCAATGAGTCCCAGAATGGGCACGTTGACCTTCTCGTTACGGTACATGTCAATACCCTTGCGGGCATCGGCCAGTGCCACTTGCTGGGGAGTGGAGACAATCACGGCACCCGTAATGGCCAGCGTCTGCAGTAGCGTCAGGTGAATGTCGCTGGTGCCGGGAGGCGTGTCCAGAATGAAGTAGTCCAGTTCGCCCCAGTCAGCGTCGCCGATGAGCTGCTTCAGCGCGTTGGTAGCCATACCGCCGCGCCACAGGGTGGCCGTCTCAGGCGAGACGAAGAAGCCGATGCTGAGCAGCTTCACACCGTATTTCTCTATGGGCTCAATCAGGTCGCGGCCATCCACGTTGACAGCATAGGGACGGGCATCTTCCACCTCGAACATCTTAGGCACTGACGGGCCGAAGATGTCGCAGTCCAGCAGTCCTACCTTATAGCCCAGCCGGGCCAGTGCGATGGCGAGGTTGGCAGCGACGGTCGATTTGCCCACACCGCCCTTGCCGGAGCTGACGGCAATGATGTTCTTCACGTCGGGCAGCAACTTGCCCACCTCGGGGCGTGGCTTCGACTTAAACTCCGTCTCAATCTCTACCTCCACGTCCTTGCCGCAGTGGTACTTGATGGCAGCCTCGGCGGCCTTCACTGTTGACTTGAGGAAAGGGTCGGTGTCTCGTGGAAACTCCAGCACCACCTTCACCTTCTGTCCGTTAATGGCTGGCGTGTCGGCCACCATTCCGCTCTCTACCAGGTTCTTCTTCGTGCCAGCATAGGTAACGGTAGCCAGCGCGTCCATAATCATTTTGGGGTATAGTGTCATGACCTTATTGTTAATTTATTGTTTGGTCGGCAAAGGTAATCATTTCTTCTGAATTGCCCAAATATCTGCGCCTCATATTTTACCCGGCTGCCGCCCAATCCCTACGTGACAAAATGCGTTTGTAACAATTTTTGCGCTTTTTTGTAAAATTTCTTGCAAATTGTTTGCTCAGTTCGTAAAAATGTTTTACTTTTGCAGCCGAATAAATCGAAAATCAGTAAATCGAAAATAAATATGAAGTTGAATGCATCTTACTTTTACGGCTATTACTTTTACTTTGCAGCGACCTGTGAAGCGGAAGACCGTAAGTAATATTAAAAGATAAAAGATAAAGAAAAAGAAATAAATAAGGTCCCGCTTCACAAAAGAGTGAAAGCGGGATTTCTTTTAAATAGAAATAAGTCAGATGAAACGAATTGCAATACAAGGACTCATAGGGTCGTTCCACGACATCGCGGCACACCTGTACTTCGAGGGCGAGCAGATACAGCTCATCTGCTGCTCCACGTTTGAAGAGGTGTTCCAGAGCCTCAGTAACGACCCCACGGCCATAGGAATGGTAGCCATCGAGAACACCATAGCTGGTTCGTTGCTGCATAACTACGAGCTGCTGCGCGACTCGGGCACGACGGTGGTGGGCGAGCATAAGCTCCACATCTCACATTGCATCTGCTGCCTGCCCGACGACGACTGGGACACCATCGACGAGGTACACTCTCACCCCGTGGCACTCATGCAGTGCCGCCACTTCCTGGCTAACCATCCGCAGCTGAAGAATGTGGAGAGCGAAGACACGGCCGGAGCCGCCAAGATGATAGCCGAGGGACAGAAGCGCGGCTGGGCTGCCATTTGCCATGCCGAGGCAGCACGGCTCTACGGGCTGAAGGTGCTGGAGGACCACATCGAGGACAACAAGCACAACTTTACCCGCTTCCTCGTGGTCAGCAATCCTAACAAAGCCGACATGCTGCGTCCGCTGACCGAGGCCAACAAGTCGAGCATCGTCTTCTCGCTGCCTCACGAGGAGGGGTCGCTCAGTCATGTGCTGGCCATCCTGTCGTTCTACAAGATCAACCTGACGAAGATTCAGTCGCTGCCCATCATCGGTCATGAGTGGGAATACCTGTTCTATGTAGATTTGATGTACGACGACCTGACGCGCTATCGGCAGTCGATAGATGCCATTATACCATTAACAAAGGATTTAAAGATTTTAGGAGAATATAAAGATGGAAAGCAGACGAATTGAGCCCGCAGACAGATTAGGGTTAGTGAGTGAATACTACTTTAGTAGAAAGCTGAAGGAGGTAGCCCGGCTGAATGCCGAGGGCAAGGACATTATCAGCCTGGCCATAGGCAGCCCCGACATGCCACCTTCGGAGCAGACCATTAACAAGTTGTGCGAGGTGGCCCACGACCCCACGGCCCACGGCTATCAGCCCACACAGGGCACACCCGAGCTGCGCGAGGCCATGGCACGCTTCTATCAGCGGTGGTACGGCGTTGCCCTCGATGCCAAGAGCGAGCTGCTGCCACTCATTGGCTCGAAGGAGGGCATACTGCATGTCACGTTGGCCTTCGTCAACCCGGGCGACAGCGTGCTGGTGCCCAATCCTGGCTATCCCACCTACACGTCGTTGTCGAAGCTTCTGGGTGCTAACATCGTGAACTATAACCTGCGCGAGGATAACGGCTGGCAGCCAGACTTCGACGAGCTGGAGGAAATAGTTAGCCGGAAATCCCTCAATTGTAAATTGCTTTGGACCAATTACCCCAACATGCCAACCGGCGGACGGGCACGCATGGATACCTACGAGCGGCTCGTACGCTTTGCACGGGAGCACCATGTCGTGGTGGTCAACGACAACCCTTACAGCTTTATTCTCAACGAGAAGCCCCTCAGCCTGCTGCAGGTGCCGGGTGCCAAGGACTGCTGCATTGAGTTCAACTCCATGTCGAAGAGTCACAACATGCCTGGCTGGCGTGTCGGCATGTGTGCCAGCAATGCGGAGTTCATTTCGTGGATTCTCAAGGTGCAGTCGAACATTGAGAGCGGCACCTTCCGCGGCATACAGCTGGCAGCTGCCGAGGCTTACGACAACAGCGACGAGTGGCACCGTGAGGCCAACATCGAGACCTATCGCCGTCGTCGCCAGCTGGCCGAGCAGATCATGGACACCCTGGGCTGTACTTACGACCCTGACCAGGCGGGCATGTTCCTTTGGGGTAAGATACCTTCTATATATAATAATGTAGAAGACCTCACCGAGCGCGTGCTCCACCAGGCCCGTGTCTTCATCACCCCCGGCTTCATCTTCGGCAGCAACGGCGAGCGTTACATCCGCATCTCCCTTTGTGCCAAGGAGGAGAAAATCAAGGAAGCATTGGAAAGAATCAAGGAGACCCTCCCCCCGCCCTCCCTGTGAGGGAGGGAGTGGTAACTTCTTACGGTAGAAAAATCATCAACAAAAAACAATATCAGTAGAATACCCCCAACAAGCATTCTACTCCCCTCCCTTGGGGAGGGGTAGGGGGTGGGCTTTTTATGGAATTAGAATTAGCACCCTTAAACTTACCGAGTGACAACGAACGTCCCTTCGTCATTGCCGGACCGTGTAGTGCCGAGACCGAGGAACAAGTAATCAATACTGCCAAGCAGCTGGCCTCGTATGGCTGTCATAACTTCCGTGCAGGTGTCTGGAAACCCCGCACCAAGCCCGGAGGCTTCGAGGGCAACGGCGAGAAGGCGCTGCCCTGGATGCAGGCCGTGAAGCGTGAGACGGGCATGCTCGTCTCTACCGAGGTGGCCACGCCCCACCATGTGGAACTGGCCCTGAAGTACGGCATCGACATCCTGTGGATAGGAGCCCGCACATCGGCCAACCCCTTTGCCATGCAGGCTTTGGCCGACGCGCTGAAAGGTGTTGACGTGCCCGTCTTCGTGAAGAACCCCGTCAACCCCGACCTCGAGCTGTGGATAGGTGCCATGGAGCGCATCAACCAGGCAGGCGTCAAGCGCATGGCGGCCATACACCGCGGCTTTTCCAGCTACGACAAGAAGATTTACCGCAACCTGCCCATGTGGCAGATACCCATCGAGCTGAAGCGCCGCATTCCTGAACTGCCCATCATCTGCGACCCCAGCCACATAGGCGGTCGCCGCGAGCTCATCGCCCCGCTCTGCCAGCAGGCCATGGACCTCGGCTTCGAGGGACTCATCGTCGAGAGCCATTGCGATCCCGACAAGGCGTGGAGCGACGCCAAGCAGCAGGTGACGCCCGACGTGCTCGACTACATTCTCTCGTTGCTCGTCATTCGCGACGAACACGTTACCACCGAGGGCATAACCCAGCTGCGTAAGCAGATTGACGAACTCGATAATCAGCTCATGGACCTGCTCTCCAAGCGCATGCGCGTCTGCCGAGAGATAGGCCAGTACAAGAAGGAGCACAACATGACCGTGCTGCAGACCTCGCGTTACAACGAGATTCTGGACAAGCGCGGTGCCCAGGGAGCCCTTTGCGGCATGGGCCCGGAGTTCGTTGCTAAGGTCTTCGAGAGCATTCATGAAGAGAGTGTCCGTCAACAAATTGAGATAGTGAACCAGTAAGAGACCCCCCAGCCCCTCCCTGTGAGGGAGGGGAGTGGTTGCTCTGCTATGGATATTATTAATAAGAAACAGTAGATGTCCCCCTCTAAGCATTCTACGCCCCTCCCTCGCAGGGAGGGGGTGGGGGAGAGTCTTTATGAAAATATTAGTTATGGGAGCAGGCAAGATGGGAAGTTTCTTCATCGACCTGCTAAGTTTTGACCACGAAGTGGCCGTGTTTGAGAAAGATCCGAAGCGCATGCGCTTCACTTATAACTGTCAGCGCTTCACGCAGATGGAGGAGATACGCCAGTTCCGCCCCGAGCTGCTCATCAATGCCGTAACGCTGAAATACACCATCTCCGTGTTCCAGGAGGTGCTGCCCTACCTGCCCGAGGAGTGCATCATCAGCGACATAGCCTCCGTGAAGACCGACCTCAAGGAGTTCTACGAGAAGACGGGCCGTCGCTACGTCTCCACGCACCCCATGTTCGGCCCCACGTTTGCTAACCTGCAACAGCTGTCCGAGGAGAACGCCATCATCATCAGCGAGGGCGACTACATGGGGCGCATCTTCTTCAAGGACCTCTACCAGCGGCTTGGGCTGAACATCTACGAATACACGTTCGAGGAGCACGACAAGACGGTGGCCTACTCGCTCTCCATCCCCTTCGT
>ERZ842401.2684-NODE-2684-length-23448-cov-14.540375_pt1 | contig 23448 bp, 18 predicted proteins | sample MGYA00521270_ERZ842401 | MGnify/ENA primary metagenome ERZ842401 (study PRJEB31892, sample SAMEA3878208) | bioreactor metagenome | biome: Moose rumen | place: Sweden | collected 2011-10 | study: EMG produced TPA metagenomics assembly of the PRJEB12797 data set...
TGAGGACACGTGACCTCCTACATTGTACCAACTTATTTTTTGCACATTCCTTAATAAGGTACTTTCGCTCGAAAAAGCAAAATAAAATGAATTTTTTTTGCTTTTTACTCACTTATTCGTACCTTTGCACAAAATTGCAAACTGATGAGAAACAAAATCGACAGTTTTGTGCCAAAGGCAATGGCCGAAATGGCCGACACAACCTTGGCTCAGATAGAAAAGAACATCTGCGTGAGGAGCCTGACACTCGTAGACGCAAATATGAATACCACAGCCACGCTGCGCGAGTTGGCCGAGAGGGCAGAAGCCGAATATGTGCTGCTCTGCCTGAAGCCTGTAGGCATCAGCCTGGGCATGGGGGCTTTGGAGCGAATGGTGAGAACAGCCGACGAGACACAGGCCGCCATGCTCTATTGCGACAGATATGAGCAGCGAAACGGAACAGAAGGCGAAACGCTGCGCCACCCTGCTATCGACTGGCAAACAGGCAGCATCCGCGACGACTTCGACTTCGGCAGTCTGCTGCTCATCAGAACAGCGCTGCTGAAAGAATACGAACCCACAGCCGACTTTCAATATGCGGGATTCTACGACCTCTGGTTGTACCTAAGCCGAAGGGGAACGCTGTTCCACCTCAACGAATATCTCTACACCGAGCAGGAAATAGACCTCAGAGCCAGCGGTGTGAAGCAGTTCGACTATGTGAATCCTGCCAACAGGGCGGTGCAGATTGAGATGGAACAGGCAGCTACGGCTCACCTCAAAGCCATCGGTGCGTGGGTGAACACCAGCATGAGAGAGGAACCCGACTTCGAGGAACAACCGTTCGAACGTGAGGCTTCCGTGATTATCCCTGTGTTCAACCGCGCGAAGACCATCGCCGATGCCGTCGGGAGCGCTTTGTCGCAGAAGGCCAGCTTCACGTTTAACGTCATCGTGGTAGACAATCACTCGACCGACGGTACAAGCGACATCCTGAATCAGTTGGCCCGGAAGCACGACAATCTGGTCGTCATCACGCCCGAACGCAACGACTTGGGCATAGGAGGATGCTGGAACAGAGCCGTCAACGACGAGCGTTGCGGACGCTTTGCCGTACAGCTCGACAGCGACGACCTCTACTCTTCGCCAGCCACCCTGCAAACCATCGTGGATGCCTTCCGCGAACAAAAGGCAGCGATGGTGGTGGGCAGCTATCGCATGTGCGACTTCAATCTGAATACGCTGCCGCCGGGACTCATCAGTCATGCCGAATGGACCGACGAGAACGGTCCCAACAACGCATTGCGCATCAACGGATTAGGAGCGCCCAGAGCCTTCTTCACCCCCCTGCTGCGACAGATGCAGCTGCCCAACACCAGCTATGGCGAGGACTATGCGATGGGACTGGCTTTCAGCCGCAACTACCGCATTGGGCGTATCTATACCGAACTCTATCTCTGCAGGAGGTGGAGCGGCAACAGCGATGCGGCTCTGAGTATCGACCGCATCAATGCCAATAATTTATATAAGGATCGCCTGCGCACGATAGAGATAAGGGCCCGACAGCAGGAACAGCTGCGGATGCCCAACCGCATCGACCGACTGATAGACCGCCAGCTGACTCTCTGGGATGATGCCCGCCAGCGCTATCATGAACTCAACCAGGTGAAGACGCGTGAGATAAGTACCGAAGAGGCTTCGCTCCGACTGCAATTCAACCCCGCCAGAATGGTTTCTACAGGGGCAAAGATAGACCAGCAATCGCTGAGCGAAAGACCGTGCTTCCTCTGTCAGGCCAACAGACCCAAAGAGCAAATCACGGTTGGCCTGAAGGGTGGCTATCAGTTGCTGCTGAACCCCTACCCTATCCTGCCCGAGCACTTCACGATTCCTTCTGAACGCCACGAACCTCAACGCATCGGCAAGCATGCCGACAGGATGGGGCAGCTGCTGACCTCATTTCCGCAGCTGATGGTGTTCTACAACGGACCACAGTGTGGAGCCAGCGCGCCCGACCATCTGCATTTCCAGGCGGGAACGAGCGGACTGCTTCCGCTGCAACAACAATGGGCCGTGCTGAGTCAGCATCTCGAAACAATCTACCAGAATAATCACGACGACCAGATAGCCCGACTCACAGGCTGGGCAACACCGGCTCTGGTCATCAAGAGCCATACAGAAAAGGCATTCACCCAACTCTTTGAGCGCGTCTATAAGGCACTGCCGGTGGTGGAACCAGAACCCATGATGAACATCGTGGCCTGGAAAGATAAAGACTGGCTGACGGCAGTGGTGTTTCCCAGGAAGAAGCATCGGCCCGACTGCTACGGCCAACGGATGATCAGTCCGGGAGCTCTCGACATGGCGGGACTCATCATCACGCCACGCGAGGATGATTTCCAATCGCTCACACCTCAGGAGGCTGTCGACATTCTCAGAGAGGTGAGTCTTTCCGACGAGGAGATGCAGCGGGTTGTCGGTCGCATCATGCCTTCAGCCGCATCTAAGGCGAGCCGACTGTTCCAGAAAGAACCTGCCGTGAAGGTGGGTATCGTCAGCGCCAAGCAGATACGATTCACGCTCAACGGCCCTTATTCCGCCAAAGGCGAAGTGATTGAAGGCGAACAAGAAGTGACGTTCTTCGAGGGAGGCATCAGCTGGAACGGCAGTCTCTACCGCGAACTCAGAATGGCTCCTGTCGCCAACGAGGCCTCGTTCTCGCTCGAGGACGTGGTTATCGGGGTGAACTTCCATTGGGAGCGCAAACAGACACAGACATTCCAGGGGATTCTCCATCTGGTGGTAGAAGAAGACAAGATTTGCGCTATCAACGAACTGCCCGTAGAGCAGTATCTCGTGAGCGTGATATCAAGCGAGATGAGCGCCACTTCATCGTTGGAACTGCTGAAGGCGCATGCCGTGATTTCGCGTTCGTGGCTGCTGGCACAGATGGAGAAACGGAAGAAACGCAACGAGGAAGGCAGCGCAAACGGATTCTTCTCGTTTGTGAAGAAGGAGGATGAAATCATCAGATGGTACGACCGCGAAGACCACACCATCTTTGATGTCTGCGCCGACGATCATTGCCAGCGATACCAAGGCATCACCAAAGCCACCAATCCGCATGTGGCAGAGGCTGTGAAAGCCACTCAGGGACAGATTCTCACCTATCAGGGTGAACTCTGCGATGCCCGCTTCAGCAAGTGTTGCGGTGGACAGACCGAGGAGTTCCAGTATTGCTGGGAAGACTCACCCAAGCCTTATCTCTCCTCCATACACGATGCTGCCGACGAAACGGGCGACCCATTCTGCCACACCCACGACGAGCATATCCTCCGACAGGTGCTGAACGACTACGACCAGGAAACGCCCAACTTCTACGAGTGGACGGTGGAATACACCCAAGAGCAGCTCTGCACGCTCATCGAAAGCAAACTGAAGATGAAGTTCGGAAAGATTGTTTCGCTGGAACCTTTGGAAAGAGGCAAGAGCGGACGCATCAGCAGACTGAAAATCGTGGGAACAGAGAGGCAGTTCACCATCGGAAAGGAACTCGAGATACGGCGCAGCCTGAGCGATACCCATCTGATGAGCAGCAACTTCACGGTTCATACTTCTGACTTCATTACAGGCATCCCCCAGAAGTTTGTGCTCAAAGGTCGTGGATGGGGTCATGGTGTGGGACTTTGTCAGATAGGTGCTGCCGTCATGGGCGAACAAGGTTATGGCTACGAAGAGATTCTGCGCCACTACTATCTGGGCATTGACATCAGCAAAGCATATTAAAACAACAGACTATGAACATAAGAAAATCACCTTGGGCATGGGTTCCTTCGCTCTATTTCGCAGAAGGCCTACCCTATGTGGCGGTTATGACCGTCTCACTCGTGCTATATAAGCAGTTAGGACTGAGCAACGCTCAGATAACGTTCTACACCTCGTGGCTCTATCTACCGTGGGTCATCAAACCCCTCTGGAGCCCGCTGGTCGACATCATCAAGACCAAGCGCTGGTGGGTTATCACGATGCAACTGCTCATCGGAGCCGCCTTCGGAGGTGTAGCCTTCACCATACCCACTTCGTTCTGGCTACAAGGCACACTATGCTTCTTCTGGCTGATGGCCTTCGCCAGCGCCACACATGACATCGCTGCTGATGGATTCTATATGATTGGACTCGACCAGCACGACCAAGCGTGGTTTGTAGGCATCCGCAGCACCTTCTATCGCATCGCCACCATCTTCGGACAAGGACTGCTCGTGGCCGTTGCAGGCAACCTGCAGGTGCTCTTCCGCTATAGCATCCCTTACTCCTGGAGCCTTATGTTCTATGGCGTAGCTGGCATATTCATCGCTCTATGGCTCTGGCATAGCTATGCCCTACCCAAAGTGGAATCCACTACTGAGTATCTGTCTCAACACCCATCACCCGACACCCAACAGTTTGGGGATATTTGGAAAGAACTCATTGAGGTGGTGAAAAACTTCTTCACCAAGCTGCCACTTCGTGAAACCATAATTGCCATACTCTTCATGCTGCTCTATCGCATGCCCGAAGGACTGCTGGCCAAAGTGTCGGCCCTCTTCCTCATCGACAATCATGGGGCAGGCGGACTGGGGCTCTCGCCGCAAGAATACGGACTGGTTCAGGGCACAGTGGGCATCGTGGGACTCACGCTCGGCGGAATTCTCGGTGGAATGGCTGCCGGCAAAGACGGACTCAAGAAATGGCTCTGGCCGATGGTCTGCGCCATTACGCTGCCCGACATCGTCTACGTCTATATGAGCTATGCGCTGCCCGAGAGCCTGACCCTCGTGAATGTCTGCGTATTCTTCGAACAGTTTGGCTACGGATTCGGCTTCACGGCCTATATGCTCTACCTCATCTACTTCAGTCAGGGTGAGTACAAGACCAGCCATTATGCCCTCTGCACAGCCTTCATGGCCCTCTCCATGATGATACCAGGACTCTTCGCTGGCGCCCTGCAGCAGTTTGTGGGCTATCGCCACTTCTTCCTCATCGTCATGCTGCTGTGTGCCGTCACCTTCATTGTCACAGCTTACATCAAGATTGACCCTCACTTTGGTAAGAAAGAGGAGGAAAAGGCATAGTAAACAGCAAGAAAAACCAAATAAATTGCACTTTTTTCAAAAAAGTACGCAATTTATTTGGCGTTTTCGAATAAATCTCGTAACTTTGCACCCGCTTAGAAACCAATGGTCTTGATCGACCATTCATTTGCGGCAAACATGGTGCCCGTAGTTCAGTTGGTTAGAGCGTCAGATTGTGGTTCTGAATGTCGACGGTTCGAGTCCGTCCGGGCACCCTTCCAAAACCTTGTAAGTAGATTACAAGGTTTTTATTTTTTTACTAGTAACACTCCAATAGCGGATAGCATTGTCTTCGGTGAAGGCTCTCTTCACCGTTGCTGACGGCTGTTTTATGGTAGTTACAAAAAAAATGATTACCTTTTTAGCGGCAAAGTTCATCGCGTTTGCGAAAAAAGTTGTATCTTTGCCGACGAAATCATAAAACGATAGCATTATGAGCGAAAAACAGAAACAAGTGGAGAAGGAGCGGAAAGCAGTACTGCAGCTGCTCCTGGAGAAGACCGGACTGAAGTACAAGGAACTCGTGGACGCACAGGTAGGCATGTGGATGGCTGGTAACCTCGACCTGCTCACAGCTGAGGAAAAGAAGCAATTCCCGCATCTGGTATTCTGAATGACAACTATGACACGACAGGTTAAGACATACAATCCTAACCACATCTTCGTGGATACTAATGTACTCATTGGTGCGTACAGTGGCGATTCACGGTTTCAGACCGACAGCGACTGCCTGCATTACCTCTATTCCATTGTTGGCAAGCGACTCTACACCTCAATACTCAGCGTGGCACAACTCATCTCAGTCTATCAGAAACACAAGACCAACGACGAGATACGAACGATTGTCCGAGAGTTACAGCACCGCTTTACGATCATCAATTTTACGGTAAAAGACCTCAACTCCGCGCTCGACCAGACGGGAGCTGACATTGAGGACAACGTACAGTTTGTGCTGGCCCGGAAGCAGAAGTGCCGCGTCATCATCACCAATAACTACAAGGACTACCGTCTTCTGTTGCGTGTACAGATTATCAAGCCCTCGAAGGTGAGAACGATAGCCAGATAGATATTTATAAGGTACTCGCGACTGCTACTCACCACATAGAAGTCGTCAACATAACGTCCGTAGTGGTGACAGCAAAGCGTACGCTTCATGAATTGGTCCAAACGATTCAGATAGACATTGCTGAAGAGCTGGCTTGTGAGGTTGCCGATGGGCAGTCCGCATCCCGTGCGTATAGCTATAGTAGAGGTGATGCACGATGCGGTCGCGGAAGTCGGCGGCGAACACTTCGCGCAGCTTTGGGTCGGAAATCAGGAAGCACTGGCTTAATTGATGGCGGGTAAAAGTCATAAAAAAAAGGAAAGGAACAGTTGTTGCTTTATGTTTGACAAGAATTCTACACACTCAAGGGGAGAATAATGCGGGCCGCTGCCATGTCGGGGCGTTGCTTCTCTGCCTCAACGATGTCTTTTATTCTTGCCATAGTTCTATTCCTTTAAGTTTGCTGACTTAGTAGTCGTAAAAAAATAAGTTGGTACGTTTTGTTCTTGGCTGAGTAGGAGGCGACGTGTCCTCACGTCGCACCCGGCACTGGTGTCACGTGAGGACACGTGACCTCCTACATTGCCTGTTTGAACAAATTGCCGCTCCTGTTCTATTAGTTCTTTTGTTATTGACATAGTGACTATCTGTTTTATTTTACAACGTGCCGAAATCTATTTTTATGTCCCGCAGCGGGGCTGGATGGGCCCCTTGTGGGGGCCCGCCCCGCCGCCAGACATGAAAATAGATTTCGGCGAGGCGCGTTGTCTTCGCGTTGGGAAAGGATGCACTCAGTTCTAACGCACGGGGCGCACCGCGTGGCCGCGACCGCGGAAGCTGTCGCCCCAGCCCGCACTCCCGGAACCGAAGTACAGGCGGTACGCGCGGCCCGGGAAGCCCTCGTAGAGCGTCGACGACCAGTAGATGCCGTACGAGCCCGCGTAGTAGAGCTCGCCGTCCCAGCGGTAGCCCGCGGCGGGAAGGAAGATGGTACCGCCGTTAGGCCCTACGAACTTTCTACCGTTCACGCCGTTCTGAGTGGTCCACGTCGAAGTGCAGCTGTTCAGCAGCTCCTCTATCTGCGTCAGAGACGGCATGCGCCAGGGACTGCCCCAGTTGGCCGTGGCGGCATCGTCCTCGGGGAGAAGCTCCGTCAGGCCGTCTGTGAAGCCGTTATAGCCGTAGCCGCTATTGATGCAGTATTTCGTCATCGTATTGTATGAACCGTTGCACCACTTGTAGCTCGCCCAGTCGAACGAGCGTCCGTCGGAGGTGTCGCTTGTGTAGCCCTGCGTCTCACCCCATACGAAGTACAGCCCGTACTCCTCGGGACTGCCGGCTCCCACGTTGCAGCTCGCCGTTGTTGAAGGTGAGGCTGCTGATGTCGTTGGGACCGTCGGTGATCTTCGTGCCGTTGGTCATCTCGATGACCATGTTGTAGGTATTCTCCTGAGCCTGCATGGCCATGCTAAGCAGGGCAAGGAACAAGGTAATGATTGAAAAATACCACCTTTCCGTCGGGGGTAAGCAACACGACAGGGCTTCCTGCCTTCAACTGGTCGAGCAGCAAGAGACCCTGGCGCACCGACAGCTTGTCGGCTGCGAGCCGGCTGAGCGAGGTGGGAATCTCCTGCGTCGTGGTGAACAGACCGCGGTTGACATCCTCCACCTCCACGTCGAGGGTCTCGCCTGTGTCGGTGGTGATGTGCAGCACGTCGCCCGAATACGTAATCACGGGGTTGTCGGCCAAGGCGATGAACACAGCCTCGCCGTTGATCTTCAACGCGAGGTACTGCTTACCGTCCTGGGCCATTGCCCCCAAGCTCTATGCCGCGCATGGCAGCAGGAGCAAAGCTTTCAGTAATAATCGTTTGATTTTCATGTGTAGTATAATTGAAAATAATAAATGCTCGGTCATTTTCCATCGATGTCATGACCCGCCCTGCTACAAGTGGCTGGCTTAGTCAGTTGCAAATATACAAAGATTTTGCGGAACCGCCAAGGATTACGCGAAAAAATATGCCAATTTTCCAAACGATTTTTTTTTGCGAAAATACCTACACTTGTGCACTCATCGGCGTATCTTCCTGATATTCAATGGTTTATTTAATGTATATAACCTACACTAAGGCTGACCTACCTACACTAAATCGGGGCTTTTTTTTGTCAGAGGTCATGTTTTTAGCTCGTAAACACGTCATTTACGAGTGCTAAACACGTCATCTACGAGTCGTCAACACGCCATTTACAAACCGTACATGCGTCATGTACCAACCGTACATGCGTCATGTACCATTCGTACATGCGTCATGTACCAATCGTACACAAATTAGTGTAGGTATGTATATGATTTCGTGATTTTCGATAAAAAATGTCAACCAAATTCTGTACACCTCAGGCCTTCCCGCAGTCCTCGATAGTCTGTACACGAAACTCTCGTTGTTCACAAAAGGAGGAAGCATTGAAAAAACAAACGAAAAGACCCGCAAAATTTGGAAAAGACGAAAAGATGTATTATTTTTGCAGCCAAAACAAATAGAATAAGGCGTGCAGAAATGAAGAGAACAAACAGAATGGTGCTGTTGCTGATGTTTGCCGGCATGCTCATCGGTGCCTGCAGCAAGCAACCGCCGAGAAAGGAAGATGAACCTTCCGTGGGAACAAGTACGAAGATAGAGGGCGACTCCATGCTGTATGGATTGGCCTGCGAGGGATGTACCGACTCGGTGTTGGTGTTCCTGCCCGGCACAGGGGGCGACCCCGTGACGTTCGACATCATCGACGCAACGCTTCAACACAAGGTCATCGGCCGTCCAAAGACGGGCGACTGGACGGCGGTGGTCCTGAATCGTGAGAACCGGAAGAAAGCTGATATGGTGATTAATCTGGACGAACTGAAAGGTCAGTGGGTGTCGTTGGTGGCACCGACGCTGCGCCACGCCCCTACTGCGCTGGTTGACGGGGAGGAAGAACAGGCGGAATTCGACTCTCTGCTGCAAGAAAGACTCAAGCCGATAGAGATGGGATTCGCCCTGAAGCGCCACTATGTGGCTCAACCCATCGGAACCGTTCGGGCGATGTCTACCCGAGAGGATGACCCTGTGGTGTTCCCACAGCCCCGCCGGTATATGGAATGGCATGTGTACAACGGATTGCTCGTGCTGAAGGTTCGGCCCACTCATGAGGACTCGCTCAAGAACAGACTGAACGTGTGCGACACAGCTGAGTTCTTGATGCTCACCCGCGACTCACTGCGCCTGCGCTTCAAAGACGGCGACAAAGGCTATTATCGAAAATCAGAGAAGTAGGTGGGATAGTTGCAGAACCGATGCTCTGCCATCTGCTCGTATTTGGTGCCCGGACGCCCGTAGTTGGCAAAGGGGTGAATGCTGATACCGCCACGAGGTGTGAACAGGCCCAGCACCTCAATATACTTGGGGTCCATCAGTTCAATCAGGTCTTTCATGATGGTGTTGACACAGTCTTCGTGGAAATCGCCACGACTGCGAAACGAGAAGAGGTACAACTTCAGACTCTTGCTCTCCACCATCCGCTTGTCAGGGACATACATAATGCGAATCTCAGCAAAGTCGGGCTGACCCGTTATCGGGCATAACGTGGTGAACTCCGGGCAATTGAAACGTACCCAATAGTCGTTTTCGGGGTGCAGGTTCTCAAAAGTCTCCAACACCGAAGGGTCATAATTGGTGGAACAGGGCGTCTTCGTGCCTAAGGCTTGCAGCCCCTCATGTTTTCTGTCGTTTGTACTCATGGATCTGAATGTTGCTATAAAAAGTGATTTATCAAGTGCTCACAGAGGCAAACCCCACCCCTAACCCCTCCCCTATGAGGGGCGGGGAAGGAAAAGGGAGGAAAACCCCACCCCTAACCCCTCCCCTATGAGGGGCGGGGAATGAAAAGGGAGGCGAAAAAACCTCCGAAGCAGGATGCAAAGGTAATGGTTTATTATTAATTAACAAAGATTACCCCCCTTGATTTATTAAAAATTCATCATAACAACAACAAATTTTAGAATAATTGGCAAAAATGCTGAACAAATTGCACTTAGATATATCCGACGAGCAGACACTCGACAATGCCGGACTGCGCGTCACAGCTGTCAGACTGATGATCTGGCGACAGGTACGCCACGGGTTCCACGATGCTTTCAGCCTGGCCGACCTTGAACAGGCTCTGCCCACCGTCGACCGTTCCACGCTTTTCCGAACGATAGGCACACTGACCGAAGCTCATCTGCTGCATGAGATTGACGACGGATCGGGATCGCAGAAATACTGTGTCTGCCATCTCGACGACACCCGCCACTGTCAGGGGCATGTCCATCTCACGTGTATACGCTGCCATCGCACCTTCTGCCTCACCGATGTACAGATCCCCCCCGTCGCCCTACCCCAGGGTTTCCAGGTAGAGGAGACGGAATATGTGGTCAAGGGCATTTGCCAGAAGTGCCAGGAAACTGAAAACTAAGGGGAAGCTGCATCCTATTTCGCCGCCATCAATTGGCTCAGGCTTCCTTCTTCGCCAACCACCCAAAGGATATCGCCGCGCTGGAAGACATAGTCGGAATTGACCGCCGACAGATTCTCCTCGCCTTCTTCCAATCCCACTACCATACAGTTATAGGCATCGCGGATTCCGCTTTCCTTCAGCGTCTTGCCAATAAAAGGCGAGGTGGCCGTAATGATGAACGAACGAAGCAGCATCTCGCGCTTCTCCAGTTCGGGATCTTCATCGAACAACTCCGCCTGCAGGGCATGGCGGAAGTTTGTCAGCTGCTGGTCGCTGCCTATCACCTGAAGGTGGTCGCCGGGGAAGATCACGTCGGTGCCATCAGGGATGTTCAGCCTTCGATTGGCACGCAGGATGCTGCTCACATGAACGCCAAACTTGCGCCCAAGGTTCAGTTCGCGCAGGGTCTTCCCCATCCAGAGCGAGTCGGAAGGCACCTCAAAATCGGCAATGTGAACGTCTCGGTCGAGCAGGCGACCCTCATACAGCGGACGTCGCTGACCGTGCACCTGTGCCTGAATATCTCTCGAACGCAGGTTCATGATGAAAAGGCGTTCCAGACGGATGCTGCGATGCTTCACCCTACGCGAGAAAATAATCAGCAGCAAGACAATAATGCCGATGGTATACATCAACGCATGCGAGAAACGCGTCAGATAGTTGCAGATATAAAAGATGAAGGCGATGGCGATGACCGAACGTACCAGAACGGTGAACATCAGTGGGACGCGGTTGATGTTGCTCTCTGCCCACAGTCGTTTCCATTCCTCCGAGTGGTTCTTCTTCATCACCATAGCTCGCAAGAAGGGTGAAATCATCAAAACCGTGAGAATGCCCGTGATGGCGTTGGCATACCAATGAAGATCCCACCCGGGCAACAACTTCCGGAAGAAAGGAAGGGCAAACGTGAACATCAGGGTGATGGTGGCAGCCGAGAGAATTCCGTAGATAAGCGTGTTGCGCGCCATCGCGATGAGCAATTTATGCCACAGGCTCTTCTCTGTGGTATTGGGATGACTCATCGCGAGGTGGTTCAGCGAACGCACCCACCTGCCGGGCAAATGTCGCTCGAGGACATTGTAGCATGGGGTGGCGGCACGGATCATATACGGCGTAAGGAAGGTGGTAATCACAGAAACGGCAACCACGACAGGATAGAGGAAGTCGCCGATGACCCCCAGAGACATACCCAATGAGGCGATAATGAACGAGAACTCACCTATCTGCGCCATCGAGAAACCACATTTCATGGCCGACTTGAGCGACTCGCCTCCCAGCATGTAGGCAAACGAACCGAACAAGGCCTGGCCCAGAAGAATCGTCATCACTAAACAGAAGATGGGAAGGGCATACTCCACCAGGATATGAGGGTCGACCAGCATACCCACCGACACGAAGAAGATGGCTCCAAAAAGGTTCTTCACGGGTTCCACCAGCTTGATGATCTTCTCTGCCTCGATGGTCTCCGCCAGGATGCTACCCATCACAAAAGCGCCAAAGGCGGAAGAGAAACCAACCTCTGTGCTCAGTACGGCCATCGCGCAGCATAGTCCTAATGCTACCACGAGCAGCACCTCGCTGTTCATCAGCTTACGCACTTTCCGCAAAAACATGGGAATGGCAAAGATACCCACCACAAACCAGAGTACCAAGAAGAATGCTATCTTCAACACCGAACCCAGCATCTGGCTGCCATCGGGATTGTTACCGCTGGCGATAGCGGAGAGCATCACCATCATCACGATGGCGAGAATGTCTTCCAAAATCAACACACTCATCACCAACGAGGCGAACTGCTGCTGACGCAGCCCCAAATCGTCGAAGGCTTTATAGATAATGGTGGTAGACGACATAGCAAGCATACCGCCCAGGAAGATGCAGTCCATCTTGCCCCATCCGAAGAGATGGCCCACCACGATGCCGAGCATCACCATGCAGAACACAATGGTGACAGTGGAGATAATGGGAGAAGCTCCCATCTTCAGGATCTTCTTGAACGAGAAGTCAAGACCTAAAGAGAACAACAGGAACATCACGCCTATATCAGCCCATACGTGAATGTCCTGATTGTCGACCACAGACGCTATGTAGGGCATGTGCGGACTCACCAGAAAACCAGCCACCACATAGCCTAATACTAAGGGCTGCTTCAGCTTCTTGAATACCAGGGTGACGACGCCCGCCACCATCAGTATCAAGGCAAGGTCTTTTATCAGTGCAGGTAACTCTCCCATCTCTGTAAGCTTTAAGTCGACTCAATAAGGCTCCCCCTTGGGTTCCCCGCCCCTTGCAGGGGAGCCCCCTTTGGATTCCCCGCCCCTTGCAGGGGAGGGGTTAGGGGTGGGGTCCTTCCCCCTTGGGTTCCCCGCCCCTTGCAGGGGAGGGGTTAGGGGTGGGGTCCTTCCCCCTTTGGGTTCCCCGCCCCTTGCAGGGGAGGGGTTAGGGGTGGGGTCCTTCTTATAACAATCAATCGTTGTAGTTGGCCGTCAGTTCGCAGATCTTCACAATGGTCTGCATGGCCTTCTCCATCACTTGGATGGATATAAACTCATACGGCCCGTGGAAGTTCACTCCTCCAGCGAAGATGTTGGGACAAGGCAGTCCCTTGAACGACAGTTGAGCGCCATCGGTGCCACCACGAATAGGAGTCACGTGTGGCGGTACGTCGCAGGCCTGCATGGCCTTGAGGACGATGTCGATGACGTGCATATTGGGATCAATCTTTTCCTTCATATTATAGTATTGGTCCTTCACCTCTGCGACAACGGTCCCCTCACCATACTTCTTGTTCATCTCATAGACACACTTACCGATGAAGCGTTTGCGGTCCTCGAAACGCTCACGATCGTGGTCGCGGATGATATACGACAGCTTGGCCCACTCGGTACAGCTCTCCATACCGATACAGTGATAGAAGCCCTCATAGCCCTCTGTCTCCTCTGGTGTCTCGTTCAGCGGCAGCATCGTGGCAAACTCTGCAGCCAGTCGGTTGGCATTGATCATCTTGTCTTTAGCATACCCAGGATGCACGCTCACGCCCTTAATCAAAATCTTAGCCGAAGCGGCGTTGAAGTTCTCAAACTCCAGTTCGCCCAGATCTCCGCCGTCGATGGTATATGCCCATTGGCAACCGAACTTCTCCACATCGAAGTGATGAGCGCCCATACCAATCTCTTCGTCGGGATTGAATCCCACGCGAATATCGCCATGAGGAATTTCCTTATGGTCGCGCAGATAGCACATAGCCTGCACGATTTCTGCGATGCCCGACTTGTCGTCGGCACCCAGCAACGTCGTACCGTCGGTCACGATGATGTCTTCGCCCACATGCTTCAGGAGCTCGGGGAATTTCTTCGTAGAAGATATAATACCCGGCGACAGCTCAATGTCTTTGCCGTCGTAGTTCTCAATGATACGAGGCTTCACATCCTTACCCGAACAGTCGGGACTGGTGTCATAGTGCGAGATAAAGCCAATGGTGGGAACGTTTTTCTTCACGTTTCCCTTCAGCGTGGCATAAATATAACCCATCTCGTCCATCTCAACGTCGGCAAAGCCTTCACGCTCAAGTTCTTCCTTCAGAAACTTGGCAAAAATCAGTTGTTTTGGTGTACTGGGCACAGTCTGACTGTCTTCTGCCGACTGTGTGTCGAACTTTACATAGTTCAGAAATCTTTCTGTAATATTCATTTTTGTAGTTATTGATTGAGGTATATTTTCATGCTCAGAACTGAACGCTGCCCTGCTGGCAGACGTTCAACGCGGCAAAGATACGCATAATTCAGGAGAAAAACAAATTTCTTGCCCCCTAAGTTGTTAACTGTTTCTAATAATGAGGAAATCTTACCGATGTACTCCCGTCCACCGCTAAAGGATGAGGTTCTGCAACCAATAGCAGGCGATGCCCGCAATATAGCCTAAGAAAGCCACCCAGGTGATGCGCTTCATGTACCATCCGAACGTGATTTTCTCCAGTCCCATCACTACGACACCGGCGGCAGAACCAATGATGAGCATCGATCCGCCCACGCCAGCACAGTAGGCCAAGAGCTGCCAGAAGATGCCGTCGATGGCCATCGCACCGTCGGGTGCCACAGGATACATGCCCATACAGCCTGCCACCAGAGGCACATTGTCGACAATAGACGAGAGAACGCCGATGATGCCATTGATGAGGTAGTAATTGCCGGCAAACGTCTGGTCGAGACTCTGCCCCAGCATGGTCAGTACACCGATGGTTTCCAAGCAAGCTACGGCCATGAGGATGCCGAGGAAGAAGAGAATGGTGGACATATCAATGCGCCGCATCACCTCCGTGACACGTTTCTGCATAGCTCCTCGCTCCTCCTGCTCGCCCAGATGACGATAGAACACTTCGGTCACTGTCCACAAGATGCCCAACACCAACAAGATGCCCACGAAGGGAGGCAGATGGGTAATGGTCTTAAAGATGGGCACGAAGATGAGTCCGCCCACACCCAAGAAGAACACCACCTTGCGCTGGAAAGTGGTCAGTCCGCTGGCTGCCACCGTCTGCGCCTGCTTGGCCGTGAACGTGAGGTTGCCCTTTAGTTGAAGCGACAACACGTAGGCCGGGATAATCATCGACACCAGCGACGGGATGAAGATCTCGGATATAACGCCGCCAGCCGTGATGACGCCCTTGTTCCAGAGCATAATGGTGGTGACATCGCCAATGGGCGAGAAGGCACCGCCAGAATTAGCAGCAATGATGACCAGCGAGGCATAGATGATGCGGTCGCGCTTGTCGCTGACCAGCTTGCGCAGAATCATCACCATCACGATGCTCGTGGTGAGGTTGTCGAGGATAGCCGACAAGACGAACGTCATGAAAGCGATGCGCCAAAGCAGTTTTCGCTTGGACCGCGTCTGCATGGTATCTCGAACGAAGTTGAAGCCTCCGTTCTGGTCTACGAGTTCCACAATGGTCATGGCTCCCATCAGGAAGAACAATGTTGTAGAGGTGGAACCCAGATGATGCTCAATCACCTCGCTCACGGCATGGGCCACATGGTCGCCTGTCGCCCCAGAGATATAGCTGCCCGGATCAATCATAAAGAGCGTCCAGCAAGCCACAAACATCAACAGAGCCACAGCGGCCTTGTTCACTTTCGTCACACTCTCGATGGCTATACAGAAATAGCCAATCACAAAAACAACGACAATCAGTAATGTTAATGAAGACATCATGTTATAAGTTCTTTTATTTAGGTTCTGGGTGCAAAGTTACGAAAAAACGAACAATTTGAATTGGATTTTCCAACTAAATACCTATTTTTTTACAAAAAAAGATTGTAGAAAGAATAATTTTATTATCTTTGCAACGTTTTTTATCATATTGAGGGGATAGACACAAAAAAAGAAACGTAGCGAATAATAAATATTTTTTAGTTTTAATTAAGTAAGTATGAAAAAAGGAAGGTTTCTCATGATGCTGATGGCACTATTTGTGACCATCGCATCTCATGCCCAAGGCATCTTGGGTACAGTGACTGACGATACAGGTGAGCCCGTCATTGGCGCCACCGTTGTCGAGAAACAGAACCCTCAGAACGCCACCATCACCAACATGGATGGTGAATTCGCCATGAAGGTGAGCGAGGGGAAGACACTGGTTATTTCCTTTGTGGGTTACACCACACAGGAGGTGAGTGCAAAGAACGGCATGACCATTGTGATGAAGGAAGACGCTCAGCTGCTGCAGGACGTTGTGGTCATCGGTTATGGTGTTCAGAAGAAGAGTGTGGTGACGGCCTCTATCGCCAAAGTGAGCAGCGACGACCTCGACGGCAAAACCCGTCTGCGCGCTGAGGATGCCCTGAAGGGTATGGCTGCCGGTGTGAACGTCACTTCGGCTTCAGGTCAGCCGGGTTCAAAGTCAATGATCCGCGTGCGCGGTATCGGCACCATCAACGACTCTAACCCACTTTACATCATCGACGGTATGCCCACCGACCAGGATGGTATGGAGAGCGTGAACCCCTCAGACATCGAGTCGATCGAGGTGCTGAAGGATGCTGCTTCGGGTGCCATCTACGGTGCACGTGCTGCCAATGGTGTGATTCTCGTGACCACGAAGAAAGGTAAGATGGGTAAGGCTCAGATTAACTACAACTTCTCTCACGGCTGGCAGAGTGCCTGGAAACGCCGCGACGTGACAGGTGCCACAGACTATGCTATCCTGCAGAACGAGCGCCGCGTGGAGAAGGGTATGGCTCCGCTGTACGTAGACCCGTATAACCTCACCGATGCCAATGGCGACAAGGTGGTTGGCTTCGGAACGGACTGGCAGGACCTCGTATTCAACGACAACGCCCCCATCCAGCAGCACGACCTCTCGATCAGTGGTGCCTCGGAGAAGGTGAACTACTACCTCTCCTTAGGCTACTTCACCCAGGAAGGTATCGTGGGCGGCAACTACGGGCAGTCGAACTACAACCGTCTGACACTCCGCTCGAACAACCAATTTAACCTGTTCGACGTTTCCAATGAGCGCGACTTCCTGAACAAGCTCGACCTGGGTGTCAACGTATCGTACATGCGCGTACATAATACAAGTATTGACGCCAACTCTACATGGGGTTCGGCCCTCGGCTCGGCCCTCTATCTGGCTCCCACACTGCCCGTGACGCTGAAAGGCACGCTGGGTGAGGAGATGATAGACCATTACCCACAATACGATCTCTATACGGATGCCCTCGGCAATCCATACACCATTCCCAACTTCATCGGCAGCTATCAGGAGCAGAACAACCCCGTGGCTTTGATGATGCGCAATCCCAACCGCAACTGGGCACAGAAGCTGATGCCAAAGTTCACCATCGACCTGCAGTTGTGGGACAACCTGAGCTATCACTTCAACTGGAGTGCCGAGCAGTCGTTCTGGGGATATGGCGCCGCAACGCTGCAGAGATACTACTTCTCGGGCAATAACAATGCCGACCACACTTCGGCCACGGTCTACAAAGGCAACAACACCACTTGGCAGGTGGAGAACACGCTGACCTACGACAAGCAGTTCGGCAAGCACTCCATCGGCGTAGTGCTCGGACAGAGTGCTATGAAGTTCAAGGGCGACGAGCTGGGTGCCGGCCACTGGTACTTGGTGAATCCCGATAAGCCCTACCTGAGCTATACCACGGGCGGTGACATCGAGTTCAGCTACGACGACAAGGGCGTGATGACTGGTGCCAAGAGTCTCGTCAGCGGATGGGGTGGCCCGTATGTGGAGCATCGCGTGAGCTCGCTCTTCGGTCGTGTCAGCTACAACTACGACGAGCGTTACATGGTTCAGGCAACCATCCGCCGCGACGGTTCCAGCCGCTTCGGTTCGAACAACAAATACGGTACATTCCCCTCGTTCTCATTAGGTTGGAACATCATGAACGAGAAGTTCATGGAGCAGACCAGCGACTGGCTCTCGAACATGAAGCTGCGCTTCTCGTGGGGTAAGAACGGTAACGACAACATCGGCGACTTCGCCTATACCACACTGACCTCGCTCGGCGGATCGAGCAACTACTACTTCGGACAGACCGCCTCGATGATGTATGGCTCGAAAGCCAACCGATTGGCCAACGAAGACCTGAAATGGGAGGAGAGTGAACAGACCGACCTCGGACTGGACCTCGGCTTCTTCAACAACGCCCTGACCTTCACCGTAGACTACTTCATCAAGAAGACCAACGGCATGATTATCGAGATGCCCATCCCAAGCTACGTGGGTGAGGCTCGTCCGTTGGCCAACGTCGGCGACATGACCAACAGTGGTGTTGAGTTTGAACTGGGCTATAAGTGGAACATCCGCGATGCACACTTCGCCGTGAAGGGCAACGCATCGTATCTGCATAACGAACTGAAGAACTTGGGTAACGACACGGGCTTCCTGAACTTCGGCATCAGCCAATTCTCTGGCGGCGGCACACGCGCCGAGAACGGACAGCCGTTCCCCTTCTTCTACGGCTACAAGACTGCCGGCATCTTCCAGACAACGGCTGACGTGAACGCCTATACCAACGCACAGGGTGGACTCATCCAGCCCGACGCTCATCCTGGCGACGTGCGCTTCGTGGATGTCAACGGCAACGGCGTGATCGACGACGACGACCGTACCAATATTGGTAACGGCACACCGAAGTGGACCTTCGGTCTGAACTTCGACGCTGAGTGGAAGGGCTTCGACCTGAGTCTGTTCTTCCAGGGCGTATCGGGTGCCGACGTCTTCGACGCTACCTTCCGTCAGGACATCGAGTCGGCCAACTATCCCACTTGGGTACTCGACCGCTGGACAGGTCCCAACACCTCGAACAAGGTGCCGACCATCGGCGACTCGAAGAACTGGGTGGTCAGCGACCTCTATATTCAGGACGGTTCCTATCTGCGCCTGAAGAACATCACGCTGGGCTACACCCTGCCGCGCCAGCTGACACAGCGCTTCAGCGTCAATCGTCTACGTGTATTCGTTCGCGCTGAGAACCTCTTCACTTGGACCAAGTATTGGGGCTTTGATCCGGAAATCGGAACCAGCTCCACATCGCTCGGCGTTGACTATGGTGTCTATCCGCAGGCTCGCACATGGACCATCGGATGCAATATCTCCATCTAATTTCAGGAAATGTCGTTATGACGAAATATCGCAACAACGTAATTTAGAAAATAATATGAACAAGAATCAATCAATCATAGCAGGTGTGTTTGCTGCAGCCTTGATGCTGGCCTCCTGCAGCGATGACTTCCTCGAGGTGAAGAATCCCACGGGTGAGCCTCTTGAGGAATACTATACTACCGACGAGCATCTGAACGAGGCCCTCACTTCGGCCTACGCTCCCCTGCACTGGCCCGACTGGGACAACTCTGCCTACAACGACCTGACCGTGGATGCAGAAATCCTGGGCGACGACTTCTGGCCGGGTGGTGCTTCGAACACCGACAACGAACACTGGCACAAGCTCTTCAACTTCGAGGGCAGCGGCAACTACACGCTGGCTACGCTCTGGGGCGACTTCTACAGTGGCATCAAGCGTTGCAACGACTGCATCAAGTATTGCTCTTGGGGCGGTGGCTCAGCCAAAAACCGCGAATCGTTCACCATGCAGGCCCGCCTCCTGCGCGTGTACTATTATAATATATTATGGCACTACTATGGCAACGTGCCCTTCTATCTCGAGAACTTGAACATGCCATATACCGCTCCACAGCTGCAGGCCGACGAGATCTACGACCAACTGCTGCCCGAGCTTGAGGACATCATTGCCTCGAATGTGCTCCCCCTGCGCTGGGATGCTGCCAATGCCGGCCGTGTGTCGCAGGCTATGGCCTACATGCTCTATGCCGAGATGGTGATGTACCAGAAGGACACTGCACGCTATCCGAAAGCGCTCGGCTTCATGAAGGAACTCATCGCTTCGAGCGAATACAACCTCATGGCCGACTATGCTGCCCTGTGGGAAGAAAGCGGTGAATGGTGCCAAGAGTCGATCTTCGAGATCAACTACAACGACGACCAAGGTCAGCGCGACTGGGGTTCAGCAGCCCTGAATGCCGGTGGCAGTGTATTGCCCACGCTCATCTCGCCCAACTCTTGGCCCGGTGGCGACGGTTGGGATGCCGGTATGGATGGTTGGGGATTCCTGCCCGTTCGTCTGGAAACCTACAACATGTTTGCTGAAGGCGACGTTCGTCGCGATGCTACCATTTGGGATGTGCGCGGCGTAACATATACTGAACGCTACCAGGACACCCATCTCTGGCTGAAGAAGTATCGTCCGCAGACTGCCAACTGCCAAGACAACCCTGGTTCAAAGAACTTGAACTATAACAACAACAAGCGCATCTACCGCTATGCTGAGACGTTGCTCAACGCTGCCGAACTGCTGCTTGCCACTGGCGGAAGCAGCTCAGAGGCTCTGGGCTACCTGAACCAAGTGCGCAACCGTGCCGGACTGGAGGGCTACACCGAGTGCAACATGGACAACATCCTGAACGAACGCCACATGGAGTTCTGCGGTGAGGGCAAGCGCTACTTCGACCTCGTGCGTACCGACCGTGCTGCCACCACCTTGGTTCCCGACAACTATGGTTACCGCACCAACTCGTGGACTCCCAGCAAGAAGCATATTCCGCTGGCTCAGTCGGAACTGGATGCCGACCCGACACTGGTTCAGAACAACTATTGATGTAATCAGGACAACGGATTACACAGATTTCACGAATTCAATATAATATCAAAATGAATTTCAAAGATATGAATAAGAAGATATATCAAATATTCTGCGCAGGTTTGGTAGGCTTCGGTCTTGCCGCCTGCTCGCCCGACGATTTCAACGGAGCCGATCCCAACGGACTGCCCTCGCTATCGGGTGAAGACTTCACACTGGTGGTTGACCAAGATGTGAACCAGATTCAGGTGAGCTATCCCGAGAAAGATGGTGTCTACCCCATCTGGATCTTCAACGGTGCCACCTACTCTACACTGAACAACGCTGGTTGGTCTAATACCGAGCAAGGAACCTACACCGTGGAGATGAAGCTCGGCAACCGCAACGGCATCAGCCAGAGTGGCATCACACAGACTTTCACCTTCAATGAGACAAAGGTGAACTGGACCAACTACTTCAACCGTATCACGGGCAAGGAGTGGCGTATTGACTACAGCGAGCGGGCACATCTGGCCTGCGGTGAACTGGGCAGCGACGGTACCAACTGGTGGGCTGCCGCTCCCGAGGAGAAGAAGGACTTCGGTGTCTACGACGACCGCATCACCTTCACCGCCGACAACAATAAGGGAGGCACGTTCACCTACAATCCCGGTCCCGACGGTATGACTTACGTCAATACGGGTACGACCCTTTGGGGACATGGTGATGCCGACTTCGACGTTCCCACACAGGAGCAGGTGTCGGGCTACCACTTCGAGCGTGGCACTTGGATAGACTCTGAAGGACAGGAAATCAGCGTCGACTACCTGGTGCTCGACGACAACACACTCTTCCCCTACATCAGCTCCGACTTGCAGTATCAGCATCCCCGTTTCCGCATCGAGACGCTGACAGCATCGAAGATAGTGCTTCTCTTTGAGAATCAGGAAGCCAACATCACATGGCGATTCATCCTGACAAGCAAAGCCGAGGAGAAAGCCTTCGAGGGCTTCGACCCGAACAGTGAGTTCAACATGTGGAAGAACGTTGAGTACACCATGTTCTACTACTATGCTCCCAACTGGGCCCAGATAGCCGATCCCGACCTGCAGGCCGTGGGCAACGACTATACCATCACCCTGCCCGAGGCTACCTTCGAACAGTGGCAGGCACAGGTGGCCTTCAAGACCACGAACATCTCTACTTCTGCAGCCCACAACTACGACTTCTCGTGCATCCTCACTCCGACGATGGACATCAATGGCGTGACCGTGAAGCTCGTGATGGACGGCGACGACGGTGTATTCTACTTTGCCGACCGCGTTGACCTGAAGTCGGGCGAGGACTACATCTTCTGGAAGAGCGACATGCCCGGTATCGACATGGAGCGCGTCAACCTGTTCTTCGACTTCGGTGGCAATCCCGCCGGTGAGGTCATCAACATCCGCAACATCGTGCTGAAAGACCATGCCAACGACGATGGTACCGTGCTGCCAAGCGATGAGCCTGGTGGAGAAACCGAGGCTGTGGTCGACTGGAACGAGAACTCTGCTGCTAACCTCTGGAAGGCCGTTGAAGACGGTTCAGCCTTCATCAGCGTGACCCCGTGGTTTGCCGACAATGGCTGGGGCCAGATTGGCGATCCAGAATGGAAGCACGAGAACGGTGTCTGGGAGTTGACTATACCCGAAGGAATGGGTGGATCGCAATGGCAAGGCCAGTTCCCCATCAACACCTCGCTCAAGGCCAGCCTGGACAAGAAGTACAACTTCTACTGCGTGGTTGAGTCTGACTACGACCTGCCGGGTGTCACCATCAAGCTGACGGAGACCGACGATGCCGACGGCACCAAGCACGATGGCAACTTCTTCTTCGCCGACCGCCACGACATCAAGGCCGGTAAGCAGTTCGTCTATAAGGCTGAGGGCGTTCAGCTCATCCAGAACGACGCTCATGCGCTGTCGCTCTTCTTCGACTTCGGCGGTTCGCCCGTAGGAGCTACGGTCAGCATCAGCAAAATCTATTTCGAGGAAGCTGTTGAGATGAACTACAACGATGCCGACAACCTCTGGAAGAGTGTCGACGAGGGTTCTGCCTTCATCAGCATCACACCGTGGTTTGCCAACGACAGCTGGTCACAGATTGCTGATCCGGAATGGAGTCATAGCGGCTCGAAGTGGGAACTCACTATTCCCGAGGGTATGGGTGGCTCGCAGTGGCAGGGCCAGTTCCCCATCAACACTACGCTCACGGCTGCTCTTGCCGACAGCTATAACTTCCAGTGTACCGTGGAGGCAGAGAACGACATCGCCGGTGTCACCATTAAGCTCACAGAGACCGACGATGCCGACGGCACTAAGCACGACGGCAACTTCTTCTTCGCCGACCGTCATGATGTGAAGGGTGGCGAACCTTTCGTCTACAAGGCAACGGGTGTTCAGCTCATCCAGAACGACGCTCATGCCTTGTCGCTCTTCTTCGACTTCGGCGGAGCTCCCGCTGGAACGAATATTGTCATTAGCGACATCATCTTTGAAAAGGCGAAATAGAAGATTAAAGAATTAGAAAATTAAGGAATGTGCAAAAAATAAGTTGGTACAATGTAGGAGGTCACGTGTCCTCA
>ERZ842401.2686-NODE-2686-length-23432-cov-5.397870_pt1 | contig 23432 bp, 15 predicted proteins | sample MGYA00521270_ERZ842401 | MGnify/ENA primary metagenome ERZ842401 (study PRJEB31892, sample SAMEA3878208) | bioreactor metagenome | biome: Moose rumen | place: Sweden | collected 2011-10 | study: EMG produced TPA metagenomics assembly of the PRJEB12797 data set...
CGGCGGATAGTAGTTGATACGCACCTTGTGATAATAGTCGGTGTAGAGGTCGGGCTGTTCGTCGGCCTTCAAGATGGTCTCCAGCGTAGAGAGCTTGCTGACCTCCTTGGTGCGGAAGTTCTCAGGCTCGTCGAGCACCAAGCCGTCGCGGTTGCCCAGAATGTTGGTTGAGAACCAGCCATCAAGGCCCAGACAACGTGTGCCGATGATAGGAGCGAAGCCGCTCTTTACCAGTGTCTGACCCGTCTTGAAGTCCTTGCCAGCAATAGGCATCTGTGTCTGCTCGGCCAACTCCCACATGGCAGGAATGTCGACCGTAGTGTTAGGAGCGCCCATCACGAAAGGAGCACCTTCCTTCAAGGCTGCATAGGCATAGCACATCGAGGGAGCCACATGCTGACGGTCGTCGGCCTTCATGGCAGCCTCAAGGTCGGAGAGGCGGTTGTGAACAGGCTCGTAGACAGGCACGTAAATCTCGGTAGAGGCGGCCCAGAGCACCACGATGCGAGCGCAGCCATTCTGCTCCTTGAACGAGCGAATGTCCTGGCGCAACTGTTCCACCATCTCCCAACGGGTCTTGCAGTCCTTCACATTGTCACCATCCAGACGCTTGGCATAGTTCTTGTCGAAAGCAGCCTTCATGGGTATGATCTGTTCCAGCTCGTCGCGCACCGGCTCGATGTCATGAGGCTTCAGCACCTGGGCATACATAGCTGCCTGATAGGCGTTCTGCGGATAGACATCCCATGTACCAAAGACAATGTCGTTCAAGTCAGCAATCGAGACAATCTCTCCATACTTCTTGTACTGTTTGTCGGCACCACGCCCCACGCGAATCTTATCGTACTGCGTCATTGAACCGACAGGCTTGGCCAGTCCCTTGCGTGCCATCAGCACACCCGTCATAAACGTTGTGGCCACGGCACCACAGCCAACCACCATGATTCCCAGTTTGCCCTCAGCGGGCTTCACGTTTGTTTGTTTCATCTGATTATTGTTTTTAAAAGGTAGTGCGTATCGTAAACCTCACGCCCTGCTTGTTGGCAGTAGGGAGGTCCAGATAGCTGAGCCGCCTTACATATTCAACGTGCAAGAGCTTGAATATATTGTGTATGCCGAGCGAGAGTTCCCAGTATGGATGCTTGCCATCCATGATATAGCATCCTTCGGGGAACATCATGAGCACGTCGCTCGACTGATTCTCTGCCAGATAAGGATTGTTCTTGTCGGTGAGCTTGCCCCACAGGCAGCGAACGCCAATCCACTCGCGCCACTTCAGCCGGTGCAGCAGGGGTATGCGGTTGAAGATTTTTCCGTTGAAGTCCCAGTCGATCATCAGCGATGCATAACGGTCGTTCAGGAACTCCATATTATTAATAAGGTTGAAGGTTTGGTCTTCGAGGATATAGCCCAGGTTGGCCACGGGCATGATCAGCAACGGATAGGGCACGCGGTTCCACTGGGCTCCGAACTTCAGACGCATGTCAATCTTTCCCCAGCTCATGGGCACCCACACGCGCTTGTAGACTTCGCCCTCGGTGAAGTTGTAGCTGTACTGTCCGCCCAGCACGCCCTTGAAGCCCATGGTGTGCTGCAAGCGGAACACGGGAGCGTCAAGGTTCAGTGGCCAGCGGTGCTGCTTGGTATTGATGAAGGTCTCACCGGGGGCATAGCGCAGGCCGACGGTGGCCTCGGTGTAGCGGATATGGGAGAGGGTTGAGGGTTCTTGCTCTGCAAGCGTCCTTCGGTCGAGCGGAGAGTTGAGAGTTGAGAGTGGCTGAAACGCGATATTTCCCACTGGGCTGACGCGCTCGGTCTTGGCCTCGCCAAACAACTTGAAACCCCATTCCTGCTCGTAGTCGACGGCCAGCGACTGACGGTTGTAGAGGAACATCTTGTCGATTTCAGTGATCTTGAACGAGGTGAACATGTTGTCCTTGTCGGTCTGAATAAACTTGTCGCTGGGCAGGGCCACATCACGCATCGACTGGAAGGTGATGGCCTGCTTGGGGAACTCACGGGGCAGGTAGCCCGGCTTGTTGAAAGTATAGGTCACCTCACCCGAATAGTAGTTCTGACGCGACTCCATGCCACGGGCCACGTAGCCCTTCAGGAACCAGTGCGGATTCAGGTTGGCCGTGGTCTGTCCACTGGCACGCAGACGCCACTTGTCGTAGAAGTTCTGTGAGATGATGGTGTTCACAGGGCCAATGTCTATCTTGCTGTTTGGAGCCGTCTCCACGAAGTTCTCGATCAGTGCCTTCAGTCCGAAGATGATGTACTTGAAGCCCTTGATCTCCTGCAGATGCTTCACAAACACATCCATGGAACTCTCGCTCTTGGTCAGCTCCACCTGGCGATACTGCGCCCAGAAGTTCTCGTCGCGCATTTCGGCGTATGGGTCTTTCAGCGTAGGCTTCTTGCCACGGAGCAACGCATTGGGAATCTCGTCGAAAGCAAAATCCGTTCGACGGGTGGTACGAACGACAATAAACTTGGAAAGGAATTTCGCAACGCTTAGTTCCACGAACATATCGTCGAGCGTCAGCTGCCACTCGCCATCAGGCAGACGGGTGAACTCCTGTATGCACTCCATGTGATCCACCCAGTTCACATCACTGGTCTTCGGAATAGTCAGTTCGCAACGGCGAACCTGATAGCTCGAATCGGCCAGGATGAAAATCTGTCCGCGAAAACCGAAGTCCTGCTGATTGTTGGGGGTAAAGTCGAGCTGTATGCATTTGTCCGCGCCTATATAGAGCGTGTCCGTAATATAAAAGCGATAGAACTGAATGGCATCCTTGCCAATAGGGCTGATGAACGGATATTGGAACAGGCGCACATTGTCTTCGTAGATATCGACATCGGTAAACACGTCTTTCAATACGGCATTCAGAATGTCGCCTGTCTGGAAAAGATCGTTCACGCCCGACGAATTCTCACCTTTGATCAGGCTTTTCTCTGCATGGGGTTTCTTCCGATAGAGTTTTTCCACCAGATGCTCTTCAACGGACAAAGGCAGAATCAGCTTATTATTATACTGGCACACTTCAACCTGATTCAGCAGCCATGGATGCTTCTGGAACATACCGCTCTCCATCATGTCGGGTGTCAGCTCGTTCAGACCGAGCATAATCTTCTGATAGTTGTTGAACCGATAGAAGTCATGGTTCGACAGCTGTGTCTGCTTCTTGGCGGCAATCACCTTGCGCATCAGCTCAACGGCGGGGTTGTTCTTCCTGCTGTACTTCGACTTGCGCTTCGACTCCACCTTCACCTCGTCCAACCGCCGCGTATCAGGCTTCAGACGGACTATCAGGTGCGAAGGAGTGCTGGCATTGATATTCACAACCTGTGGCACATAGCCCACGCTACTGATGGTCAGCCGCCATCCGTTATGGCGCTCAATGGTGAAACGTCCCTCGCCGTCGCTTGAAACAGCCTGCTTATTGCCACGATAGACGGCACTGGCATAAGGCACAGGCCCCCCGTCGGTGGCATCAACAATCTGACCTGTGATTTGGGCGACAGCCGCCTGAACCAGCCAGACTGTGAAGAGAATCAATAATAATATTTTTTTCAAAAGTTAGACCTACTCTTTTGTTTCGGACGGCAAAGTTAATGATTTTATATTAAAACACCGCCCAATTTGAAAACTTTTTTTTGTCATTAATTTTTATTGACACTATTTTAGACTAATAGGATAAAAAAATAATGCCCTAAAACATCCTACTTACAAGAAAAATGACTACTTTTGCACCGCAATGCAACAACGACCGCCCTTCATTCCGACAATGATAGGCACAGGATTCGGTTCAGGATTCTGGCCATGGGGACCGGGAACGGCTGGTGCCGTTCTGGCTACCCTGATATGGCTTGGTGCCAGTATGGTGCTCTCCCCCACACTGCTCTTTGCCTGCACATTAGCAAGCATCATCGTCTTCACTGCGCTGGGAACGTGGGCCACGGCACGCCTGCAACCATACTGGGGCGAAGATCCCAGCCGTGTGGTGGTCGACGAGATGGTGGGCGTATGGACACCGTTGCTCGTCGCCGCTGACTGGCAAGAGGCATTGTTGGCACTGCTACTGTTCCGTTTCTTCGACATTGTGAAGCCGCTGGGCATCCGCTCACTCGACCGCCGGCAAGGAGCGTTCTGGGTGATGGCCGACGACCTGCTGGCTGGAGTCTACTCGGCGTTGGTCATATACCTTATTATATATATATGGGGAAGATAAAACACGAGATATGGACTTTCTGCAAAGCGCAAATGACCGCACAGGTGGCCACGATCGTAGATTTTGGCGTTTCACTTCTGCTGGCCGAGGTCGCAGGTCTATGGTATGTGTGTTCTTCGTTTATAGGGGCACTTATCGGGGGACTGGTGAATTGCAGCATGAACTACCGATGGGTGTTCGATGCTGACGGACTGAAACGGAAGAACGTAGTGGTGAAATACCTCCTGGTATGGACGGGCAGTATCGCCCTCAACACACTGGGAACCTACGCACTGACCGAACTGTCACAACAGCACTTCCTGTTTGCCAAGGCCCTCATTGCCATTGCCGTGGCTATCTTCTGGAACTACCACCTGCAGCGCAATTTTGTCTACAAGGAAACCCACCTGAGGGAGAAATTGAGAATTGAAATATGAACTATCGCGACTTCTTACAAAAAATCATCTACTATTGCATCGACCCTTTCATCAAAGGGATGATCAAACTGGGCATCACGCCCAATGGCATTACTGCAGCCGGCTTTGCAGGCAACCTGCTGGCGCTGGGATTCTTCCTGGATGCAGCTATGAGCTGGCAACAAATGCCTGAGAGTTCGTTCGGCCTGATTGGCTGGGGCGGCTTCATCATCCTGGCCGCCGGCCTGTTCGACATGATGGACGGCCGTCTGGCCCGTATGGGAAACATGTCGTCGCAGTTTGGCGCTCTTTGGGACTCCACCCTCGACCGCTACAGCGAACTGGTGACGCTCTTCGGCATCTGTCTCATCTTCTTCAAGGCCGACTGGTTCTGGCTGGCCGTCACCACGTTTGCAGCCATGGTGGGATCGGTAATGGTGAGCTATGTACGGGCACGTGCCGAAGGACTGGGCATTGAATGCAAGGTTGGCTTCATGCAGCGTCCTGAGCGCGTCGTCGTCACTGCTGTCACAGCCATCATCACTGGTCTGACAGAAGAACTCTGGTGGCTGGCAGGCGGAATGATTCTCATTGCCGTGCTGGCCAACATCACCGCCTTCTGGCGTATTGGCCACTGCTATCGTAAATTGAAAAAATGAAGATTGAAAATTGAAGAACGCTACTAAGACTTTATCCCAAAAAGAGACCGTCGTCGTACTTTCGGCTTCAGCGGTTTTCCTGCTTTTCCAATGGCTGGTAGTTGGCCTCATCCCTGCCCAAGTGCTGATGGTGGCACTATTCAACCTGTTCTTCTTCGCCCATCCTGTCAGCCGCAAGATGGCCATGACGCTGCTGCCCTTCATCCTGTTCGAGATGAGCTACGACTGGATGCGTCTCTACCCGAACTATCGGGTGAACCCCATCGACATCCAGGGCATCTACGATGCCGAGAAGGCCCTCTTCGGCATTGCGACAGAGAGCGGAACACTGATTCCCGGCGAGTACTTCAACCTGCATCACCACGCAGTAGCAGATCTACTGGCTGGCATCTTCTACCTGTGCTGGGTTCCCGGCCCCATAGCGCTGGCACTATGGCTTTTCTTCAAAGGCGAGCGAGGCTATGCCGTCCGCTTCACATGGGCATTCCTATTCGTCAACATCATCGGCTTCATCGGCTACTATGTCCACCCGGCCGCACCACCCTGGTATGCCATCAACTTCGGCTTCGAGCCCGACTTCAGCACCCCTGGGAATGTGGCGGGACTGGCACGCTTCGACGACCTGATCGGCATACCCGTCTTCTCAAGCATCTACGTCAACAACTCCAATATCTTTGCTGCCGTGCCCTCACTCCATGCAGCCTATATGCTCGTGGCAACCATTTTTGCCATTCTCAGCAAGCAATCACGTCAAATAGTCTGCGCGTGCGGCATAATCACGGTTGGCATCTGGTGTACTGCCGTCTATAGCTGTCATCACTATATCATCGACGTATTGTTAGGCATTGCTACGGCATTTGTCGGTGTCGGCATCTTTGAACTTGTCTTAATGCGCATTCCTGCCTTCCGAACATTCATCTCGCACTATACCGAATACGTCTCATGACAAATCGCAAGAAGTTTCTCATCATAGGTCTCCTGCTGACTGGAGCATACCTAAACGCCCAGACTGAAGTCAGGACTGAGGCACAACTGACGACCTCTTCCGGCGAGCACACGCCACTCTGGCTGAATGCCAACAAGTACGGTCTCAGTTCGCTGAAAACAAGTAATGGCTACCTAAGGGCCGGCATTTTCCATTCCATGGAAGCCGACTCAGCCCGTCGCTGGGCCATTGCCTACGGTGCCGACATCGCTGTTGCAGGAGGCTACACCAGCACGATAGTAGTCCAGCAGGCATACGCTGACGTGCGCTGGCTGAAAGGACTGCTCACCGTGGGCAACAAAGAGCAGCCCATGGAGCTGAAGAACCAGGAACTGAGTAGCGGCTCGCAGACTTTGGGCATCAATGCACGGCCCGTGCCCAGCATCAGACTGTCGCTACCCGACTATTGGACTGTGCCCTACACCCGTGGCTGGCTGGGATTCAAAGGACATATTGCCTATGGCATGACCACCGATGACGGCTGGCAGAAAGACTTCACAGCAGAGCCTTACAAACGCACGGAACATACAAAACTGCACACCAAAGCTGGTTATCTGCGCATCGGCAAGGCAGACAAGCCTGTCAGCGTAGAGATGGGAATCGAAATGGCCTGTCAGTACGGTGGAACAAGCTATGTGCAGAACCCCTATCCTTCAGTACCTGGCACCATAGAATATATTGCCGTCAAGAACGAAGACGGCCTCAAAGGTATGTTTCACGCCTTGATACCCAGTGGCGGCGATGCAGGCGAAGATATCTATGCAAATGCCTCGGGCAACCACTTAGGCAGCTATGTGCTGCGTGTCAACATGGACTTCGACGACTGGTATCTGGGGGTCTATGCCGACCACTTCTTTGAAGATCACTCACAGATGTTCTTCCTCGACTACGACGGCTATGGACACGGCGAAGAGTTCAACGAGTGGAAAGACAGCCGCTGGCTCATCTACGACCTGAAAGACATGATGCTGGGAACTGAACTGAAACTGAAAAAGAATCCCTGGCTGAATGATATTGTGGTGGAATACCTCTACACCAAGTATCAAAGCGGTCCTATCTACCACGACCGCACCTACTGTCTCTCCGACCATATTGCTGGACGCGACAACTACTACAACAACTACTATCAGGCAGGATGGCAGCACTGGGGACAGGTAATGGGCAACCCACTCTACCGTTCACCCCTCTACAACACCACTCCTGAAGTCAGAGTAGCGAACAACCGTTTCTGGGCTTGGCACTTCGGACTGAGCGGCGACCCACTTGAAGGCCTGCACTACCGCGTGCTGGCCACCTGGCAGCGCGGATGGGGAACGTACGACAATCCACTGCCCGACCCAGAGCGTAACATGAGTCTGCTGGCCGAGGCTGAATACCGCTTTGCCAACGGGCATAAACTGGCCGGATGGGCTGTCAAGGCCGCCTTCGGACTGGACCACGGCGGACTGCTTGGCAACAACACCGGCGGCCAACTCACCATCAGCAAACGACTTAACATCAAGAAATAAGCAACATGAAGAAACTATTATATCTCATCATATCCGCCTGCGCCGTTTTTGCCGCATGCGACTTCGAGACCTCTGACAATGGAGAACTGGACGGATACTGGCAACTTCGCCAAGTAGACACGTTGGCAGGCGGCATTGCCGACATGCGCAACTCTGGCCTATTCTGGTCGGTACAAGTCAACCTGCTGGAAGTAAGAGACAATTATAATCCCTTTAACAGTTTGCTTTTCCGTTTCGACAAGGCAGGCGACATCCTCCGCATCTGGAACCCCATTGTTAACCACAAAAGGATTTCCGACAGCATCGTTCACGACTCTGCCACACTGGCCCGCTACTACATCGTTGGAACCTACAATGCCGACAGTGTTCTAGAATCCGTCCTGCACATTCAGGAACTGGGCGGCGAACACATGGTGCTGACAAACAAACTCTATCGCCTCCACTTCAGAAAGTACTGATAAGCATATTATTCTGCATTTTATCCACAATTTGTATTTCAATATTGAAAAATAAATTGTGGATTATTTGGTTGATAGACCTTTTTTGAGTACCTTTGCAGCAATAAACAATTATTAACTATAAAATCAAATCTAATTTTATGAGCAAAAAGCTGAAATTTTTGGTGTTTGCGCTCTGTTTCTCTTCGGCTGCCATTGCCCAGGAAGAAGATTCCCTGGGAGTTGTAGGCGTTCAGGACGAGCAGGCATTCACCTTCACGGAAGCTCAGCTGGGAGAAGACGATGACATGTCGCAGAACGTGACCATCGTCAACTCGAACAATAACATCTACGCCTCACAGGTGGGCTATCTGTTCAGTCCCGTACGTTTCCGCTATCGTGCTTTTAATCAAAAGTACAATGAAATTTTCATCAACGGCGTTCCCATGAACGACATGGAGACTGGCCAGTTCCGCTTTTCGCTGGTTGGTGGTCTGAACCAACAGACACGCGATGTTGAACACTCGCTGCCATTCGAGAACAACGGCTTCAGCATGTCGGCCATGGGCGGCTCAAACAACTACAACTTCCGTCCGTCACACTTTGCCACCGGACAGCGCCTCACGCTGACAGGTGCCAACCGCAACTACACACTTCGCGGAATGTACACCTACAACAGCGGTATTCTACAGAACGGCTGGGCATTCTCAGCCAACCTGACCTACCGTTGGGCCGACATGAATACTGGCTATGTGGAAGGAACGTTCTACAACTCGCTTTCCTATTTCCTCGGAGCCGAGAAGTTCATTGGCGACAAGCACCACATCTCTATCGTCACTTGGGGTAACCCTACTGAGCGAGCTGGACAGGGTGCAGCCACCGACGAGTGCTACTGGCTGGCCAACGACCGCTACTACAACCCCTACTGGGGCTATCAGAACGGCAAAAAGCGCAACTCGCGCGTGGTGAACGACTTCGCCCCCACCCTGCTGGCCACTTGGGACTGGCAGATCAACGAACGCACCAAGCTCACCACTGCCGTCACGGGTCGCTACTCTATGTATAAGAGCACGAAGCTGAACTACAACAATGCCGACAACCCCCATCCCGACTACTGGAAAAACATGCCTTCCAGCTACTATGACGTGTGGGGACGCGAAGGACTGGGCCATCTGCGCACGGAGCAGGCACAGAGCGACTGGCTGCGTGCAAAAACCATATTCTCCGGCTACAAGGAAGACCGGCAGATCAACTTCGACCGTCTCTATGCAGCCAACCACGCTGCAGCAGCACAGGGCCAGGACGCTATGTACTACATTCAGGCCAAGCATAATGACAACCTGAATATCGCCCTGGCATCAAGTTTGAACAAAGAGCTGAACCGCTATGCATCGCTGAACCTGGGTGTTCAGCTGGCAACCAACAAGGGCATGCACTATCAGACCATGGACGATCTGATGGGTGCCCAGCAGTTCCACAACATCAACACCTATGCTTTGGGCAAGTATGCCCCCAACGATCCCCGTATCCAGTATGACACCAACAATCCCAACGGTATTGTCAAGGAAGGCGACAAGTTCGGCTACGACTACAACCTGTTTGTCAACAAGGCTGCCGGCTGGCTCACCTTCAAGTACGACCGTGGACGTGTTCACTCGTTCATCAGTGGTCGTGTAGCCGGTGTAGAGATGCAGCGCGAAGGCAAGATGTCGAATGGCATGGGATTCGTACAGTTGGCCGATGGCACCTCGTTCGACAACTCTTTCGGCAAGAGCAAGAAAGGCAAGTTCCTGGAGGGCGGCGGAAAGATTGGTTTCTCATTCAACCTCGGTAAGGGCAATGCCATCACCCTTGGCGGTGGCTATGAGCAGAAAGCCCCACAGGCCTCAACAGCCTTTGTATCACCCGAGATCAACAACGACTTCGTAGTCGACCTGAAGAACGAGAAGGTGCTGAGCGGCGAAGTAGGCTATCAGCTGCAGACCTCTTGGCTGAAAGCTAACATCAGCGGCTACTACAGCCAGGTGAAGGATGCTACCGAGTGGCAGAACTTCTACTTCGACGATATCAACTCGTTCTCCTACGTTTCCATGACCGGCATCAACAAAGAATACTACGGTGTGGAATGGGGACTGAACTTCAAGTTGACCAGCGCTTTCAACATCAAGACTCTGGGAACCATCAGCGAGGCCAAGAACACCAACAATGCCCGTGTGTGGTATATGAGCTCTACCGACGGAACCTACAATGACAACAACGACAACCAGCCTGAGATGGTACTGAACAAGAACATGCGCGAGGCTGGTACACCGCTGACCGCCTTGAGCCTCATTCTGAGCTACCATCAGGGTGGATGGTTCATTGATGTGAATGGCAACTACTACGACCGCATCTACCTGTCCTACTCGCCCTGCTATCGCTACGAGTCAACACTGAAAGCACGCCAGAAGGCAGGCGAGACCGTTATGGACAATGCTGGCAACGTCTTGATGAGTGCTTTGGAACAGGAGAAGGGACACGGCGGCTTCATGCTCGACCTGTCTATCGGCAAGAGCATCTGGCTGAAGCATGGCCGCTCTATGAGCATCAACCTCTCGGTGACCAACCTGCTTAACAACCAGAACATTGTGACCGGCGGCTATGAGCAGAGCCGTAGTGACTATACCGCAAGCAGCAACATGCGTGCCTACTCTTTCGCCCGTAACCCGAAGAAATACTATGCTTACGGCATCAACGGCATGCTGAACATTGCATATAAGTTCTAAAAGAAAGGAGGAAAAAGTTATGAAAAAGATACAATATCTGTTTTTAGCACTTGTATGCGGAGCCATGACTTCGTGCATGAACAAGGACTGGGACGATCCTCAGACTCCTGCCGAAAGCGTATATGGCAACAATAGCATCCAGGAGACCAACGTCATGACCATTCAGGCATTGAAGGCAAAGTTCAATACCGAGTTCACGACAGAAGGAAAATACAAGGAAATCAAGGAAGACATCCAGATCAAAGGTGTTGTCACGGGTAATGACATCCAGGGCAACATGTACAACGAAATCTCTATCCAGGACGAGACAGGAGCCATCTTCATCGGCATCGCCCAGGGTGGTGTCTATGGCTATCTGCCGCTGGGCACTGAGATTCTGATTGACCTGCGCGGACTGTATGTTGGCAACTATCGCAAGAGTCCAACAATCGGCACACCTTACACTGACAAAGACGGCGAGGTCAGCGTCAGCCGCATGGCTCGCATGCTTTGGCAGCAGCACTTCAAGTACACTGGCCAGAAGAAGGAAGTAAAGCCCGAAGTGTTTGCCGTCGGCAAGAACCCCACCAAGTGGAACATCGACACAGATGCCGGCAAGCTGGGTGTACTGGTGGGAGTGACGGTGAAAAACGGTGGCTACTACAACTCCGACCTGAAGAACTACATCAGCAACGTACCTTTCACGGAGAGTTCCACCTATTCGCACCCCGACTACTCCACCTCATGGTACTTCAACGAGCAGAACGACGGACAGACGGGCGGTGTGCAGATCTACACCAGCTGCTATGCCGACTTTGCCGCCAAACTGCTTTCACACAAGAAGCTTCAGATCACGGGTGTCTTCAAGCGCTATCGCGACCAGTGGGAAATCATTATCCGCAGTGAAGACGATGTAGTTGAACTGCCCGATGACTGGGAACCCACCGACGATGGTGCTGAAACAATCGCCCCCAAGGGAACGGGAACTGCCGATGATCCCTTCAACGTTGCCGCTGCATTGGCAAAATGTGAAGAAGTTGGAGAAACCGGTACGACAGAAAATGTATATGCCGAGGGCTATATAGTTTCCATTAGCGAAGTTTCTCCGCAAATAGATGGAAAGGGTTATGGTAATGCCACTTTCATGATTGCCGATTCGAAAGAGGGCGGCAACATGCTGACCGTCTATCGCGCCAAAGGTCTTGACAATCAGGCTATCACTGACGCAAACATCATCAAAGAAGGCGACAAAGTAGTTATCTGCGGCAAGCTGGTCAACTTCAAGGGCAACACCCCCGAGTTCACACAGGGCTGCTACATCGTGTCCATCAATGCCGAGGGCAACTAATAGAAGAATAACTTTTAACCGAACAAAAAAGATTATAAATATATGAAAAAGCTATTTTACAGCATGATGGCCGTTGCCATCGCCGCCAGCACCTTCACAGCCTGTGAGGACGTGCCAGAGCCATACAACAATCCTTATGATTTCACACCCAAAGAAGTCGTTGAGCCCAAAGGCACCGGAACACAAGCCGACCCGTTCAATGTGGCCGCAGCACTGGCAAAATGTGAAGAAACTGGTGAGACCGCAACCAGTGAAGACTACTATGCCGAGGGCTATGTGGTATCTATCAGCGAACTGTCTACCCAGTACGGCAATGCCACCTTCATGATTGCCGACTCGAAAGAGGGCGGCGACATGCTGACCGTCTATCGCGCCAAGGGTCCCGGCAACCAGAGCATCACCGACGAAAACCTCATCAAGAACGGTGATAAAGTGCTTATCTGCGGTAAACTCGTCAACTTCAAGGGCAACACTCCCGAGTTTACTACTGGCTGCTACATTGTTTCCATCAATGGCGAAGGAGGCGGTGAGGATCCTGGTAGTGATGATACTATTGGTACTGAAAAGAATCCTATCACTGTAGCCGAAGCCTTGGCTGAAATCAACAAACTGGAGGACGGTGCATCAACAAGCAAAGAGGCATACGTCAAGGGTAAGATTTCGCAGATTAAGGGTTACTATAACAACAGCCAAATCACCTATTATATCTCTGATGACGGTCAAACGACAAACGAGATTCAGATTTATAACGGTAAGAATGTTAATGGAACAGACTTTGCCGCACAGACCGACCTTGCTGTAGGCATGGAAGTCATTGTCAAGGGCAAGCTGATGAAGTACGTGAACAAGTCGGGTGTTATGACTCCCGAAATGAACGGCGGCGTACTGGTATCCAAAGACGGTGAAGGCAACGACCCCGGCAACGATCCCGAACCATCTATTGACGGAACAAAGGCAGCAAAGAGTGTTACCGACAATGTGATTACACTGACCAACACCTCGGCAACAGAATCGTCAGACGTTGTGACAGTCGACTTCAACGAACAGGGATTCACAGACAAAGCTGCGCCAACAAATGTTACGCTGAGCGACGGAACGACGATTGCATTTGGTAAAGGTGAGAATACCACCAATGCACCAGCCTTCTACTCAGCCACTAAGGGTGTGCGCGTTTATGCCAAGAACACCATTACAATCAACGGAAAGGCTCCGGTTGCCAAAGTTGTCATGACCTGTGATGTCTACAACGGCACAACATATATCGGCAACGATATGCTCTATGGCAGCATCAACGACAATCAGTTTACGATTGTAAACGACCACACGGAAGCTAAGGGCGGTGTACAGCTTCGTGTTCAGACCATGACAATCACCTACGCAAAGTAAATCATTTCAATTGATACCGAGAGAGCCGCAGCATCCATCCCGATGTTGCGGCTCTCTTTTCTTTGCCCCACTCACCATGATTCAAAACCGATTTTTGCAATAAGTAATGATAAAAAAAATAAGTTTACGACAAAGTTTACGTTTTTGTTTTTACCAAAAATACTAACATAGTTTGGTAAATCAATTACCAGTATATAGTAAACCGATTACCAATATGTGGTAACAGCATTACCAAACAGGGGTAACCGCATTACCGAAATGTGGTGGCAGCATTACCGAAATGTGGTGGCGGCATTACCGAAAGGAGGTGGTTTCCCTATAAATCATCCCAAGTATTATTTAATTCTTACCAATTCATCCAATTTATGCATAAATTGGCCGAATTTATGCACAAATTTAAAAAGAGACAACAATAACTTGACTGATATTGAACTGTAATAGAAATAAAAGTTGTATTTTTGCAGTGCATAATAGCATAACCTATCAAGCCAATGACGATGAAAAGACTATTAATCCTGATAACTGCTGCAATGGCTGCCGCTGGCATGCAGGCCCAGACGTTCATGCACGTCTACACAAAAGACGGCAAGCGCAGTGTCTTCAATATTGAAAAGACCGACAGCACCCTGTTTCAAGACACAGACAAGCTGGAGCCTGCTGAGATGCCCAACCTGCTGGAGAATGGCAGCTTTGAACTCTGGACTGACGACATGCCCGACCACTGGAAGTCAACGACGACTGCCAGCAATGCCAAACTTGCCATCAGCAACAATGCCCATAGCGGGCAGTATGCCGTATTGGTAGAAGGGGCCAACAGCAACAAGCGCATCGCCTATCAGGAACTGGCCCTCGAAGCCGGCACCTACACCTTCGCGTTCTACGCCAAAGCCACCGTCGACAATACTGCACAGGTGAAGCCCGGCTACGTTCCCTGTTCCGACGGAAAGTTGGGAACCTACAAGTATGCTGCCAACTACACCGCGCTGTCAGCAACCGAATGGACAGCCGTCAGCTATCAGTTCACACTCAGCGAGCCTACCACTGTCAATCTGGTAGCCATGAATCCGAGCAGTTCCGGCCAGAACATTTTGATTGACGACGCTCAGCTGACGGCAGCCGTTGCCGACAATGAGGTGGCCCGTATGGTGGTCTATGCATACAATTCAGCCACCAACATTCATATTGCCGATATCGACAGCATTGTCTTTGTCTATCAAGACCCAATCATTGAGATCGACCCCACCCAGCGACTGGAGTTCCCCAGACTGAGCGACGACGACCGCAGCATTGTGCTGGTTCATGCCGCCACCCTGAACGACCGCACTGGCGAACAGGGTGTGAACTACTCTGTAGAATGGAACCCGGACATCAACGCGCAGCGCTGGAGTTGCTATCAGCTCTATGCCAGTTTGTTGGAGAAGAATGTTGACCGCTATAGCGGCCATGGAACGGGCTTAGGTCCCAACAGCCAGTATCCCAACGACCCCGACCTGCCCTTGGAGTTTCAGTTCACTGCCGACCCCTACCCCAGCACGGGCTATGACCACGGCCACATCTGCCCCAGCGACGATCGCGTAAGTGCAGCCGAAGCCAACTATCAGACGTTCTTCATGACCAACATGATGCCACAGACCCACGCGCTGAATGCAGGCATGTGGTCGCGCATGGAGACTCAAGTAAAAAACTGGGGGGCACAGTTCGACACGCTCTATGTCTGCAAAGGCGGAACCATTAACAACGATGCGAATATTTTAAGCTACATAGGCAACGGCGAGAACGAGACACCCATACCGCGCTATTTCTTCATGGCCGTGCTGGGCAAAAGCCTCTCAGGCTACACCGCCATCGGCCTGTGGGTCGACCATACGGCGGAATATACCACCAAGGATCCCATCGGCAACTTTGCCATGAACATTCGCGCGCTGGAACAACTGACGGGCATCGACTTCTTCCACAATTTGCCCGACGATATTGAAGAATCGGTTGAAACGCAGGATATAGAGGAACTGATTACAACCTGGGGACTTACGACCACACAGCCATAAGCCCCCACGCACTCATCGCAGTCCCTTACTCAATGCACTGCATGATGAAGTCAACGGCACCGTTCACGCCGAACTTCTTCACGTTGATGCTCAGGTCGTAGTTGCGTGCATCCTGCCATTCGCTGCCGGTGAACGTCTTTGTGTAGAGTTCGCGCGAATAGTCGTTGTCTACTATCATTGCCCCTGCATCGCTCTCGGGAATGTCGTACTTCCGCCCTATGCGGCGCTTGCGGCAGTCGTCGTCGGCATGAATGAAAATCTTCAGACAGTTGGGATGATCCTTGAAGATGTGAAATCCGCAACGGCCTATGATGACACACGACTCCTCACGGGCAATTTTCTTGATAGCATGGGCCTGCGCCTCAAACAACTGGTGAGACGTCTGGTCCTGTTCCTGGCCATTATACTCGGCACCGGCCATGTACTGACGGTAGAAATTGGTGAAGTCGTCGCGCCAGAGCGGATTACGCGCTTCAATCTTCTCAACAGCCTCTTCCACCACCTTATACTTACGTGCCATTTCGTTCAGGATCTGCTTGTCGAGCAACTTCACATCCAGTCGGCGAGCCAACTCGACACCAATCTCATGACCACCCGTTCCAAACTGTCGGCTGATGGTAATGACAAATTTATCCTCCTTGTTCATAAGCTCATTAGGTTTAAAGGTTAGTACTTTGTTTGCAAATATAAATATTTTCCGTCAAAAAACAAACTTTTTTCGCATTTTTCTGCTATCTTTGCATGCTGAAACGTATTTATTACGAAAAAACAATTATAACACATAAACAATCTAAGTATGAACGGACAACAAACAATGAAGCCTTACGTAATAGGTTTAGACCTGGGCGGAACCAACTCGGTATTCGGCATCGTAGATGCACGTGGAGAAATCAAAGCTACAACGGCCATCAAGACCGGTGGATATGCTACGGCTGAGGCATACGTTGATGCCTGTGTCAAAGCCATCCAGCCCATCATCGAGGAGGCGGGAGGTCTCGACACCATCAAGGCCATGGGCATTGGTGCACCTAACGGCAATTACTATAAAGGCACTATCGAGTATGCCCCCAACCTGCCCTGGGCTCACGACTGTGTAGTTCCCTTGGCTCAGATGTTCAGCGAGCGACTGGGCAATCTGCCCGTTGCACTGACCAACGATGCCAATGCAGCTGCTATCGGCGAGATGGTCTATGGCGTGGCACGCGGCATGAAGAACTTCATCGTCATCACCTTGGGAACAGGTGTAGGTTCAGGTATCGTGGTCAACGGCCAGTTGCTTTATGGCTCTGACGGCTTTGCCGGCGAACTGGGCCACGTCACGATGGTGCGCGGCGAAGAAGGTCGCTCTTGCGGCTGTGGACGCACGGGCTGCCTGGAAGCCTACTGCTCAGCAACGGGTGTGGCTCGCACGGCTCGCGAGATTCTGGCCAAGACCACACGTCCTTCACTGTTGCGCGACATGAATCCGGAGGATATCACCTCGCTCGACGTGTCGATTGCAGCCGGCAAGGGCGACGAAGTAGCCAAGGAAATCTATGAGTTCACTGGCAAAATGCTGGGCGAGGCCTGTGCCGACTTTGCCGCCTTCTCTTCACCCGAGGCATTCATCTTCTTCGGAGGCATGGTGAAGGCCGGCGAACTGATCATGAAGCCCATCCGCGAAGCTTACGATGCCCACGTGCTGCCCATCTTCCGTGGCAAGGCCAAGTTCCTCGTCAGCGGACTCGACGGCGCTTCGGCTGCTGTGCTGGGTGCCTCGGCTGTAGGCTGGGAGATTCAGTAACGATTCTTTCCTTTAAAAATCTTCATACGGCGACCTGTCTTGCAACGACGGGCCGCCTTGTTTTTTTGAGGTCATCAACACTTCAAAAAGCAGGGGCAAGGAAAAAATTAGTGTAAAAAGTAAACTTTTTTCATATCTATACATTTTATTTAGAAAATTAGTTGTAAATTTGCACCCAACTAAACTAAACTATAAATTACAATCATCATAAACATAAAACTATTTCAACCATCTGAGTATGAAAAAATTACTATTACTAACTATCATGTTGTTGGCTCTTGTGACAAGCGCCAATGCACAACGCACCACCGACAAGCTGGATCGTGGACTGGTAGCCGTGCCCTCAGGCAGTGGCAGTTTCGTGAGCTGGCGCATCTTCGGCGAGGAGTACTACGACACGGAGTACAACCTGTATCGCGACGGCGTGAAGGTGAACGACACGCCGCTGAGGGTGTCAAACTATATCGATGCCGCCGGCAAGGCTGGCTCTAAGTATCAGGTGGCTGCCGTGGTGCGCGGCGTGGAACAGGAGAAGTGTGCTGAGGTGACTCGACTCAACCAGCAGTACATCCAGTTCCCCGTGGGAAAGGTGTACTCACGTCGCGGCACCGACATTACCAACGACTATCTGATCAACGACATCGCACTGGCCGATGTGACGGGCGACGGTGTTTCTGAGTTCATCATGAAACGCAACTACGGCCCCGACGGCTCGTCGGTAGCCAACGACTCGGCCTATAACCATATTGAAGTATACAACATCAAGGGCGACCGCTTGTGGTGGATCGACTTGGGACCCAACATGGTCTCTGGACCCGACGAGCAGTATGATGCTGTGGGCTACGACTGGGATGGCGACGGCAAGGCTGAGGTGCTGCTGCGCGGTGCCGACAACATGGTGATTCACTGTGCCGACGGTACGACCGTAAACATCGGCAACATGAACGTGAACACTCGTAACACCGTTCTGCAGACAGCCAACATGACCTATACCAACAGCGGTGCCGAGTATCTGCTCTATTTAGAGGGTGCAACAGGCAAGCCTTATCAGATAGGTTCCGGCTCCACACCCAACTGGATGACCTATCCGCTGCCTCGCGGTGCTGCTGATGACTGGGGCGACGGCTATGGCCACCGTTCAACGAAGCACTACTTCGGTGCTCCGTTCCTGGACGGCCGTCATCCGTTCATCTTCCTGGGCCGTGGCTGCTATACGCGCCACATGATGAAGGCCTTCAGCGTAGACCCCACCACCCATAAACTGACACAGTACTGGTCATGGGAAAACAACAATGGCTGGAGCGATCCCTGGTATGGCAACGGCTATCACAACTTTGGTATTGCCGATGTTGACTGGGACGGACGCGACGAGATTGTGTTTGGCTCGATGGTCATCGACGACAACGGCAAGGGTCTCTCCACCACTGGTCTGGGACATGGCGATGCTCAGCACTGCTCTGACTTTGACCCCTATCGCCACGGTCAGGAAATATTTGCATGCAACGAGGATGAGCCGGCCATGAACTATCGCGATGCCACAACATCAAAAATATACTACCGCCTGAAGACAACCAGCGATGACGGTCGCGCCCTGTGCGGCAATTTCTCGAATGCCTATCCCGGTGCCATCGGACACTCATCGCAGTCGGGCACGATCTCGTGCGTCAGCGACAAGGTGATCGACGGCGGCCCCGGCGGCTTCACCAACAACTTCCGCATCTACTGGGACGGCGATCTGTTGGAAGAGGGACTCGACGGTGCCACCTCTCGTGAGGGAGCAGCCCGTGTGTTCAAGGCCGACGGCACCATAGTCTTCACTGCCGACGGCACAGCAAACTGCAACTGGACGAAGAACACGCCATCAGCTACTGGCGACATTCTGGGTGACTGGCGCGAAGAGATTATCGCACGTACTGAAGATAATAAATATGTACGCGTGTACACTACTAATATAAAGACCAACTACCGCAACTACACGCTGTGGCACGACCACCAGTATCGCCAGGGCATGGTGTGGGAGAGCATCGGCTATAACCAGCCGCCCCATGCCAGCTACTTCATCGGCGAACTGGAGGGCATCACCGTAACTCCCCCACCCTTCACGATGACGGGACGCACCGAGGTAGCTAACAACGGCACCATCGGCTCGGCACAGAACGACCAGCACGTAATTGTCTGCGAGACCAACGACACAAAGATCACGGTGGCCGAAGGTGCAAAGCCCTACATGGTGACCTTCAATGTGCCTTCTTGGGTGCAGGGCACCAACAGCAACATCACCACTGGCAACCCGAAAATCAACTACACCTACTACACCTGCGACGTGACAGGTGCTGCCTTCACTGGTTCGATGCGACTGGTGAAACAGGGCGACGGCATTCTGAGCCTGCCTGCCACCGACAATACCTATACCGGCGAGACCAACATCTGGGCCGGCACCGTGAACTTCGACGGCTCACTGCGTAACTCATCGCTCTGGCTGAACCGCTTTGCCGAGCTGAACAGCAATGGTGGCACATTCCGCAGCATCAAGATGGACTATGATGCCAAGCTGCGTCCCGGACGTGCCGACAACAAGGGCACCATCACCACTGACTCACTGCTTCTGGGCTTTGGCTCGCGCGTCATCTTCGATATCTATAGTGACCTCACCGCCGACCAGGTGAACACGAAGTTGCTGACCATCGAGACCAAGTCATGGAATTATGGTCCCAAATACCTGACACCTGTCTTCGAGTTTGTCTCTCACGACATGACCGAGGCCAACGTCGGCAAATACCTCATCGGTAAGGCAGAAACAGTGACTGGCAGTCTGGACAACATCCGCATTGAAGGCATCAGCACCACACTGAAGACAAAACTGACACTGGAGGATGGCAACCTATACCTGAATATCTTAGGCATGCGCGATCCGACCGACATCATCTGGACCGCCAACGAGAACAGCATCTGGGATGTAGCCAATACCTTTAATTTCCAGAATGGAGAAGGCGACAGCGAGTGGTTCGTTACGGGCGACAACATCACATTCAATGACGATGCCAAGAGCCGAACCATACAAATCAACAACGAGATTGAGGCTGGCATCATCACCGTAGACAACACCCAGGCATACACTTTCAACGGCAGCGGCTCTATCATAGGCAACAGCTCGTTGGAGAAAAAAGGCACAGGCACGCTGACTATCAACATCGAGAACAGCTATACGGGTGGTAACCACCTGTCGGGCGGCGTAGTGAGCGTCAAATCGTTGGCCAATGCCAATCAGGAAAAGGGCAACTTAGGAGCCATGACTACCGCAGCGGCCAAGTTCGTGATGGAGAATGGTGCCGAGCTGCGCACGACGGCAACCGTCACCAACGGTTCGGCCATCAGGTTCGACGGCGAACAGGGAGGTGTCATCAACAACAGTGCCGACTTCAACGTAGACCGCGCGATGAGCGGAACCACGCTTACGAAGAAAGGTACTGGCTGGCTGAAGCTGAACGTAGCCAACGGCTCACTCAACCGCATGGTCATCGCAGCAGGCACCGTGCAGTGCATCAATGCTAATATTCCGGCCAAGACCGTGGAATACCAAGGCGGCACACTGCGCGAGAACACAGGCACCAGCTATGCCATCAATGTTCCAAGCGGAAAGACCGGCACTTGGTATATGGCCAACCGCTCCACCTATACGAACAAGGTGACGGGAGCTGGCACGCTGAACGCCTACTGCGTGACTGAGAAAGGTACAAACTACTATGCCACACGCACACCCGTGCAGTGCGACTTCAGCGACTTTGAGGGCATTTTGAAGCCCAGTTCAAGTCTGGACGACCCTGCCGTTCTTCGTTTCACGATGAATATAGGCGGAGGCATGCCGAAGGGAACCATGAACATTGCGGCCAACGTTGAGGTGCAGAATAGCGGCAAGACCTACCGTATAGGCAAGCTGACCGGTACTGGTGCCCTCGGTGGCAGTTGTACGTTTAGCAATGGTACATCTGTTGGAGCCAACACCTGGCAGGTGGGCAACGATGCCAACTGGACGAGCACTGTGAAGATAACCTCGAATGCAAACTTCGTAAAAGTGGGTACTGGTAAGATTACATGGAATGCGGTCAGCACCAACACAGGAACTGCACAGATCAACGAGGGGGAAATAGGTCTGACTACGACTACCAGCAAACTGGGAACAGGCCGACTGACCATCGGAGTTAATGGCTGCCTAAGCGGTAATCACAGCACCTCCAACTCGCTGAACAATGCAAGCGTTATCGTTAACGGCATGGTACGCCCTGGTACCTATGACGGCGCTTTTACGGGAACGCTCAACTTTGGCAACAAGCCTGTTACGTTCAATGCAGGCAGTGTTCTCTCTCTTGGAGCCCTCTCATGTGCAACAGCTACCGCCAACGGATGCGCCAGCCTCAATGATATCAGCAAACTGATTATGAATGGCACCATCCGCGTGAAAGCTTCTGCATACAACACACTGAAAGCCGGTGACAGCATCCGCATCTGGAGAGCAACCGAAATGGAGGGCAATCCCATTTTGGAGTCACAAGACGACGGAATCACTTGGGATACCAGCCGCATCAGCGAGGGTCTGCTCTTTGTGCAGAGCGTTGCAACAGGCATTCAGGCAGTAGCCCGCGAAACTGACAGCAACGACATATACGATATTCGAGGCCAGCTGATTCGTAAGAATGCTGCCAACACCGTTGGTCTGCCTGCCGGAGTCTATATCCGTGGCGGAAAGAAGATCATCGTGAAATAGCAGAAGATCCTCGTAAAAAAAAGAAATGTCGGGTGTGTCAAGAACAAAAAGTCTTGGCACACCCGATTAACATTTGATGTAGACGCGAGTCGTCGGTCAGTTCGGGATGAAAGGCCGTGGCAATCTGATTACGCTGTCGGACTGCAACAATACGACCGTCAACTTCAGCCAGAACATCAACATTGGGAGAAAGCACCTTACCAACGTAGGGAGCCCTAATAAAGGTCATGGGCACTTCACCGTCAATGCCTTCCACCCTGCCCAAGGTATGGAAGCTGCCCAACTGCCGGCCATAGGCATTGCGCACAACATCAATGTCCATCGTACAGAGGCCATTACGGGGTTGTCCGCCTTCCTGCCGTGCCAAAAGAATGAGGCCTGCACAGGTGGCTAAAACTGGTAACCCATCAGAGATCGCCTGACGCATCGGTTCTAACAGACGCAGTTGCATGAGCAGCTGCGTCTGTACTGTACTTTCACCACCAGGCAACACAAGACCGTCTTTATGCCGTTGCCAGTCGCGTAGATTTCTCACCTCAAAAACATCGGCTCCCAACCTGCGGAGCATCTGCTCATGCTCGGCAAAAGCTCCTTGTAATGCTAAAACTGCTATTGTCATCGCTCTTCACTCTTTCACGCTACACTTTCACTCCGAACTTTCACTTTCCCCGCTCGGCCATTAGCAGCTCTATTTCCTGCTCGTTGATACCGACCATTGCCTCGCCCAAATCTTCACTCAGAGCAGCAAGCATCTTTGAATCCTGATAATTGGTAACAGCCTGTACAATGGCAGCAGCACGCTTTTCGGGATTGCCGCTCTTAAAGATGCCGCTGCCCACGAAAACTCCCTCGGCACCAAGCATCATCATCAAAGCAGCATCGGCAGGGGTAGCTACGCCACCAGCCGCGAAATTCACCACCGGCAAGCGACCGTTGTCATGCACATAGCGCACCAGTTCGTAAGGAGCCTGCAACTGCTTAGCTGCCTCATAGAGTTCGTCCTCACTCATCGATACCAGTCGGCGAATCTCACTCTGCATCAGCCGCATGTGACTGACAGCCTGCACCACATCGCCCGTTCCCGGCTCGCCCTTGGTACGTATCATCGTAGCACCTTCAGCTATGCGACGCAACGCCTCGCC